>WOR8_10007055_pt1 | contig 25390 bp, 22 predicted proteins | sample DeeMarSeWOR38_10_FD_19890 | JGI IMG/M metagenome (IMG submission 19890) | reverse complement strand
CCGGGGTCGACCTTCGCGTCGGGGAAGGGGAGGTCGCCGTCCTCCTGGGACCGAACGGCGCCGGCAAGAGCACGCTCCTGAAAATATTCTCGGGTCTGCTCCATCCCCATGCCGGAGAGGCAAACGTCCTGGGCCGTGCCCCCTCCGCGTACGGGAGGAGGGAGATGGCCAGGATCCTGTCGGTGGTGGGACAGGACCCGCCCCTCGATTTCCCGATGTCGGTGGAGGAGTACGTCCTGCTCGGCCGGTTTCCCCACCACGGCTTCTTCGGCCAGGCGACCGCCGGGGACCGGCAGGAGGTCGACCGGGCGCTTTCGATGACATCCCTCGGCGGGCTCCGGGCGAGGGCCCTTGGCGAACTCTCCGCGGGGGAGCGGCAGCGGGCAGCCGTCGCCAGGGCGATCGCCCAGGGGGCGAGGGTGATGCTCCTGGACGAGCCCACGGCGTTTCTCGACATCTACCACCGGGTCGCGTTTTTCGAGATCGTCACGCGCCTCGCGGGGACGTTCGGCGTCACGGCGCTGATCGCCTCGCACGACCTGTCGCTGTGCGCGGAATACGGCGAGCGGATCGTCCTGGTCGCGGGGGGGAGGGTGCAGGCCGCCGGGCGGCCGGAAGAGGTGATCACGGAGGAACATATCCTGGCGGCGTTCGGCGTGGGGGTCGTGTGCGACAGGAACCCGGCCACCGGGACGGTCCGCGTCACTCCCGTGCGGAAGGGAGGGGTAAAACCATCCGACCGGGGGAAAGGGAAGATCGATGGGATGTGAAGGCTGGAGGAGGGGATGGCCGGTCCTGGTCGCCGCTCTTGCGGCGTCGTTTCCGGCACCGTCCCTGGCGGAAGAGGCGACCCGGCTGGATCCGATCGTCGTCACCGCGACGAGGATCGAGCAGAAGGTCTCCGAGCAGGCCTCCGCGGTGAGCGTCGTCACGCGGGAGGAGATCGAGGGAAAAAGCCCCGTCGTGGCGGGGGACGTTCTCCAGGGGATCCCCGGAGTGGACGTGCAGCGAAGCGGCAGCGCGGGGAACCGGGAGAACATCAAGATCCGGGGCGGCCTCGGGACCCAGACGCTCGTCCTCATCGACGGGTTCCCGGTCAACAGCCCCACCCTGGGGGAGTTCGACGTCTCCTCCCTCCCCGTGGACGGGTTCGATCGCATCGAGATCGTCCGGGGGACCCAGAGCGCGCTGTACGGATCCAACGCGATGACGGGAGTGGTGAACTTCCTCCCCCGGAAGGGGGAATTGGGAAGGCAGTACGGGGTGGGAGCGTCGGGAGGCAGCTACAACACCTTGGCCTGGAAAGGATTCGGCCAGGGGGCGGGGGGAAAAGGAAACCTCCACCTGGGTGTGAACGGCTTCGAGAGCGACGGGATCGTCGAGAACGACGACACGTCCCTCGCCTCCTTCCTGGGGTCGGGGGAAATCGAGACCGGCGGGTGGGGCAGGCTCCACGCGATCGTGCTCTCCACGGACCAGGAGAAAGGGATCCCCGTCGATTTCGGGACACCGCGCGACCTAAACCACGAACTGACGCGGCGGGGATTTCTGGCCGGCGCTCGCTGGGAGATGTTCGCGTCCGAGGCGATCACCGTGACCGCATCCGGGAGCGTCTTCGACGAGTATTTCCACGACAGGGATCCGGCCGACCCCGGCGAGGTCTTCCCCTTCGAATACGACGACACGACCAAGACCCGGAAGACGATCCTGGGTCTCCAGGCGCGGTTTGTCGCCGGGCGTCGATCCACGACGTTCCTGGGTTTTGAGTACCAGAAGGACCGGGGAACGGACACCCTGCTCTCCAACTACGGCGACACGGTTCTGGCCTCATCGACCTACAACCGCTCGGTCTACCTCCAGGAGGAACTGCGGATAGGGGACGGCACGGGGGTGAGTCTCGGCGCCCGGCTGGACGGAAACTCCGAGGCCGGGACCGAGTTCAACCCCAAGGTTGCCATCTTCCAGGAGATTCCGGGAACGGGAGCGAGAGTGCGTGCCGCCGCCGGCCGGGGATTCCGCGTCCCCACCCTCTCGGAGAAGTCCGATCCGTTCATCGGCAACCCCTTCCTTTCCCCCGAGGTGGCGGTCTCCTGGGAGGCGGGGGCGGATGTGGTGACCTTTCACGGGAAGGGGAGGATCTCCGCCACCTGGTTCTACCAGGACTTCCGCGACCTGATCCAGTTCGACGGCACGGTGCCCGGGCCCGTCGGCTTCGGGGAGCTGCGCAACATCGGGAGTGCGTTCTCGCGGGGCGTGGAGGCGGAGGCGGATGCCGAACTCCTTCCGGAGGTGTCGCTTCTTCTCACCTATACCTACACGGACACGTGGGACGCCGCCAACCAGCGCCGGATCCTCGGGATACCGGAACATCGCGGCATGCTCTCGCTCCTGTTGCACCCCTCGTCGCGCTGGGAGGGTCGGATCGACTGGCGGGCGGAGAGCGACCAGCTCGACGTACCCCCGAACGGGGGCGACATCCGGCGCCCGGGATACGAGCGGGTGGACCTGTTCACGCGCTATCGCTGGGAGGTCGCGGGGGGCGATTTCCGGGAGGTGAGCCTGGTGGGGAAGGTGCAGAACCTGTTGAACAAGACCTACGAGGAACGGAAAGGGTTCCCGTCTCCGGGGTTTACCTTCCTCCTTGGGGCCGAGGTCAGGATCTGAAGGAGAACGGGGAGGGAGAGGAAAGGACGGCATGACCGCCTCGAAGGGGAAAACGGCAGGAAAGGAGTCGCCGCGGATCCGCTGGCCGATGTTCTGGTCGTCGACCGCCCATCTCCTGGCGGTCCTCTCCCTTCTCGCACTGGGGGGAGGCGGAAAAGCCGGCCCCCTCCGGGGGGTTGTGGATGTCATTCTGGTAAGGGCAGCAGGGGAAGGGCGGGCCGCGGCGAATCGTCCGGCCCCCCACCCGTCGATCCGGAAATCGGGTGACCGGACGGTTCCCCGCGGGGCACCGGGCGGACCTCCCGCAAAAGTCCAGACGCCTTCAGCGGCAACGCGAGAGACCCCCTGGGAACCTCCGCCCCCGGTGTCGGGGGGGGGCGACCCGGGAGCGGTGATTCCGGATGCACCCGTCGGTCCAGGAAAAACGATTCCCGCCGGGGAGAGAACCGGCCCGGCCGGCCCCCTCTTGTCTTCCCCTGGTCAGCCCCCGGAGGGATCCCTCCGGGATTCTTCCGGGCCGGGGACGGCTTCCCTTGATCCGGGCCTGACGGCGGGGGGATCCCTGGCCGGGCCGGGGAACGCCCTCCTGCGCGAGAGGATCCAGTCCCGGATCGTCTATCCCGAGGAGGCCGTGCGGCGGGGGCAGCAGGGGGAGGTACTGCTGCGCATCCGCGTCGGGACGGGCGGGCTCCCGAGGGAGATTCGCATCGCCCGGAGCAGCGGAGCGAGGCTGCTCGACGAGGCCGCCCGCAGGGGGGTGTTCCGCGCCGCTCCGCTCCCGTCCGACCCCGGCTGGGTGGAGGTACCGGTCCTGTTCCGGCTGCGGTAGAGCCCCCCCCCGGCGCTCTTCTTTACTCCTCCGTGGAACACAATATAATCTATACTGATTTCGTGGCCTCTCTGGGAGGGCGAGGAATGGACCGCACCATCCTGGAAAAATGCAGGGATGAACTCCAGCGGCAGATGGACGAACTGCTGGCGGGAGCGGGGAGAACGGTCTCCGACATGACCACGGTCACGGAGGAGAACTTCCCGGACCCCACCGACAGGGCTCTCCTGGAATCGAACCGCAACTTCACCCTCCGCCTCCGCGACAGGGAACGGAAACTCCTTTCCAAGATCAAGGAGGCCATGAAACGGATCGATGACGGCACGTTCGGCGTCTGCGAGGGGTGCGGGGGGGAGATCGGCGAGAAGCGGCTGGTCGCGAGGCCGGTAACCGCCTTGTGCATCGATTGCAAGACGGTCGCAGAGGAAGAGGAAGGCAGATAAGGGGCCCTCTGCCCGCCGCTCCGCGTTCGTCCCGCTCTTCACGCTCCTGCCGCGCCATCACCGGAGGACACATGACGGAACTTCGCAAAGACCCCATCGTGGGCCGATGGGTCATCATCTCCAAGGAGCGGGGACGCCGTCCCCAGGAGTTTCCCCATGAAAGGGAGGTCCGGCAGGAGGGGTTCTGTCCCCTGTGTCCGGGGAGCGAGCGGTTGACTCCCCCCGAGATCCTCGTCTACCCGAAGGGACTTCCGGCCGGCGGCGGGACATGGACTCTCCGCGTGGTCCCCAACAAGTTCCCGGCGCTGCGGATCGAGGGGGACCTCGGGAAGGCGGGGGAGGGGATCTACGACAAGATGAACGGGATCGGGGCGCACGAGGTCGTCGTCGAGACGGAGCAGCACGACCTCGATCTGTTCGACCTGCCGGAGGAGAGGGTCGCCGACGTTTTCCGGGCGTACCGGGAGCGCACCATCGACCTCAAGAACGACGAGCGGTTCCAATCCGTCCTTATCTTCAAGAACCACGGGTCGGCCGCCGGCGCCTCCCTCGCGCACAGCCACTCCCAGCTGATCGCGCTCCCCATCATCCCGAAACGGGTGATGGAGGAGATGACCGGATGCAGGGACTACATGCGGTTCCGCGACCGGTGCCTGTTCTGCGACATCATCGTCCAGGAGACGGACCTGAAGGATCGAATCGTCGAGGAGAGCGGGGAATTCCTCGCCTATTCCCCGTACGCTCCCCGGTTCCCCTTCGAGACGTGGATCGTACCCAAGCGCCACCAGTGCGCGTACGAGATGATCGAGGAGGACCAGATCCGGTCGCTCGGGGCCATGTTCCGGCGCACGCTCCGAAAGCTCAACCTGGCTCTGGAGAACCCCCCCTTCAACTACATCGTCCACAGCGCCCCCTTCCGGTCCGGGAGCGCCGACTTCTACCACTGGCACATCGAGATCATGCCCAAGCTTACGAAAGTCGCCGGCTTCGAATGGGGGTCCGGGTTCTACATCAACCCGACGCCCCCCGAGGAGTCGGCCAAGTTCCTTCGCGAGTTGCCCGGGTAAGGGAGAGACAGCCGCCGCATGAGAGTCCTCATCGTATCTTCCGAGATCGTCCCGTTCGCCAAGACGGGAGGGCTGGCCGACGTCACCGGCTCCCTGCCGAAGGCGCTCCGGGGGATCGGCGTGGAGGCCGACATCGTTCTGCCCCTTTACCGCCAGGTGGACCGGGAGCGGTTTCCCCTCGCGCAGTCCGGGCCCTCCTTGCGGGTCCCCGTCGGCCACCGGGAGGAGCCCGGCGTGATCATGGAGGCGGACGCGGGCAGCGGCGTCAGGGCGTATCTGGTGCGAAACGACCGGTATTTCGATCGGGAGTTCTTATACGGGACGAAGGACGGGGACTACGTCGACAACTGCGAACGGTTCGCCTTTTTCTGCCGGGCGATCATGGAGTGGATCGGACGGACGGGACGCTCCTACGATATCCTCCACTGCAACGATTGGCAGACGGCGCTCCTTCCCGCCTACGTCAAGACCCTCTATTCCAAGGAGGCGGCGTTCCGGTCCACCGGAACCGTGTTCACCGTCCACAATCTCGGGTACCAGGGACTCTTCTGGAACCATGACCTCCCGCTCACGGGGCTCGGCTGGGAACTGTTCACCCCCCAGGGAGTCGAGTTCTACGGAAAGCTCAGCGTGCTGAAGGCCGGCCTCGTCTTCTCCGACATCCTCACCACCGTGAGCGACACCTACAGCCGGGAGATCCAGACGCCCGAGTACGGACACGGTCTCGAGGGAGTGCTCTACGAGCGGAGGGCAGACCTCTACGGGATCCTGAACGGTGTCGACTACGAGGACTGGAACCCGGAGACGGACCCCCTGATCGCCGCCCGGTACTCCCATCGGGACCTGTCGGGGAAGAAGGCCTGCCGCGACGATCTCCTCGCCGAGTTCGGGTGGGAGGGACCTGTGGAGGAGCCCGTCATCGGGGTCGTCGGTCGCCTGACCGCCCAGAAGGGGTTCGACCTGATCGAGCAGATCGGGGACTGGCTGGCGGCGCAGCCGGTGCGGGTCGTCATCCTCGGGACGGGGGAGAGGAGATACGAGGACGCGATGGCCGGGTTCGGACGCCTCCATCCGGACAGGATCTCCCTCCGGTTTGCCTTCGACAACAGTCTGGCGCACAAGATCGAGGCCGGTTCGGACATCTACCTCATGCCGTCGCGGTACGAGCCGTGCGGCCTGAACCAGATCTACAGCCTCCGGTACGGCACCGTGCCCGTCGTCAGGAACACGGGGGGGCTCGCCGACACGGTGATCGACGCCGACGAGGTTCCCGCCCGGGGGACGGGATTCAAGTTCCACGGCTACGATTCGGCGGAACTGCAGGACGTGCTCTCGAGGGCCCTTCACGCCTATGCGGACAAGCCCCGGTGGGAGGCGATCGTGAAACGGGGGATGACGAAGGATTTCTCCTGGGAATCCTCCGCCAGGGAGTATGTGTCCGTCTACGAGAAGGCGCTCCGGAAAAAGGGCGCGCTGCCCTGACCGGCCCCATGGACAAGGTCCCCGACTCGAAATTCGCTCTCCTCTCCCGGGTGGTCGAGATCTCCAATTCGAACATCCAGATCGAGAATCGCCTCAAGTACATCTGCGACTTTCTCGCGCGGGATTCCGGGGCGGAATGCGTCTGCGTCTACCGGCGCGAACCGAGGGGGGAGTACATCATCCCGTGGGTGTCGTCCTGCGTGGCGATCGAAGAGTGCACCCTGTTCGATTTCCGGATCCGGTCGGGGGAAGGGGTGGCCGGCAAGGCGATCCAGAAACGGGCTCCGGTCTTCTATCCCGACGTGCAGGCCTCTCCTCCGCCCCTGTCGGTGGCGCGGGAGATCCGGGAGTTCCGGTCGATCCTCTCCGTCCCCATCATGGACGACGTCTACCTCTACGGGGCGATGAACTTCTCCAGCCGCTCCCCGCGGACCTATTCCGAGGAGGCTGTCCTGCTCTTTTCCACCGTGGCCACGGAGGTGGCGGGGGCGATCCGGAACAGCAGGCTCTATCACGACGCCCGGAAGCGTGTGTCCGAGCTGATCACGCTCAACGAGATCGGTCGGGCGATCACCTCGACGTTCCACGTCCGGGAGATTCTCGGATACGTGGCGAAGACCACTTCCCGGCTCCTGCAGTCCGACGGGTGCACCGTCCGTCTGGAAGGGGGCGGCCGGTCGGCCCTCAAGGTCATCCTGGACGAAGGCTACGAACGGCCGGGAATGAAGCGGGAGATGCGCGCCCACGGGAAGCTCCTCGCGCACCAGATTTTCCGGGAGAAGAGACCCCTCCTGATCAACGGGCCGGAGGATTCCCCGATGTACCGCGCACTATCCCAGAGCGGGGTCGCCTCCTTCCTCGGTCTTCCGATCATCTCCAAGGGGAAGGCGCTTGGCGTCATCAGCTACTACTCCTGCACGCCGCAGGTCGCCTTCGACATGGAGGTGATGCACCTGATGCAGACCATATGCAGCCAGCTTGCGAACATGATCGAGAATTCGGCGATGTTCCGGGAGGCGCAGCAGGTGGCCCAGGAGAACCAGGCCCGGGCCCGGCGGTTCGCGATCCTGTACCATGTGACGCGGGCGCTCATATCCACCGTGAAGACGGAGCGGCTGCTCCCGATCATGATGCACGCCCTCACCTCTCCCACGGGGTTCCACTTCAGCAGGGCGATCCTCTTCCTTCTCTCCGACGACGGCTCCACGCTCCTGGCCCGGATGGGGATGGGGCCGAGGAACGTCAAGGAGGCCCGCCGGGCCGCGCGGGCCTACCGCGTTCCGCCGGAAGAGGAGTGGACGGAGGTGGACGCGGGACGGATCGGGAAGATGCTCTGGCCCGGCATGGAGGATTTCTCGCTTCCCCTGGAAAGATCCGGGTGCCTCGTGGCGAAGGCGGTCCGGGAAAAGCAGGCCGTCCGGACGGAATCCGGATGCGAGGCGGCCCCGGCGGATTCCACGGCGGGGATCTGCGGAAGCCACCCGTCCTCCTTCGCGACGGTCCCCCTGGTCATCCGTGGCCAGGCGCGAGGGGCCATCTACGTGGACAACAAGTACCGGGAGCGGGAGATCACGGAGGAGGATATCCAGATCCTGACGATGTTCGCCTCCGAGGCGGGTCTCGCCATGGAGAACGCCACCCTGTACGAGAGCCTGGAGGACGCGCTCGGCAAGGTCCGGCAGGCCCAGGATCTTCTCGTCCAGAGCGAGAAACGCTGGGGGAGATGGCCGCCCGGATCGCCCACGAGATCAAGAACCCCCTCACCGTGATCGGGGGATTCGCGGCGCGACTGGCCCGCAAGGAGAAGGGCGGCGACCGGCACAACACGCCCGCCGCGCGGTATGCCGAGATCATCCTCGGGGAGGTGAAGCGGCTGGAGCGGACCGTCCAGCAGACGCTCTACTTCTCGCGGGATGCGATGCCCGAATTCCGGCCGGTGGACATCAACGCCGAAATCCGGGATGTTCTGGGAATGTTCCGGGACGAATTCGAGGAGAAGGGCATCGAAAAGGAGGTGACTCTTTCGGAGGGGATCCCCGAGATCGTCGTCGCCCCGGACCAGATCCGGCAAGTGCTCTGGAATCTCCTCTCCAACGCGATCCAGGCGATGGGGGAGGGGGGGAAGCTCACGCTGGTCACCCGGCCGGCCTCGGAGGACGAGGGGGACGGCGTGGTCTTCCTGGTCGGAGATACCGGCGGGGGGATCCCCCACGACGTGGTGCACAACATCTTCAACCCCTTCTTCACCACGAAGCCGAAGGGGACGGGGCTCGGGCTACCCATCGTCCACGCCATCGTCCAGAACCACGGCGGGACGATCCAGCTGGACAACCGGGAGGGTGAAGGGGTGACGTTCTCGATCTTCCTGCCCCGGGTGCCGAAGGAGAAGGGGGCGGGGATACGGATCCTCGAGCAGATGCGGAAAGGCGGCAGGGATGCACCCTTCGCTAAAGAGCATTCGGGATAAGGTGTCGGCCGGCGCACGGGTGTCCGAGGAGGACGCCCTCGCCCTGTTCCGCAGCAGGGACATCCATGAAGTCGGCGAGATGGCGGACCTCGCCAACCGGCGCGTGAACGGGAGCCGCGTGTACTTCATCGTCAACCGGCATATCAACCACACCAACGTCTGCGTCAACCGGTGCAAGTTCTGCGCGTTCAGCAAGGGCAAGGAGGACTCCCTCGCCTACACCATGGCGATGGACGAGATTCTCGGCCGGGCGGAGGAGGCGCGCTCCCAGAACGCGACGGAGCTCCACATCGTCGGCGGTCTTCACCCGGACCTGCCGTTCGATTTCTACCTTCGGATGCTGCGGACCCTGCGGGAGCGTTTCCCGGGAATGCACCTCCAGGCCTTCACGGCCGTGGAGATCGACTACTTCGCCGGGATCACGGGGCTTCCCCTGGGGGAGGTCATCCGGCAGCTGAAGGATGCCGGCCTGGGGAGCCTGCCGGGAGGGGGGGCGGAGATCTTCGCCCCGGAGGTCCGGAACCGGATCTGCCCGGAGAAGATCTCCGGGGACCGGTGGCTCGAGGTGATGGAAGAGGTGCACGGCGCCGGGTTGCGGAGCAACGCGACGATGCTGTACGGCCACGTGGAGACGCTCGCCTCCCGCGTCGACCACATGCGGCGGCTCCGGGAGCTGCAGGACCGGACCGGCGGGTTCCAGTCGTTCATCCCCCTGGCGTTCCACCCCAAGAACACGGAGATCGCGAAGGGGTACACGACGGGGCTGGAGGACCTGCTCTCCCTCGCGGTGGGGAGGATCTACCTCGACAACTTCCGCCACGTGAAGTCGTTCTGGATCATGGTGGGCCCCAAGGTCGCCCAGGTCTCCCTTCATTTCGGCGTGAACGACATCGACGGGACGGTGGTGGAGGAGAAGATCACCCATGCCGCCGGCGCCCAGACGGGACAGGAGATGACGGTGGCCGAGCTGGTCTCCATGATCCGCCAGGCCGGCAGGATCCCCGTCGAGCGGGACACGCTGTACAACGTGGTCCGCGAGTGGCCGGAAGGCGAACCGGCGTGACGGCCCCCCCGTCCTGGCGGGACGCGCTCGAGAGGGGCGACCGTCGGGGACGCGGCGCTCCTCCTCCGGGAGGCTCCCCTGTTCGACGTGGGGCGGGCCGCGGACGACGTCCGGAGGCGTCTGCACCCGGACGACGTGGTCACCTATATCGTCGACCGGAACATCAATTACACGAACATCTGCTCCTGCCGATGCTCGTTCTGCGCCTTCTTCCGGGGGAAGGAGGACCCCGGCGCATACGTCCTCTCCGACGACGAGCTTTCCCGGAAGATCGAGGAGACGCTCGCCGCGGGCGGGACACAGGTCCTCCTCCAGGGGGGTCTTCACCCCGACTGGGGGCTTCCGGACGCGGTCCGGCTGGTCACGGAGGTGAAGAGGCACCCTATTCGCCTCCACGGCTTCTCCCCGCCGGAAATCGCCCATTTCGCGAGCCGGTCCGGCGTTTCGATCGCCGAGGCGATCACCCGGCTGAAGGATGCCGGGCTGGACTCCATCCCCGGAGGAGGGGCGGAGATTCTCGACGACTCCGTGCGGGGGGTCATCAGTCCGAACAAGATCGGCTGGCAGCAGTGGGCCGCGGTGATGCGCGAGGCGCACCGGCAGGGGCTGCCCACATCCGCGACGATGATGTTCGGAAGCGTCGAGACGCCGGAGCACGTCGCGTCCCATCTGGTCCGCATCCGGGAACTCCAGGAGGAGACGGGAGGCTTCCTGTCCTTCATCCCCTGGACATTCCAGTCCGGGAATACCCTTCTTTCCCGCGACCCGCGGTTCGGGGAGGGCCGGGGCTCGGGGCTCGGCCACGCGGTGGGCTACCTTCGCGTTCTGGCCGTCGCGCGGCTCGTTCTCCGGAACGTCCGTACGATCCAGGTGTCGTGGGTGACGATGGGGGCGAAGATCGCCCAGCTGGGGCTTTTCTTCGGCGGGAACGACTATGGAAGCACGATGATGGAGGAGAACGTGGTGGCCTCCGCGGGGGTGGCTTTCCGGATGTCCGAGGAGGAGATCGTCGCCACGATCCGGGACGCGGGGTTTCGCCCGAGGAGACGGGAGGAGCATCGATGCTTGACCTGAAGTTCGTGCGGGAGAACATGGACCTCGTCGGGGATGCGCTGCGCCGCCGCCGGACCGCGGCCACTCTTTCCGGGTTCGGGGACCTCGACCGGATGCGGAGGGAGACCCTTGCCGCCGTGGAGAAGCTCCGGGCGGAGAGGAACGAGGCCTCCGAGGAGATCGGCCGCCTGCGGCGGGAAAACCGGGATGCCTCCGCCCTGATGGAGCGGATGAAGGGGGTCTCCGCGGCGATCCGGGAGAGGGAGTCCGGCCTGCCCGGCATCGAGCGCCGGATGGAGGAGATGCTCCTTTCCCTTCCCAACATCCCGGATCCGTCGGTCCCGGAGGGGGAGGGGGAGGAGGACAACCCGGTCGTCCGGACATGGGGAGATCCCCCCGCGTTCCCCTTTCCGGTGCGGGACCACGTCGACATCGGGACGGGGCTCGACATCCTGGATTTCGACCGGGCCGCGAAGATCGCGGGCGCCCGGTTCTGCCTGATGAAGGGCGCGGGCGCCCTTCTGGAGCGGGCCCTCATCAACTTCATGCTGGACATCCACACGCGCGAACACGGCTACACGGAGGTTCTCCCGCCCTTCCTGGCGAACTCCGCCTCCTTCTTCGGCACCGGCCAGCTTCCCAAGTTCGAGGAGGACCTGTTCCGCGTGGCCGGGACCGACTACTACCTCGTGCCCACCGCCGAAGTGCCGGTCACCAACATCGTGCGGGACGAGATCCTCCCCGCCGATTCGCTTCCCCGGAAGATGACGGCCTACACTCCCTGCTTCCGCGCGGAGGCAGGGTCGCACGGAAAGGACGTCCGCGGGATGATCCGCCAGCACCAGTTCAACAAGGTGGAACTGGTCAAGGTCTGCCGGCCCGAGGAATCCGTCGCCGAGCTCGAGTCCCTCACCGTCGATGCAGAGGAGATTCTCCGGCGCCTGGTCCTCCCGTACCGGGTGGTGACCCTCTGCACGGCGGAACTGGGGTTCTCTGCCGCCAAGACGTACGACATCGAGGTGTGGCTCCCGTCGCAGGGGCGGTACCGGGAGATCTCCTCCTGCAGCAACTTCACCGACTTCCAGGCGCGACGGGCGAAGATCCGGTTCCGCGACGGCGCCACGGGGAAGACCCGGCTCGCCCACACCCTGAACGGATCCGGTCTGGCCGTGGGGCGGACGGTGGTGGCCATCCTCGAGAACTTCCAGCGGGAGAACGGCTCCGTCCTCCTCCCGGAGGTCCTGCGCCCCTACATGGGCGGGATGGAGCGAATCGGCCCGTAGAGATACTGCCAAATTCGGGGACGTTCTTAAACTTTTTCATGTAGGGGATGTTCCCTGCGAAGGAGGGTCCCGATGCATCGGTTCTGGAACCCGGACACGATCGTGCCCCGGGAACTTGCTCCCGGGGTTACCGCAAAGATCGCATCCGGGGAGAAGGTGATGTTCTCCCTGGTAACGCTCGCGCCGAACGCGGTCGTCCCCGAGCACGCCCACCCCCATGAGCAGATGGGGATGATGGTGTCGGGGACGATGGAGCTAACCGTCGCCGGGCAGAGGCGAACGCTTTCCGGGAACGGGATCTACCTCGTTCCCGGCGGCGTCCCCCACAAGGCCGCGGCGGGCCCGGAAGGGGCGGTCGCCCTCGACGCCTTCTCGCCCCCCCGCGACGAATACCGGTAGGCGGCGCCCGCGGTCACGGGGAGGCGACGACCAGTCTTTTCCCGGGTTTCCCTTTCTTCTTCCGGGCTGCCTTCGCTTTCCCCTGATCGGCGACCCACCGGTTGATGGCGTTGATATACGCCTTGACCGCTGCCTCGATGATGTCCGTGGAGCTCGCCGCCCCGGCGAAGATCGTCCCGTTGTCCCGGATCCGGACCGTTGCCTCGCCGATGGCGTCCTTTCCCGAGGTGACGGCGGAAAGCCCGAAGTTGATCAGCTGGAACTTCCTCCCGACGATCCGCTCGATGCACTTGTAGGCGGCCTCGATCGGCCCGTTCCCCGTGGACGCTTCCTCGATCACCTCCTCGTGGCGCCGCAACCGGAGGGCGGCCATCGGCGTCGCCTCGGTGCTCGAGAGGATCTGGACATGCTCCAGACGGTACGTTTCGGGCACCTTGAAGAGCTCCTCCTGGACGAGGACCTCCAGGTCCTCGACCATCACCTCCTTCTTCTTGTCCGCCACCTCGAGGAACTTCTGGTAGAGGGAGTCGAGCTGGCTGTCGGTGAGCTTGTGCCCCAGGCCCGAAAGGTGGTGCTTGATCGCCGCCCGCCCGGACCGCGCGGTGAGGGCGAAGGTGTGGGCCGCCCCGCCGACGTCCTCGGGACGGATGATCTCGTAGGTGGAGCGGTCCTTGATGATCCCGTCCTGGTGGATCCCGGAGGAGTGGGCGAAGGCGTTCGTCCCCACGATCGCCTTGTTTCGCTGGATGGAGAGCCCCATGAGGGCCGATACCATCTTGCTCGTCTTCATGATCTCTTTGGTGTGGATCCCCGTGCGGAGGTTCCCGAAGATCTCCTTCCGGGTGTGGATCGCCATGACCACTTCCTCGAGGGCTGCGTTCCCTGCCCGCTCCCCGATCCCGTTCATGGTCACCTCGGCCTGCCTCGCTCCCGCGAGGATCCCCGCCAGCGTGTTGGCCGTGGCGAGGCCGAGGTCGTTGTGGCAGTGCATCGAGAGGACGACCTTGTCCAGCGCGGGGACCTTCTCCTTCAGCCTCCGGATCCGGTCCGCCATCTCCTGGGGGGTCGCATACCCCACCGTGTCGGGGACGTTGATCGTTTTGGCGCCCGCCTTGACGACCGCCTCGACGGTCCGGCACAGATAGTCGAAGTTGGTCCGGGAGGCGTCCTCGGTGGAGAACTCCACGTCGGGGCAGAGCGAGCATGCGTACCGGACCGTGTCCACGCACCACTGAAGGATCTTCTCCCGGTCGGAGCGGAACTTCTTCTGGATGTGGATGTCCGATGTCCCGAGGAAGGTGTGGATCCTCGGGCGCTTGGCGCCCTTGACGGCCTCCCACAGGGTGTCGATGTCCTTCTTGACGGCCCGTGCGAGCCCGGTCACGATCGGCCCCTTGACCTCCCGGGCGATCGCCCGGACGGACTCGAAATCTCCCGGCGAGGATGCGGGAAAGCCCGCCTCGATGATATCCACGCCGAGCGCCGCAAGCTGCCGGGCGATCTTGACCTTCTGTTCCATTGCCAGTTTCGCGCCGGGGACCTGCTCCCCGTCCCGCAGCGTCGTGTCGAAGATGAATACTTTTTCCGCCATCTCTTCCTCCCTTCTGTTTTCCTTTCAGGGGGACATTCCTCGGCTCGAGTAGTACGTTGAGGAGTGTCCCCCGCCAACAACAAAAAAGGCCGCCGGGTTTACGATCCCCGGCGGCCGAAACGAAAACGCCGCGGGGATCCCTGCCGGTCCCCGCGGCCATGTTGAGCGTACGCCTATGTCGTCACGCGCTCACGCGGCTGCGGGCCGGCACCCCCGTAGGCCCAGTAGGGCGAGGGTACGAAGTCGACAAACCATCCACGGACGCGTCACCGGATTCATGGTTTTCTAAGGGTAAGGGGGCACGGAACGCGTTGTCAAGTTTCTTTTTCCGGGGGGAGAAAGGACGTCGGCGAGCCGATCCCTGCGGAAACGATGATGCGGACCGCCAGCTCCACCGGGATGTCGAGGGGCACCACATCCTCCTTGGGGAAGAAGAGGACATCCCCGAAGTAGATGTGGTTGGTGGGGACGAACACGACGGCCAGCATTTTCCCGTTCCTCTCCACCGTGCCCGTGCGGAAGCCGATCGCCTGCGACCCCTCCATCGGGTAAGGCACCAGGACCACTTCCTTGAACGAGCGGGCGTTGTTGGGCGAGAAGGCGTCCGTCAGCTGCTTCACCGTGGAGTAGATCGTCCGGTACCAGGGGATCCGGTTGATGAAGGTGTCGAGGGCGGAGAGGATCCTCTCGCCCACGACGTTCCTCGCGAAGAAGCCGACGAGGAGGATGATCACCAGCCCCGTGAGGATTCCCGTCCCCGGGATATGGGCGATATCCGGCTGGATCATCCTCACGACGCCGCCGATCAGGGGGGAGAACAGGCTGTCCAGCTTCTGGAAGAACCAGACGAGGAGGGCGACGGAGACCACCAGCGGCACGATGACGAAGAGGCCGGTGAGGAAAGTGGTCTGCAGGTTTTTCTTCACCGGTGTATTCTATCGTAAATTGCGGGGGAGGTGTTTTTCGAATGGACCACGCGATCGTCATGGCGGGCGGCTCGGGGAAGAGGTTCTGGCCCGAGAGCCGGATGCATCGGTCGAAGCAGTTCCTGGACCTGACGGGCGGCGGCCCGATGATCGTCGAGACGGTGCGCCGCCTCCTTCCCCTGGTCCCCCGGAAGAACGTCTGGGTCGTGGCGGGGGAAAAGGACGCCCCGCACCTTTCGGCCCGCGCACTCGGCGTCCCGCCCGGGAACATCGTGCTGGAGCCGGAGGGCAGGAACACCGCCCCCGCCGTGGCCCTGGCCGCCGCGCTCATCGAGCGCCGGGACGGGGACGCGGTGATCGCCGCCACGCCGGCGGACCACGCCGTGGCGGATGCGGCATCCTTCCGGGCGGTGTTGGGGAAGGGGTTCCGTCTTGCCCGGCGCACCGGGCGGTTCGTGACACTGGGGATCGCTCCCGCCCACCCGGCAACCGGCTACGGATACATCGAGAGGGGTGCACCGCACCGCGAGGGGGGGGATGGCGCGTACCTGGTGCGAAGGTTCACCGAGAAGCCCGATCTCAAGACTGCCCGGAGATTCCTGCGCACCCGCCGGTTCTACTGGAACAGCGGCGTCTTCATCGTGCGCGCGGAGACCTACCGCAACCGCGTGGCCCGGTTTCTCCCCGCGGTCCACCGGGAGCTCGAACGGGCGATCCGGGACGCCGGGAAGAGGGGATTCCGGGACGGCCTGCGCCGCGCCTATGCCCGCATCCCGTCAGTCTCCGTGGACTACGGGATCCTGGAGAAGGAAGACGGGATCCTCGTCATCCCGTCGGATTTCGGGTGGAACGACATCGGCACCTGGCGGTCCCTCCACGAGTTCCTGGGGGGGGCGGGGGAGAACGTCACCGCCGGGAAGGCGATCCTCGCGGATACCCGCGGGGCCCTCGTCCGATCGGACCGGGGGGTGGTCGCGGTCATCGGGATGGAGGACGTGGTCGTCATCCGGAGCGGGGATGCGGTCCTGGTCTGCCCCCGGGACCGGTCGGAGGAGGTGAAGGGGATCGTGGAGGAGGTGCAGCGGAGATTCCCCGACCTGGCGTAACCCGGCTACCGCAGGGTGTCGTCGAAGGCGGTGACGACCCCGGTTACCTCGAAATCCAGCGTTCCCCTGGGCGTCTGTATCGAGACCTCGTCGCCCGGTCTCCGGTTGAGGAGGGCTCTCCCGACCGGCGAGGCGATCGAGACGAAATTCTTCTTCCCGTCGGCGATCTCCGGGATCACCAGGGTGTACCGGGTCTCCTGCCCCGTCCCCGCATCCTCGACGGTTACCTTGCTTCCGAGGCCCGCACGGTCCCTCGGGATGGCCGTGACGTCGATGCGGGAGAGGTCCGCAAGCCTCTTCTGGATCTGGGCGAGGCGGGCGTTCTGGGTGGATTGCCTCTCCTTGGCCGCTTCGTATTCGCCGTTCTCCGTGAGGTCCCCGTGTGCGAGCGCCGCCTGGATCTCCTTCGGGAGGATCACCCGGAGTTCGTGCTCGATCTTCTTTGCCTCTTCGGTCAGCCGTTGGATCGACTCGCGGAGAAAATCCATGGCGGCCCCCTTTAGTGGAAAATGAGCTTCCCGCCGAAATGGCCGAGGACGATATTCGTCAGGGTGCAGGCTGCCAGAAGGAAACCGTACACCCACCCCATCCCGGCAAGCGGTTGGGCGGCTACGTCCGGGACGAAGATCCGCAGCAGCACCGCGGGGGCGGAAAGGCCGATGAGAACGAACGCGCCGACGATCTTGATCCGGAACACGGATGTCATGTACCCCTGGTACCGGATCTTCCAGTCGAGGAACCCGGTGATGGTGGCGGCCGGCGCGGTGGCAGCGCCGAATGCGGCCATGAGGAACGCCCCCGTCTCGAAGTCCTGCGCTCCCGTCGCGAGATACAGCAGGAACGACGCCAGCGAGACCGGGAAGAGCGCCTGGGGAAAATGCACGAAGATCGGGTGGAAATAGGTGTTCTCCAGGATCTTCATCCGGTACCTCCGTGCCCGCCCCTCCCGGGGTGGGCAAGCCGCGTCATGCTCCCGGCATGTAATGTGCGATGCACCTGCCGGCCAGACGGTTCCGGCCGATTGCCGGGACCTCCGGACGGGTTGGGCAGCTCAATCCCGGATGGGGCGGAAGAATTCCTCCGGCGCGTCGCAGACGGGACAGATGTCGGGCGGCATCCCGCCCTCGTGGATGTAGCCGCAGATGACGCACTCCCACCGGGTCACCAGAAAAAAATCTTATCAGAGGGCCGGTCCCCCCGGGGCAAAAGATTCCCGGGGGCCTCGACGGTGGGAGTCGTCGACATTTACCGCGGGAGGTGGCCCTATGGGTTCGGCAGGGAGTTTCCCGCCACGTCCGGAAGGACGGTGCCCGCGTCCGGGATGACGAGGGGAGAGGGCAGCCCCCCCAGCAGACCTTCCGCCTTGCGGACGGCGTCGTCGAGGGAGGCGGCGGGGAGCATCCCCATCCTCTCCACGTCCTCCGGCCGCAGGGAGGAGACCAGGACCACCCGACACGTTTTTGCCTTGGAAAACGTCGCGTGGGCCGTCTGCCCGTAGATCTGGTAGTTCGCCCGAAGCTCGGCCTCCATCTCCCCGGGGTCCCCGAAGCGGAACCAGGGGAAGAAGGACGGGCTTCCGAATCCGTCCCGGCACTCGGCGAGGAGAATGATGACCCCCTCCTCTTCGGTGGCGCGGAAGGCGTTGTCCAGCGCCTTGTGGGACTGGATAAAGTTGATATCCTTCGGGAATCCACCTGCGGAAGCGATCACGAGGGGATACCTCTTTGCCACGGGGACGCGGTAGACTTTGGCGTACCTGGAGCACGCCTCCTCGTGCGCCTTCTGCCAGTGCCCGGCGACCGCGTCGAAGACCTTCCTCTGCGGGGTGAGCAGCGTGTTGCACAGGAAGGTCGGGGCCGCCATCGCGACGGCCTCGACGATGTCCTCGTGCACGGGGTTCCCCGCGAGGATCCCGGGGCGGGCGAGCGGATGCTTCCCGGGACCGTCCGTCCGGAAGATGCGGAAGTGCGTGGCTGTTGCGGTCTCCCGCGCGGCACACCCCGGGACGAGGGCCTTCCTGCCCCCTCCGAACCCCGCAAAATAGTGGAAGGTGATCGTTCCCGTGAGCACGATCCGGTTGTGCTCCATCAGGGGGCGGCTGATGCGGACGGGCGTCCCGCGGGAGGTGACGCCGAGGTGGGTGGTCTCCCCGTCGGGGTCCGCCTGCGCCACGCGGATGCCGGAAGAGATCTCCGGCCCCACGACCTCGCGGAGTTCCTCGTCCGACAGGGCCCGGTGGGTCCCCCGCGCCACGAATACCGTCACCTGGTTCCTCGCGATCCCCGCGGCGTCGATCTCCTCGAGAAGGGGGGTGAGGAACCTCTCCGTGGCGGAGTAGCGCGTGACATCCGACACGGGAATGGCGACCGAGTCCGCGGGGCGGACAAGCTCCCGGAGGGGAAGGCACCCGACAGGGCGCGCGATCCTCTGGCGGATCAGGGCATCCTCGGAGGGGGGGGTGAGGGGAGGACGGGCGGCCAGCCGGTAAACGCTGCGGAAGATCGTTTCCTCGAGGGTCGCGTGCGTCTGTCCGTAGTTCAGGACGACCGCCCTGCTCCTCATCGCCCCTCCCCTTCCTGGCATGGGTCCCCCCGCGGACCGGTCGCCCTGCGGGTGCGGCTTCCTATTGTCCCAGCTTCTCGGGAACGGGGAATTCCCGGCTGCAATGCGGGCAGATGACGCTGTCGCCGGGCTGCCACCCTCTCGTCTCTTTCCGGGAGGCGCACGAGGGCAGCAGGAGGAGGATCGTGAGCAGGGCGGCCATGCGCAGGAACGTCATTTCGATCTCCTTTTGTCCGGCATTCCGGGGATCCTCGCACCTATTGCGGGGCCGGCACAATCCCCATACTATAATGACCCGGCGCGCGATGCAAAGCGGCCGGGGAGGAAGCCCGATGGAAAACCGGGAATGGCTGGACTTCGCCGAGGATGTGGCACGCGGGGCGGGTGAGATCCTCCGGCGGAACTACGGGAAGCGGCAGTCCGTCCACTACAAGGGCGAGATCAACCTCGTGACGGACGTGGACCGCCAGTCCGAGGAGTATATCATCGGGCGGATCCGCTCCGCCTTTCCGGACCACGGGATCCTCTCCGAGGAGAGTTCGGAGCTCGTCTCCCCCTCGCCGTACCGCTGGCTCATCGACCCCCTCGACGGGACGACCAACTACGCCCACAACTACCCCTGCTTCTGCGTGTCCGTGGCGCTCGAGCGGGACGGGGAGCTCCTCGCGGGGGCCGTGTTCGACCCGCTCCTGTCCGAGTCGTTCACCGGATCGTCGGGGGGAGGGGCCTTTCTCAACGGAGAGCGGATCGCCGTTTCCCCGGTCGCGGAGCTTCGCCGGTCCCTCCTCGCCACCGGTTTCGCCTATGACGTGAACCAGTCCTCCGACAACAACCTCGATTTCTTCCGGGAGTTCGTCTTCACCGGGCAGGCGATCCGACGCGACGGGTCCGCGGCCCTCGACCTGTGCTACCTCGCCTGCGGAAGATTCGACGGGTTCTGGGAACTGAAGCTCAAGCCCTGGGACACGGCGGCAGGGTTGCTCCTCCTCCGGGAGGCGGGAGGATCGGCGACCCGGCTCGACGGCTCCCCCTACGACATCCACCAGCCCGACATCCTCGCCTCGAACGGCAGGATCCACGAGCAGATGATGGCGGTGGTCCGCCGGGCCCTGGAGAACGACGCTCCCTGACCAGCGGGGGGGCGTCGTTCTCCCCCTGCGGCCCCTACTTCTTCACGCCCTCCAGCAGTTTCACCGCGAATTTGTCGTGCTGGAACGGGTGGACGTCCGGGAACCTCGCGAAGAGCCACCCCTTGAACACCTGCTTTCCTCCCTCGAGCACCTCGATGTTGCAGGCGGGGTTTTCCGGGTTGTTGGAGCTGGAGGTGATCTGCTCCGCCGTCATCGAGAAATGGGGAAGAAAATCCCCTACGTTCAGAACCAGGTCGGTGTCGGGGACCTTGTACTCGGAGAGCACCGGGACGGTGAACTCCTTCTTCGTCTTCTTCTCCTTGAACTCCACTTCCACCTTCACGGCCTTCCACATGGCCTTGACGTCGTCGGGGACGACGACCGTCTTCTCCGGGCCGCCTTCCATCGGTCCGTGCGGCGATCCGGGCTGGCCGGGCATTCCCCCCTGCACCGGGGGGGGAGGCGGCTGCTCTTTCTTCTTGCAGGAGGCTCCCGCGAGAGGGATCAGCAGGAGCGCTGCGAACACCAGAGAGATTCTTTTCATGATTCCTCGTACCTCCTCTTTCCTCGGGTCCCCGATGGCGGAGAGGGAGGGATTCGAACCCTCGAGGCGGGGTTTAGCCACCTACGCGATTTCCAGTCGCGTTCCTTCGGCCAGCTCGGACACCTCTCCGCTTCCAGATCGAACGGCGCCAGCCTTCGCAGGGACTCCGGGCCGATGGTGTCCCGTAACAGCCCGAAATCCATCGGTTCTCCGGCAGCGGATTTCGAGCAAAGGCGGATGGCGGAGAGGGAGGGATTCGAACCCTCGGTACGGTTTTACCCGTACAACCGCTTAGTCTCCGGCGTATTTCCCCGAAGCATTCTGGCGGAGGGAGTAGGATTTGAACCTACGGAAGCTCGCGCTTCAGCGGTTTTCAAGACCGCCGCCTTAAGCCGCTCGGCCATCCCTCCGGAACCTACTATTTATAGCAAGTCCGACTCCCGTCTGCCACCAAAAACGGGACGCAAATTGGAAAACCCCCGGCGGTGTGGTACAAGGAGAAAATGTTGCCTCGCGGCACCCGTCACGAAAGGGATCGTTTTCCATGAAGTTCGTCGACCTGCAGAGCCAGTTCGCGGCCTACGAGTCCGAGATCCGGAAGGAGATGGAGGACGTCCTGCAGGGGGCCCAGTTCATCATGGGACCCAAGGGGAGTGCGCTCGAGGAAAAGCTGGCCGCCTACGCAGGGGTTACGCACGCGATCGGCTGCTCCTCGGGGACCGACGCCCTGCTCCTCGCCCTCATGGCGCAGGGGGTGGGGGCGGGGGACGAGATCGTGACCACCCCCTTCACCTTCGTCGCCACGGCGGAGGCGGTCGCCCTGCTCGGCGCCGCCCCGGTGTTCGTGGACATCGATCCCGCGACGTACAACATCCGCGCGGACAGGATCGAGGAGGCGTTCACGAAAAAGACCCGGGGGATCATCGCGGTCGGCCTCTACGGGCAGTGCCCGGAGATGGAGGCGATCCTTGCGCTCGCCGGGGAGTACGGGCTGTTCGTCATCGAGGACGGGGCGCAATCGTTCGGGGCGGAGCGGAACGGCCGCCGTTCCTGCGGCTGGCCGCACATGGGGGCGACCTCGTTCTTCCCCTCCAAGCCGTTCGGGTGCTTCGGGGACGGCGGGATGGTGTTCACCTCCGACGACGGGCTGGCCGACCGGGTCCGCGGATTGCGCAACCACGGGCAGTGGGAGCGGTACATGCACCGGGCCATCGGGATCAACGGCCGGCTCGACGACCTGCAGGCGGCCGTCCTGCTCGGCAAGTTCCCCCGGTTTCCCGACGAATTGGTCACGCGTGCCTACATGGGGGCGCGCTACTCCGACCGGCTGGGCGACGTCGTGTCCGTTCCCGCCCTGGCCCCCGGAAACACCCATGTCTTCGCCCAATACACCATACGCACGCCGGCGAGGGACGATCTCGTCGCCCACCTGCGGGACAACGGGATTCCCACGGCGGTGCACTACCCGATCCCCCTCCACCTCCAGGAGGCCTTCCGCGGGCTGGGATACGGAAAGGGGGATTTCCCGGAAAGCGAGGCGGCCGCGCGCGAGGTCGTTTCCCTCCCCATGTCCGCCTTCCTCTCCGAGGCGGACCAGGACGAGGTGATCCGGCAGGTCCGAAGGTTTTTCGGGAAGTGAGCCGATCGGGGGAGAATCTCCTTTGTTGACGCTACCCGGGCGGATATCAGTCTGATATTCTTCCCCCGTGGGTTCCCCTTCCTGGAATAGACCCGGCGCGCTTCTCGTCCGGGCCGTGAACTGGCTCGGGGACGCGGTCCTGACGACCCCTTCCCTCGGGGCGCTGCGGGCGGCGTGCCCGCAGGCGCGGATCACGGTCGTCGCCAGGCCCCTCGTCGCGGACCTCCTGGGACACCACCCGGACGTCGACGAAATCCTGGTGTACGACAAGGACGGCCGCCACGGCGGCACCCTCGGGATGCTGCGGATGGCCGGGGAGCTGCGCCGGAGGGGGTTCGACCGCGCGCTCCTTCTCCAGAACGCCATCGACGCGGCGCTGCTCACGTTCCTGGCCGGGATCCCGGAGAGGATGGGGTATGCGACGGACGCCAGGCGGATGCTGCTTTCCCGGCCCGTCGCCGTGACGGAGGAGATCCTCTCCCTGCACCATGCGGAATATTACCTCCGGCTCCTTGCTCTGCTCGGGATCCCCCGCCCGGAGAACCCGCGCCTGTCGCTGCGCGTGACCGAAGACGAGAGGGCGTCGATGCGGACGCGGCTTGCAGCGCTGGGCGTTCCCGAGGGAAAAAGGATTGTGGGGATCAACCCGGGGGCGACTTTCGGTTCCGCGAAGCGGTGGTTTCCCGAACGGTTCGCGAAGGTCGCCGACACCCTCTCGGAGGAATGGGACGCAGGCGTCGTCCTCATGGGGTCGGCTCCCGAGATGCCCCTTTCGGCGGAGATCGAGGCGGCGATGGCGCGAAAGCCTGCGAACCTTGCCGGACGCACGACCGTGCGGGAACTGATGGCCCTGCTTGCCTCCTGCTCGTTCCTGGTGACGAACGATTCGGGACCGATGCACATCGGCGCGGCGTTTGGCGTTCCCCTGGTGGCGATCTTCGGTCCGACGGACTGGCGGAAGACCTCCCCGTGGACGGAGAAGGCGAGGGTCGTCCGGGTGGAGGTCGACTGCTCCCCCTGTCACCTGCGGGAGTGCGACCGGGGGCACGAATGCATGCTGGGCGTCACGGCGGAGATGGTCTGCGCGGCCGCGCGGGACCTCATGGCGGAGGCCCGGTGAGGTGAAGTCGAAGGAGTTGCGGAGAGTCCTCGTGGTGAAGCTCTCGGCGCTGGGGGACGTGGCCCACGCCCTCCCCGTCGTCGACTACCTCCGGAAAACCGCACCCGAGGCAACGGTGGACTGGGTGGTCGACCGGCGGTTCGCCCCCCTGCTCGAGGGGAACCCGGGCCTGCGCCGGGTCATTCCCCTCAACCTCAAGGCGTGGAAGAGGGAGTGGACGACCAGGGATGCCCGCCGGGAGGCGGGGGATGCGGTCAGGGAACTGCGCAACGGGAAATACGACGTCGCGTTCGACATCCAGGGAAACGCCAAGAGCGGGGTCGTCACCCGTCTTTCGGGCGCTCCCTTGCGGTACGGTTTCGACGCGCACGGCGTGCGGGAAGGGCCGAATCTCCTGTTTACCAACCGCAAGGTCGCGCTGGGGCCGGAGGACCGCCACGTCAGCCAGAAATACCTGCGGGTCGTGGCCGCCCCGTTCGGCGGCCGGTTCGATCTCGCCGCGCTGCGGGCGGAGATTGCGACCGGTCCCGGGGACGAGGAGATCGCGACGAGGACCGTCCGGGAACTTCTCCCCGGGTCGTCGCCGGTGCTGGTCGTTCACCACGGCACGACATGGGCCACCAAGCGGATGAACCCTTCGTTCTGGGCCGGGGCGGTCCGTGTTCTGCGGAAAACGGTTCCTCGAATGGGGGTCCTCCTCTCGTGGGGGAGCGCGGAGGAGCGGGACGGGGCCATGCGAATTCGCGAGGAGGCAGGGCGAGGGGTGGAACTGCTTCCCCGTCTCACCCTCAAGGAGCTCGCCGCCCTCTTTCGCCGGTGCGGGTATCTCATGGCGCCCGACACGGGGCCTCTTCACGTCGCCGCGGCGGTTGGCGCCAAAACGGTATCCGTGTTCCGCGTGACGGACGGAAGCAGAAATGCGCCGTACGGGCCGAACCACCGGTTCCTGCAGGCGCCGATGCCGTGCACCGCCTGCCTGCGGAAGCGGTGCGACCGGGACGCCGAATGCCGGGAGAGCATCCGCCCGGAGGAGGCGGCGGGGGCGATGGCCGAACTGATGGCGGAGGGAAGATAGCCCGTGGAAAAGGTGATCCACATCGTCGAGCCGACGCTCGAGGGGGAGTCGGGCCACTGCCACAGCTTCGTGGAAAGCCTCTGCCGCGCGCGGGAAGCCGGCGGTCCCGTCCTGTGGGTCTGGGCGGGACGGCGGGCGAGGCTCCCCCGGATGGAGGCGGCAGGCGCCACGGTCAGACCTCACTTCCACCGCAGGATCCGGCGGTTCCAGGAATATTTTCTTCTCGCGAAGCTCCTGGCCGGCCCCGGGCGAATCTTTATCTCCACGGCGGGGCGCAGCGACCTCGTCCTGCTCGACTTGGCCGCGCGCGCAGAGATTCCTCCCGGAAAGGTCTTCCTGTACTTCCACTGGGTCCGGCCGACCCCTTCCAAGGAGGACCGATTGCGGAAGGTGGCCTCCCGCCAACCGCATCTGGCGATTCTCGCGCCGACCGGCTCCGTCGCCGAGGTCCTCCTCCGGTCCGGGTTCCGGGAGACCCGCGTTGTTCCGTATCCGGTGGCGCCGGCGTCGGACGCCACCGCACCGTCCGGGTTCCGGCACCTTCTGTATGCCGGAGCGGCAAGGCAGGACAAGGGGTTTTCGGCCGTCGTCGACCTCGTCGTGCACATGGCGGAGCTTGGCCTCGACGTGCCGGTCCTGGTCCAGGCCTCCGCGGATCACTACGAGAAATACGACACGGCGACACGCTCGGACCTCGCCCGGCTCGCGGCCGTCCGCTCCCCGGATCTTTGCCTGTTGCGGGAGAGCCTGGATTCCGCCGCCTACGCGGGGCTCTTCCGGGGGGCGATCTGCCTGCAGCCTTACGACCGGGGGGATTTCCGGGACCGGATCAGCGGGGTGACGTTGGATGCCCTGTCGGGGGGGTGCCCCGTCGTGGCCACTTCCGGCACCTGGATCGCCCGGGTCGTGGACCGGTTCGGGGCGGGGCGCACCGTCGACGGGCTCGA
>WOR8_10006622_pt1 | contig 25428 bp, 26 predicted proteins | sample DeeMarSeWOR38_10_FD_19890 | JGI IMG/M metagenome (IMG submission 19890) | reverse complement strand
GTCTGGGGGCTGGGCCTCCTCATGTTCTCGAAGTTCGTCGTCGTCTTCGACGCCGACGTGAACATCCAGGACCCCTCCGAGGTCCTCTGGCGGATCGGGAACAACGTGGACCCGCGGCGGGACACGATGATCGTCGACGGGCCCGTCGACGCCCTGGAGCATGCCTCCCCCATCCCGCACGTCGGCGCGAAGATGGGGATCGACGCCACGCGGAAGTGGGCTTCCGAGGGATTCGCCCGCGAGTGGCCCGAGGACATCCGGATGGACGAGACGATCGTGGACCTCGTGACGCGCCGCTGGAAGGAGTACGGATTCTGATGGTATTCACGCCGGCGCCCGGGGACCCTGGCTCGCGGGGGATTCCCCTCCGCTACGTTCGCGACCTTGCGCCCGCTCGCTGCCGGTTCCGCTCGCTGGATCGGGATTCTCGCTCCACAGGCCGCTTGGTGGAACCCTTCGCATCGCCCTGGGTCCCCTGTCGGTGGCGAAGCAGCCCACACCATACGCGCGGAGTTCGGGAAGGGGGCGGGGTGCTGACATGCTCGGCCGCGTAGCCGTCTACCTCGAGATGATCAAGGTGGCGCACACCGTTTTTGCGCTACCGTTCGCACTCATGGGGGCGTTCCTTGCCGCGGGCGGGGTCCCTTCCTTGCGGACTATCTTCTATATCGTCCTGGCCATGGTGGGGGGCAGAAGCGCCGCGATGGGGTTCAACCGCCTCGTCGATGCCGACATCGACGCGAAAAATCCGCGGACCCGGGATCGCGCCATCCCGAGAGGCGAGGTGAGCAAGCCGATGGTTGCCGTCTTCATCTTCCTGTCGGTGGTCCTGCTCGAGCTGTCGGCGGCGAAGCTCAATCCTCTGTGCCTGAAGCTTTCCCCGCTGCTCCTGCTCCTTCTCTTCTCCTACTCCTACACCAAGCGCTTCACCTGGGCGTCCCACATCGTCCTGGGGCTATGCCTCGGCGCGGCGCCGCTGGGCGCCTGGATCGCCGTCACGGGGGAGTTCGACCCGAGGGTCCTGATCCTTTCCTTCGCGGTCCTTTTCTGGGTGAGCGGGTTCGATGTCCTCTACGCTCTCCAGGACATCGAGTTCGACCGGAAGGAGGGTCTTCACTCCATCCCGCGAGTCCTCGGCGTCGGCAGGTCGCTTTGGGTGGCCCGGGGATTTCACTTCGTGATGGCGGCCCTGCTGCTGGTGGGCTATGATAGATTTGAGCTGGGCGGGTGGTACCTCGCGGGGTGGGGAATCTGCTCCGCGGTACTGGTGTACGAGCACAGCATCCTGCGCAAGAACGACCTTTCCCGGCTGAACGTGGCGTTTTTCAACCTGAACGGAATCGTAAGCATCGCTCTTTGCCTGTTCACCTATCTGGACCTTGTGCTCTGACCCGGCCGGACGAACGGAAGGGGAGAGGAAATCCCATGAAGGTGCTGCTCGGAATATCGGGCGCAAGCGGCGCCGTATACGGCCTCCGCACCGGTGCGGCCCTTTACGCCCGGCAAGTGGAGCTGCACCTGGTCGTCACCGGGACGGCCTGGGAGATCCTCGAGGCGGAGATCGGAACGGGGAAGACCGCCCGGAAAGGGACCACGACCGGGAGCACGCTGCGCGGGATGGGCCCCCCGGCCAGAAAACGGTGGCTCGCGGAGCGGATGTCCTTGCCCCCAGGGGCGTTCCGCCTGTACGAAGAGGACGATTTCTCCATCCCGTTCGCTTCCGGGTCCAATCCCCCGGACGCCGTGATCATCGCCCCCTGCTCGATGGGGATGCTCGGCAGGATCGCCCACGGGGTTTCCTCCTCGGTCCTTACGCGGTGCGCGGACGTCGCCCTCAAGGAGAAAAGGCCGCTGGTGGTCGTCCCGCGGGAAACCCCGCTGTCCGCCATCCACCTGGAGAACATGCTCGCGCTCGCGCGCGCCGGGGCGGACGTCGTGCCCGCATGCCCGGGGTTCTACCACCGCCCGGCCACCGTAGCCGATCTGGTCGATTTCGTCGTTTCCCGCATTCTCCAGCGGATCGGGATCGAGGCAGGGCTTACCGCCCGCTGGGGAGAGGCCTCCGGACCGCGAAAGAAGGGGGGAAGGGGGGGGCGACAAGGCGCGTGAGCGTGACACTGGCAAAAAGGATGCACCGCGTGGGAAGACGGCGCGGAGCGAAGGGGAGGTTTCCTCCATGAAACGGATTCTGGTGGTCGACGACGAGGAGAACATCCTCGCGCTGTACCGGGACGAGCTTGTCGAGGAAGGGTACGAGGTGGAACTTGCCGGGGACGGGCTCGAAGCGCTCCGGAAATTCGACGTGTTCCGCCCCGACCTCGTGACGCTCGACGTGAAGATGCCCGGCCTTGACGGCCTCGAGGTGCTGCGGAGGATGCGGGAGAAGAGCGCATCGGTCCGGGTCGTCCTGCTGACCGCGTTCGGGGAGTTCAAGCAGGATTTCACCACCTGGGCGTCGGACGCCTACATCGTGAAGTCCCACGACACGAACGAGCTCAAGACCACCGTACGGAGGCTGCTGGGGGGGAAATGACGGTTCTCTCCATTCTCCGCGAGGCGATCTTCGGGAAAAAGGTTTCCGACCCCACGCGGGACGTGTCGCTCGCGGGGGCGCTGACCTCCGGTCTCTACGAAGTGTCGCAGGCGATGAACACGACGGCGGGCGACCTCCAGGGCAGCCTCGACCTGATCGCCTCCGCCTCGACCTCCATCCTGCGCGTGGAGAGGGTCGTCATCCTGCTCCGGGAGCGCGGGGAGGAGGAACTCGTCCTCCGGGCAAGCGCAGGGATCCCGCGCGGGAGGCAGTTCGAGAAATACCGCCAGGAGGTCCACGCAAACGTCTTCGCACAGATCCTGTCGTCCGGCGAGGGGATGATCGTTTCCGAGTCGCGGGTCGGCCCCAACCGGAAACTTCTGCGCCTCATGCGGCGCCTCGACGTCAGGGGGTTCCTCGCCGCCCCCATCCGGGGGCCATCCGGGGTCATCGGGGTGATGGCCGCCGCCTCCCCCCTCGACCGGAGGAACCTCACCGAGACCGACCTGAAGCTCCTTTCCGTGATGGCGAACTTCGCGGGGGTGACGATCGAGAACGCCAGCATGGTGGAGCGGCTCCACCGGAAGGCGAAAAAACTCTCCGCGCTCTCCGAGATCAGCAGGGCGCTGAACGAAGAGAGCGACCCCGCGGTCCTGTTCCAGCTCATCATCGACCACGCCACGGAACTGATGGGGGCCCCCAGCGGCTCCATGATCCTGATCGACAGGCCCTCCGGCGTGCTGCGCATCCAGGCCGAGAGGGGACTCGGGGAGGAGGTCAAGGAAGAGATCCTCCTCAGGATCGGGGAGGGGATCACCGGGTGGGTGGCCAAGGAAGGGAAGCCGGTGCTCATCTCCGATGTCACGGACGATTCCCGGTATGTGGAGGCGAACCCGAACGTCCAGTCGGAGCTAGCGGTTCCGATCAAGTGGGGAGACGAGATCGTCGGCGTCCTGAACCTGGACCACTACATCCGGGACGCCTTCGTGGAAGGGGACCAGGAGCTCCTCACCGCCTTCGCGAACGTCGCAGCGGTGGCGCTGAAGAACGCCAAGGTCCTGGGCGGGGCCGGGGACGAAGAGCCGTGACGGGCTCCCCGGCGGGCGCCAAAAGCATTCCCTCGAGTCGAAGGATTGATCATAATGGACAGATGTCCGCGAACGCCGTAATCATCGCCAGGCCCTTGTGGCCGGTGCTCCGCCGGACCGCCCGGTTCCTGGCGGACGGCGGGTACGCGGTCGAGGAGGCCTCTTCCTGGTCCAAGCTCCTGGACTCCGGCCTTTCCGTGAGCCTGTTGTCCGGTATCCTGCTGGGGGAGCACGGGGACACGGCGGAGGAACTCGAAGTCATCCGGCGGTTCCGGGAACGGAAGGGGGCCCTCGGCGTCCCCATCATTCTCGTGGGGGGGATGAACGCCCTCCTGCGCGCCGAGAAGTTCGTGTCGTCCGGCGTGGACCTCGTGCTGCCCGCCGACCTCCCCCCCGGAGATATCGTCGAGCGGGCGCGGCCCCTCCTCCGGTACGGCTCCCTGTACCAGTCGCTGTCGGAATCGAACCGCGAACTCCGCGAACTTTCCATGCGGGACGACCTGACGGGACTTCCCAACCGGAGGCAGTTCTCCCAGGATCTCGTCCGGAACGGCGAAATGGCGCGTCGAATCGGCCGTTGCCTGTCGTGCATCATAGTGGACATCGACGATTTCAAGCGGATCAACGACGATTTCGGGCACCCGGAGGGGGACAGCGTGATCCGGCAGTTCGGCGAGGTGATCCATTCGGCGAAGCGGGCCTACGACACGGTAGCTCGTCTGGGGGGAGACGAGTTCGCCTGGCTTCTCATGGATGCCGACCCGGACCAGGCGCTTCACGCCGCGGGCCGGGCGCGCCACATGGTGAACGAGAAGACGTTCGAGGTCGCCGGCAATCCGGTGAAGCTCACCGCCAGCTTCGGCGTTTCTTCCCTCCTGCCGGGGGTGGAGCAAAGCCCCGACGACCTTGTGGCGAACGCGGACCGGGCTCTATACTGGGGGAAAGAAAGCGGGAAGAACGTCGTCCGGTTCTACCCGCCGAAAAAGGTGGAGCAAAATGCAGAGGCGGATACTCACCTATCCTGACCCGTTCCTGTCGAAGAGGGCGGTTCCCGTGCCGGGCGTCGACGGGAAGGTCCGCGAACTGGTCCGGGACATGTTCGAGACGATGTACGCCGCGAACGGGATCGGCCTGGCAGCGCCGCAGGTCGGCGTGGGGAAGCGGGTGATCGTGGTGGACATCTCCCCGGTGGAAGAGACCGCTGCCCCGCTGGCCCTCGTGAACCCCGAGATCGTCGCGAAACAGGGACAGACCGAGGGGGTCGAGGGGTGTCTCAGCGTCCCCGGCGTCGAGGGGATGGTCTGCCGCAACGAGACCGTCGTCGTCCGGGGGTGGAACGAGAACGGTGCCCCGGTCTCCATCGAGGCTTACGGCCTCCTGTCCCGCGTCCTGCAGCACGAGATCGACCATCTGGATGGAATTTTGTTGGTGGACCGGCTCGCCGCCCCAGCTGCCTCTTCGAAGTGATGTCCCGCTATCGCGTGGTCTTCATGGGAACCCCGGTGTTCGCGGTTCCGTCCCTCGACGCGCTTGCGCGCACCGAGGAGGTGACGCTCGTCGTCACGAACCCGGACCGCCCCGCCGGCAGGGGACAGGAGCTCACGGCCCCCCCGGTGAAGATAGAGGCGCAGCGGCTCGGCATCCCGGTGTTCCAGCCGGAGAGGGCGAAGAACCCGGAATCGGTTGCGCGGATCGCCGACGAGCGGCCCGACCTGATCGTCGTCGCGGCGTACGGGCAGATCCTTCCTCCCTCCCTCCTCGATATCCCGAGATACGGCTGCATCAACGTCCACGCCTCTCTTCTTCCCCGGTTCCGCGGAGCCGCTCCGATCAACTGGGCGATCGTGCGCGGGGAGACGGTGACGGGCATCACGATCATGAAGATGGACCCCGGGATGGACACGGGGCCGATGCTGCACATGCGGGAGGAGCCGATTCGGGAGGACGACACGGCGGAGACGATGCTTCCCCGGCTCGCCGCACTCGGCGCGGAGGCCCTGACCGAGGCTCTCGAGAAGCACCACGCGGGGACCCTCACGGAGACCTCACAGGACGGGGAGCGGGCGACCTACGCCCCGATGCTTAAAAAAGAGCACGGGCGGATCGACTGGGGCAGGCCCGCCCGGGAGGTGCGGGATCTGGTCCGGGGGATGACCCCCTGGCCCTCCGCGACCACGGACCACGGAGGGAAGATCCTGAAAATCCTCGCCGCGACGGTCCGCCAGGAAACCGGGGAGCCCGGGGAGATGCTCTCGGTCGACCGGGACGGGATCGTGGTCGCCTGCGGGGAAGGGAGCGTGCTTCTTACGAAGGTGCAGCCCGAGGGGGGCAGGGCGATGTCCTCCCGGGAATACGCGCAGGGACGCCACGTCCGGAAGGGGGACCGGCTATCGTCGTAAGGGAAGCCGCACTTCGCATCCTTACCCGGGTCGACCGGGGAGGCGCGTTTGCGGACATCCTCCTCGACCGGGCAAACCGTTCCTTGTCCGACCCCAGGGACCGCGCACTCCTGACCGAGCTCGTCATGGGGACGCTCAGGCGTCGCGGCACCCTCGATTTCACCCTTTCCACCCGCCTCGTACGGACGATCGAGACAACCGACGTCTGGGCGCGAAACGCCCTGCGCCTCGGCGCCTACCAACTCCTTTATACCCGCATCCCCGGGCGGGCGGCGGTCTTTGAAACCGTCAAGGCGGTAAAAACGGTCCGGGGAGAGAAGATCGCCGGTCTGGTCAACGCCGTCCTGCGGGATGTGGCACGGGAGTGCAAAGCTCCGGCGGTCCCCACGACGCAAGAGGAAGAACGGGTAGCGGTTTCGCTTTCGGCTCCCGGTGCGCTCGTCTCGGCCCTCACCCGGTCGCTGGGGGAGGGGGAGGCGGCAGCCTTCCTCGCCGACGCCCTGGAAAAGCCTCCCTTCGTGGTCCGTGCCAACCCTTTCCGCGTCACCCGGGACGATCTTTTGGGCCGTCTGAACCTGGCGGGGATGTCCCCCTCCCCCTGCCGGTATGCGCCGGACGGGATCGTGCTGTCCGAACCCGCCGGCGTGCACGCCGACCCGGGGTTCCGGAAGGGGGAGTACCTGGTGATGGACGAGGGTGCGCAACTGATCGCGCCGCTCCTTTTCCCCTCCGCCGGCGAGAAGCTCCTCGACGCGTGCGCCGCCCCCGGGGGCAAGACGACGCACCTCGCGGCGCTTGCCGGCGGGAAGGCCCATGTGGTCGCGACGGACGTCTCCGAAGGGCGCCTCCGGCTGCTCCGGGAGACGGTGTCGCGCACCGGGGCGCCGGGCGTTGCGACGCGGCGCCACGATTTTCTCGCGGGGCCGCTCCCCAAAGCGGCTGGCCGGTTCGACAAGGTCCTGGTGGATGCCCCCTGCACGGGCATGGGGGTCATCCGGCGCAACCCCGACGCGAAGTGGCGGTTCCGGCCGGAAGGGCCTGCGGAGATGGCGCGCCTGCAGGGGGCCATCCTCGACCGCGCCTGGGCGTCCCTTCGGCCCGGGGGGATCCTCGTGTACTGCACCTGCACCCCCCTCCGGGAGGAGAACGAGGAGGTTGTGGAGTCGTTTCTTGCCAGGCATGAGGACGGGAAGGCGCACCGGGAAGGGGCGAGGGGCTGGCCGGGGCCCGGGGACGCGTGGACGCCGGAGGGGTTCCTCCGTCTCCTGCCGCATCGGCACGGGACGGACGGGTTTTTCGCGGCGCTGGTCCGGAAGAGCGGCTGAACAGGGCTCCCGGTCGGGCAGCGGCCGAAAGGAGGGTCCCCTCCCTCCTTCCCGCGTGGTAGAATCGGGCGATCCGCCGTGAAAGGGGAACGGGATGGACTATTACATCGCACCCTCCCTGCTTTCGGCCGACTTCGCCCGGCTTGCCGAGGAGGTAAGCGCCGTGGAGAAGGCGGGTGCCGACCTGATCCACCTCGACGTCATGGATGGCCGGTTCGTCCCCAACATCACGATCGGGCCCCCCGTGGTGGCGGCGGTCAAGCGATGCGCGAAACTCCCCCTCGACGTGCACCTCATGATCGTCGAGCCGGAGAAATACCTCGAGGCCTTCGCGGACGCCGGGGCGGACGTGATCACCGTCCACCCCGAGGCGACCACGCACCTTCAGCGGACACTGGCCCGCGTGCGGGAGCTGGGAAAGAAGGTGGGGGTCTCCCTGAACCCGTCCACGCCCCTTTCGGCCATCGAGTGGGTCCTGACCGACGTCGACATGGTGCTCCTCATGACCGTCAACCCCGGGTTCGGGGGCCAGGCGTTTCTTTCCTCGATGACGGGAAAGATCGAGCTTCTGCGTTCGCAGATTGCCCGCGCGGGGCTTCCGGTCGACATCGAGGTGGACGGGGGGATCAAGACGGACAACGTCGCGGAGGTCGTCCGGGCCGGGGCCAACGTGATCGTCTCCGGTTCCGGGATCTTCGGGACGAAGGATTACGGCAAGACGATCGCCGAGATGCGGAAGAACATTCGCAGGGCGGTTTCCGCCCCCGCGTGACGCGGGCAGGGCGGGGTAGACCGGACGGGAGGGCAGGGATGAGTCGCGTAGAGATCGGTCTGTGGCAGCTCGAGGCCCGTGCGAGGCGCTGCGTCGAGGCGCTCCGGAAGAACGGGTTCGACGCGGGGTTCTATCCCGGCGCGGAATCGGTGCGGACGCGGGTGCTCGCGGAGTGCGAGAAGGCGGAGTCGATCGGCTTCGGGGGGTCGCTCTCGATCCGGGAGCTGGGGATCTTCGAGACCCTGGAGGGGAAGGGGAAGACGTTGCTCGACCACGGCCGCGTTCCGCCCGAGCAAAAGGCGGCGGCGCGGATCGGGCAGCTCACCTGCGACCTCTTTCTCACCGGAACGAACGCGGTCACCCTGGACGGGTGTCTGGTGAACCTGGACATGATCGGGAACCGGATCAACGCGATGGCCTTCGGCCCCGGGAAGACGGTCGTGGTGGCCGGGGGGCAGAAGGTGGTGGCCGACGTGAGCGAAGCCATCCGGCGGATCAAGGCGACCGCGGCGCCGAGAAATGCGAAGCGGCTCCAACTTTCCACCCCGTGCGCCACGTCCGGCTTCTGCCAGGATTGCGACTCCCCCCAGCGCATCTGCCGGGTCTACTCCATCATCGAGCGGAAACCGGCCCACTCGGACATCTCCGTGCTCCTGTGCGGCGAGCCGATGGGCCTGTAGCGTATTGACGGCCCGTCGGCGCCGCTGGTACCATAGCAAGTTCTTTCGGGATGTGGCTCAGCCTGGTAGAGCACCTGGTTCGGGACCAGGGGGTCGCTGGTTCAAATCCAGTCATCCCGACCATCTTCTCACGTTGGTGCGGGCCGCCTTCCCCGGGGCGGCCCGATTTCTTTGCGCGGGACGGGCTTTCCCGAGAGCCCTCCTCCCGCGTGCACGCGCGCGGTCTCGTAACCGGCCGGATCCCGGCTGCCCCGAAACCAACAGGGGCAGGCCGCAGAAGATTCTGTCCGATCTTGGCGCAGCGACATGAGCCTGAGGATGCACCCAATAAAAGAGAAGGAAAGGAGTCGGCATCATGAACATCGGGTTTATCGGGCTGGGAATCATGGGCAAGCCGATGAGCAGGAATCTGCTCAAGGCGGGCTATGCACTGGTGGTGATGGATAAAAACCCGGACGTGATGAATCTCCTGGCTTCCGAAGGGGCCAAGACGGCCCCCACGCCGAAAGCGGTCGCGGAAAAGACCGATGTAGTGATCACCATGTTGCCGAATTCCCCGGATGTCCAGGAGGTCGTTCTGGGGGGGGATGGCGTGATCCACGGCGCCAAACCGGGTACCGTGGTGATCGACATGAGCTCGATCGCCCCGCTGGTGAGCCGCGAGATCGGGAAACGGTTGGCGGAGAAAGGGGTGGAAATGCTGGATGCCCCGGTGAGCGGAGGGGAACCCAAGGCCGTCGACGGGACCCTTTCGGTGATGGTCGGCGGGAGAAAAGAGGTGTTTGACCGGTACTATCCGGTCATGAAGGCGATGGCCGGCTCCGTGGTCCTGACCGGCGATCTCGGGGCCGGGAATATCACCAAGCTGGCCAACCAGATCATTGTCGCCCTCAATATCGCGGCCATGTCCGAGGCCCTGGTCCTGGCCAGCAAGGCAGGTGTGGCACCGGATCTCGTCTATCAGGCCATTCGCGGGGGGCTGGCCGGAAGCACCGTGCTCGATGCCAAAGCCCCACTGGCGATGGACCGGAAATTCGCCCCGGGGTTCCGCATCCATCTTCATATCAAGGATCTGGCAAACGTCCTGGAGACGTCCCACGAAATCGGCGTGCCGCTCCCGCTGACGGCCTCGGTGATGGAGGTGATGCAGGCTCTCAAGGTGGACGGTCTTGGCGATCTCGACCATGGCGGGCTGATCCGATATTACGAAAAGCAGGCCAGGGTCGAGGTGAAACGATAGCGGGTGTGCCTGGCGCTCAGCCGATCATGTGGCGGACGATGAGGCCGAGTGCGAACACCGTAACCGCTGCGGCCAGCAGACGGCGGATCGGTTCGCTGGGCATCCGGGTGGAGAGCCGCGCACCTGCCTGCGCGCCCAGCAGAACCCCGATGCCCATGACCGCCGCGACGGGGAGAACGACCTGGCCGTTGCGGAGGAAGATCAGGGTGCCCGCCAGGCTGGTGATCGCAAGGACGAAGTGGGATGTCGCGGTGGCCGAGTGCACGGAAAGCCCCAGGATGACGATGAGGAAGGGGACGTGCACGATCCCTCCGCCGATACCGAACAGGCTGGAGATCACGCCGACCAGGAAGCTGAGCAGAATCCCCAGCCGCATGATCGGAGAACCGAGCGAGTTCAGTTCCTCGGGAGCCGGGTGCCGCTGCTCCGCCCCGCCGAACGACCGCCCCTTGTGCAGGAGGCCGGCCAGCGCGAGCAGGAAGAGAGCGAAGAGAAACGTGAACCATCGCGACCCGAGATACTGCACGAACGTCGCGCCGAGGAGGGCCCCGGGAATGGTTGCGACGGCGAAGGCCACCCCCATCCGGTAGAGGACCCGCCCCTGGATCATGTAGGCGACGCTCCCGGAGAAGGCCAGGGAGGTTCCCACCGCCTGCTGCGGGGTGAAGTGGAGACCGAACAGGAGCAGGGGGACGATCATCCAGCCGCCGCCGGCGCCGATCAGGGTTCCGAGCGTTCCGATCGCCAGCCCCGCAGCAAACAGCAGGGCCATCACCATCATCCGCACCTCCTCCGGCTGCCGGGCGGATGCATGCACCGCCGTGCCGGGAAACCGGTTCCCCGACCGCCGTGATCACGCAACGCCCGACAGGGTATCACGGGCATTCCCGGGAAGACCACCGGGATCTTGGGCGGCCCGACGGGAGGAGGCGACACGCTCCCGGCGGTTGGGGTAGAATCCTGTCTCGGGAGGGACAGGATTTGGACCAGACACCCATGGAAGCGCGTCTCCATATGGAAATGCTGCCGCAGCCCGATCCCGAAACGTGCGGGCCGACGGCCCTGCACGCGGTGTACCGGTATTACGGGGACGACATTTCGCTGGGCCGGGCGGTTTCCGAAGTCCCCATGCTGGAAACGGGCGGAACGCTCGCCCCGCTGCTTGCCAGTCATGCCCTGCGACGGGGCTACGGCGCGATCGTCTATACGTACGACCTGCAGCTGGTCGACCCGACCTGGTTTCTGCCCGGGAAGACGGACATCCGCGAACGGCTGGAAGCCCAGATGGGAGTGAAGAGGGATCCGAAGCTGCAGACCGCGTCGCGTGCCTACCTGGAATTCCTGGGGCTCGGCGGGGAACTGCGGTATGCGGACCTGAACAGCCGCCTGATCCGGAAATATCTGGTCCGGTCCATGCCGATCATCACGGGCCTGAGCGCCACCTATCTCTACGGGAGCGCGCGCGAGTTCGGGCCGAGCGCCGACTACGACGACGTGCGGGGGGAGTCGGCCGGCCACTTCGTGGTCCTGTGCGGCTACAACCGGGAGAACCGGACCGTGCTCGTGGCGGACCCCCTGAAGACCAGACCGGGCGAGGAGAAGCCGACCTACGAGGTCAGCATCGACCGCGTCATCTGCTCGATCCTGCTCGGCGTTCTCACCTACGACGGCAACCTGCTCGTCATAGCGCCCCGGGAGGAGAAAAAAGGAACCGCCCGTGCCCACGCTCATCGTCGTTGACGATCTGGCCGACTGGCCATTGAGCATCCCCGGGGTCGAGGTCGCCCCGGCGCGATCGTACCTGACTGATCCGCGTTTCCTCGAGCATCGCGGCACGAAGGTCTTCAACCTCTGCCGGTCCTTCCGCTACCAGAGCCTGGGCTACTACGTGTCGCTGCTGGCCACGGCAAGAGGGCACAAGCCGCTCCCCGGCATCTCCACGATCCAGGACCTGAAATCGCAGACCGTCATCCGGGTTGCCTCCATCGAGCTGGACGAGATCATCCAGAAGTCCTTTGCCCCTCTCCAGGGCCGGGAATTCGTCGTCAGCATCTACTTCGGACGGAATCTCGCCAAGCGGTACGACCAGCTGGGCCAGCACCTGTTCAAGCTGTTCCCGGCACCGTTCCTGCGGGCGAATTTCGCGTGGAACGAGCGATCCGGAAAATGGTTCCTCCAGGGGATCAGCCCCCTGGCGGCCGGCGAGATCCCGGAGGAGCACCGGGAGTTCGTCGTCGGGGAAGCCCAGAAATATTTCCAGGGGGCCCGGCGGGTCGGAGGGAGGAAGGCCCGCGCCCGCTACGACCTGGCGATCCTCGTGTCCCCCGGGGAGACGGAGCCCCCCTCGGACAAGAAAGCCCTGATCCAGTTCCAGAAGGCGGCCGAGAAAGTGGGGCTTCGGCCCGAGCTCATCGAGAAGGACGATTTCAGCCGGCTGGGCGAATTCGACGCCCTCTTCCTCCGCGAGACCACCAGCGTCAACCATCACACGTACCGGTTCGCCAGGAAGGCCGTCGCAGAGGGGATGGTGGTGGTGGACGACCCCGAGTCGATCCTCAAGTGCACGAACAAGGTCTTTCTGGCCGAACTCCTGGAGCGCAACCGGGTGTCCGTTCCCCGGACCATGATCGTGTACCGGGGCAACAAGGACGCCGTCGTCCGCGAACTGGGACTGCCGCTGATCCTCAAGCAGCCGGACTCCTCCTTCTCCCGCGGCGTCGTCAAGGTGGACAGCGAGGAGGCGTTCCGCGAGGCGGTTGCGTCCCTCCTGGAGCGTTCCGAGCTGGTCATCGCCCAGGAGTTTCTCGCGACCCCCTTCGACTGGCGGGTGGGCGTCTTCGACCGCCAGCCTCTGTATGCCTGCAAGTACTACATGGCGAGGCACCACTGGCAGATCCTGAAGCGGGACGTGAACGGGCTGAAGCGGGACGAGGGGAAGGTGGAGACGCTCCCGGTCGAGCACCTCCCGGATCCGGTTCTTCGGGCCGCTCTCAAGGCGGCGAACCTGATCGGCGACGGCCTGTACGGCGTGGACCTCAAGCAGGTGGGGGGGAAGGTCCTCGCCATCGAGGTGAACGACAACCCCAACATCGACGCCGGGGTCGAGGACCGGGTCCTCAAGGACGAGGTCTACCTTCGGATCATGCGGGTCTTCCTCCGGCGCATCGAGCAGCGCAAGGCAATGGCCTATCCATGAGCCCGGCCGGAAAGCCCCTTCCCCTGCTCGAGGGTCTGGGCGTCGAATTGGAGTACATGATCGTGGACCGGGAGTCCCTCTCGGTCATGCCCGTCGCGGACGAACTGCTGCGCGCCGCCGCGGACGAATACACCGACGAGGTCGAGCAGGGGCCGCTTCGCTGGTCCAACGAGATGGCCCTCCACGTGGTCGAGCTCAAGACCAACGGGCCGGTCTCCGCCCTTTCCGGGCTTGCCGGGGTGTTCACCGGGCACGTCGGACGGATCAACGCGCTGCTCGGTCCCCGGGGGGGGGCGCTGATGCCTACCGGGATGCACCCCCTGATGGATCCCTCGCGGGAATCCCGGTTCTGGCCCCACCAGAACCGGGCGATCTACGATGCGTACCACCGGATCTTCGACTGCCGGCGCCACGGGTGGACCAACCTGCAGAGCGTCCACCTCAATTTCTCCTTTCACGGCGACGAGGAGTTTGCGCGGCTGCACGCGGCCGTCCGCTTTCTGCTCCCCGTCCTTCCGGCGATCGCCGCCAGCTCGCCCGCCATGGAAGGGAAGCTGACCGGGCTGCTCGACAACCGGGTGGAGATCTACCGGCACAACCAGCAGCGGATCCCCTCGATCACCGGCCGGGTGATCCCCGAGGCGGTCTATACCCGCCGGCAATACCGCGACCGGATCCTGCGGCGTCTCTACCGCGACATCGCGCCCCTGGACCCGGGAAAGGTCCTGCGGCACGAGTGGCTCAACTCCCGCGGCGCCATCCCCCGGTTCGACCGCGACACGATCGAGCTGCGCATCCTGGACGTCCAGGAATGCCCCCGGGCGGACATCGCGATCGCCTCGGCCGTGGTGGCGGTTCTCAAGGCGCTCGTTCGCGGAACGATGGCTCCCGTGGCCGACCTCATGGGGTGGGGGATCGATCCCCTGGAGGAGATCTTCCTCGCCGCCATGCGCGAAGGGGAAAGGGCCGAGATCCGGGACCGACGATACCTGGAAGCTTTCGGCCTTGCCCGGGATCGCTGCACCGCCGGGGAGCTCTGGAGCCATCTCGCCGGGATGCTTCTGACGGGGTGGACGGACGACGATGCGGCTGTCCGGGACGCCCTGCAGGTGATCCTTTCCCGGGGGACCCTGGCCCGGAGGATCCTCGACCGGCTGGGGGATAACCCGTCACGGGAGCGGATCCAACGGGTCTACCGCGAATTGTGCGATTGCCTCTCGGAAGGGCGGATGTTCATTCCCTGACGACAGGTTCTTCTCTCCCGCCACCCCTATGATCCCATCCAGGGCATGTATTTTGCAGTAATATTTCCTATCAAGACAGGTATGAATCGTTTCCCAGGGAGAAATCCTCCCGCATCGGCGAAAAGCGGGTGGATAACCCTATTTTTATCGGGGTGTTAAAAAAACAAGGCCTGCGGTTGCCCGCCGGGAATATAAGGAACGCTTCTTACGGAACCGTTACCCGGGATTCAAAAATTGGATTTCCGATCGGTAACCCGCAAGGAATCTGACCACGGACAAAACCAGATCTTCATAGGGAAAAGGGGGAAAGAATGAAGAGATCATCACTGGGGGTCATCTTTGCCGTCCTCGTCGCGGCGGTAGTCGCATGGGTTCCCAATGCTCATGCGTATTCCAATTATTTCGCGTCGCAGGGTTGTGACGCCGCAGGCTGCCACGTAGGCCAAACCGGAAGCAATTCCTGCGGTATGTGTCACGCACACGGCGTGCATTCGGGCAACGCGAAGGACGATATCAACGTAACGGGGCAGACGGACCAGGCGACGTACGCACCCGGCGAGATCGTCAATGTGACCGTCGACGGGGGGTATCGGGCAACTGCGGCGCGCGCCATTCTGTACGACGGGAACGGCACGATGCTCGATATCAGCACCGGGACCGGCACCACGCCAGTCAATGCGGCATTGTGGCCGGTGACTCTCGGCGCGCCCGCCCCGGCGGCGCCGGGGACGTATACCTGGGAGGTTGCCTGGTACGGGAATCAATACGATGCGGGTGGAGCTGGGTTCGGCGCAGCCGGTACAGGCTGGATTGTAGATCCCGGCAACCCGGAGCACGGAGAGGAGAGAGTCTCCACGAACTCCTTCACGGTATCGGGAACGGATACCACGCCGCCCGCGGTAGCGTCCATCGTCCCGGACACCAATGCGGTAGACGTGACGGTCAATACCCTGGTGACGGCCGTGTTCAGCGAGGCGATCGACAGCACGACGGTGGACGGCACCTCCTTCTTCTTGAGCGGAGGAGGGGACAATGTGGCCGGGACGGTTTCCGTTTCCGCGGACAACACTACGGCCACCTTCGCCTCCTCCGCGTTTCTCGCGGAAAACACCGTCTACACGGCGACGCTGACGACCGACGTCACGGACCTCGCCGGGAACCCCCTGGCGTCCGACTACGCCTGGTCGTTCACCACCGGAACGTTCACGGACGCGACCCCGCCGACGGTCCTCAGCACCGTCCCGGACAATAATGCGACGGGCGTGGCGGTCACCACTGCGGTATCGGCCGTGTTCGACGAAGCGATCCTGTCCGCGACCGTGGACAACAATTCCTTCTTCGTAAGCGACGGAGTGGACAATGTGGCCGGGACGGTTTCCGTTTCCGCGGACAACACCACGGCCACCTTTACTTCTTCCGCGCCTTTTGCGGACAACACCATCTACACGGCGACGCTGACGACCGCCGTCACGGACCTCGCCGGAAACCCCCTGGCGTCCGACTACACCTGGTCGTTCACCGCCGTGGTTCCCCCGCCCGCGTCGAGCGACGGTGGCGGTTGTTCCGTCACCGGCGCAGGCTCGCGCTGGGACAGCGGGGCGGCCATCGCGCTCCTGGGGCTGCTGGCGATGTTCATCGCCCTGCGGTTCCGGAAGAGAAAAAACCGACGGTAGGCGATCCTCCGCAAGGGAGGATCCCTCGCCAGGACAGGGGGGCGGCCGTATCGGCCCCCCCCTTCGGATTTCCGACTATTTCCCCCGGTAGAGAAGCTTCAGGACGATCAGGACAAGAGGGGAGAGGTGAAAGAGGAGATCGAGGATGTCGATCGGCCTCCGGAGCGTCCCGTGCGCAAGCATCCTCAGTTTCTCGACGAGGTGCGGCTCCGGCCGGAACGGCGCCAGGCCGAGGAGGACAGCGGCGATGATCAGCACGGCCCAGTCGAGCCTGTTCAGGAACTCCCTCATCAGAACCTCCGGAGAGCGTCGTACCGGAGAATCAGGATCACCCCCGCGACGATGACCGCAAGATTGAGCGCCATCGAGATCCCGTGCAGGCGGGAGAACTCGCGCCGCGCCGGGTCCTCCTTTGGGGTCGTCTCCATCGAGACGACCGTTTCCCGGACGGCCGCCATGCGGGGAGCCAGCCCGAACGTGTGGTACGAGACGATCGCCAGGGAGAGGACGATGAGGAAGGTACCGGCCAGCTGCCGGGCGCCGGAAAAGGCCTCCCCGGCGGCTGCCCGGGCCGCGAGGGCGATGACGACCGCGCCCAGGCAGAAGCGGAAGTAGGCCGGGAAAAGAGCGCCGACGATTTCCCCCGCGCGGCCGCGGGTCTGCGTCCGGAAGATGACGGGGGTCACCACGAAGGTGAAGACGGACATCCCCCCGACCCACAGGGCCAGGGCAAGCCGGTAGACGGCGGAGGCGATCGGGTGCATTCGGGTTCTCCCTTCCTGTAAACTACCATATACCGGCGTGCATGGACGGGCACGGAAAGCACAAGGGGAGAGGAGGAACGATGAGCGTTGCAAGTCGGAGGGAGATCCTCAAGGTGTTCGGATGCGCCGCCGCCGCTGCCGCCGCCGCCCCGGTCGTCCGCGGGGCACGGGCCTGGGCGGCCATATCCCCCCCCGACGCCGCGGGAGAGACGAGGGTCCTCGGCTCCACGGGGATCCGCGTGGCGACGGTGGGGATCGGCGCCATGATCACGCGGGACCCGGACGTGATCCGGTACGCCGTCGAGCACGGGGCGAACTATGTCGACACGGCGGACTGCTACATGGGAGGGGAGAACGAGAGGATCGTCGGGCGCGCCCTCGAGGGGGTCCGGGACAAGGTCGTGCTCGCGTCGAAGGTGCACATCGCCCCCGTCGACGAGATGGTCCGCTCCGTGGAAAACAGCCTGCGCTCCCTCAAGACCGATGTCATCGACATCATGCAGCTCCACGGCATCAGCTCGGAAGAGGAAGTGACGAACGAGGATGCCCGGGAGGCGCTTCAAACACTTCTCGACCAGGGGAAGATCCGGGTGCCCGGCGTCACCACGCACAAGGGACAGGAGACGGTTCTCCGGGCGGTCCGGAAGCATGGATTCTACCGGACCGTCCTCGTGGCGTACAACTTCCGGTCCGATACGGGAATCGGGGCGGCGATCCGCAACGCCTTCGGGTCCGGAAAGGGGCTTTCGGCGACGATCCGCGAGGTGGGCGCATCGGGGGTCGGCATCATCGCCATGAAAACGCAGGCGGGGGGCTACTCCAGTCCCGGGGACTATCTGAGTCCCCACCAGGCAGCGCTGGCATGGGTCCTGGAGAATCCCGGCGTGGCGACGACGATTCCTTCCATGGTGAGCTTCGCTCAGGTCGACGAGAACGTGAAGGCGAGCGGGAAGCGGCTTGGCTGGGGGGGGAGAAAGGCCCTGAACCGGTATGCCCGGGCGATCGGCGACCGCCACTGCGGCCTGTGCGGGGAATGCTCGGGATCCTGCCCGCAGGGCGTGGACGTCCCGTCGGTCCTGCGGTCCCTCACCTATCTCGAGGGGTACCGCCAGGCGGATCTCGCCTGCCTGTCCTACCGGGAGCTGGGTCCGGACCGCTCCGCCTTCCCGTGTTTTTCCTGCGGTTCGTGCGCCGTCGCCTGCCGGCTCGGGCTCGACGTGAAGAGGCTCGCCCGCCGTGCCCACGGACTTCTGGCGTGAACGGGAGGAGGGAGGGGATGCACAAGGCAGGAGGTCGCCGGTTCGCGGGCCGCGCGCTCTCCGTGGCGCTCCTTCTGTTCCTCCTCCTCGCGGGGTCGGGGTGCGCGGGCCTCCCCGTGAAAGACGACGGGGACGCTTCCCTCTTCCCCCGCCTGGCCAAGCGGTCCTGGACCGCAACGGAGCCGGTGCGCACCTTCGGCCCCGCCAATCTGTACGAGGAGATCGACGGCGAGGCGGAGCTTTTCCTCCCGTACGGGTTCGAGGAACTGACGGTGGGGATCGTCAGGCCCGCGGGGAAGGAGGACGCCGAGGTCCGCCTCGAGCTCTTCCGGCACGCGACTACCCGCGACGCCTTCGGCGTCTTTTCCCAGCACCGGTTCCCGGACCAGGAGATCGCGGATATCGGGGCCGCGAAGGCGATCGTGTCGGATACCTCGCTTGATTTCTTCCAGGGGAGGCACTTCGTGCGGATCCGGGCCGCCTCGCGAGCCGCCGGCCGGACCGACATGGAGAGTTTGGGGCGGGAGCTCTCCGCCCTCCTTCCGGGGACGGGCGATCCGCCCCGGGAGACGGAAGCGCTCAGGATCCCGGGTCTGGTCGACGGGAGCGTCGTCTTCCACAGACGCGCGATTCTGGGATACGAGGTCCTCGCGCCGGGGTACGAGGCGAAGTACTCGAACGCCGGCACGGCGGGAACCCTGATCCTGATCACGCCGGAGGACGCAGGCGCTCCCCCGCGGTACCAGGAGAAACTCTCCCGCTCCCTTCCCGGGTTTGCCCGGGTCGAAAAGGATCTGTTCCGGGCCGATCTTCCCTCCGGGACATTCTGGCTTAAGTCCAGGAACGGCTTTTACTTCGGAGTGGTGGGGACGATGACGCGGGGCCAGGCGGAGGGGGTGCTGTCGAAGGTCGGCGACAGGCTTTCCGTGCCGGGCTAATCGAGAACCTTGTTGACTTCGGGCACCTCGTATCCCCGGAACGCGATCCGGCCGTCCCGGTCGATGAGAATGTAGGTGGGGACGCCGACGACCTTGTACGCCTTCGCGACGCTGCCATTCCTGTCGAGAAGGACGGGAAACGCCACCATGTTCGCCTCGATGAAGGCGTTCACCTTCTTCCGGCTCTCCTTGTAGTCCAGGGCGAGGATCTGGATGTTCCTGTGTTTGGCAGGCTCCTTGTGCATCCTGTTGACGACGGGGACCTCCTCCTTGCAGTTGGGGCACCATGTAGCCCAGAAGATCAGGAGGACCGGCCTTTTGCCGATGAGCGGGCCCAGGGAGATCGGCTTGCCGTCCGCGTCCTCGAGGGTGAAGTCCGTCCACTCCCTGGCGCTGCCCGCGGGGGGTCGATCCGGTGAGGGTTCCCCGCGAGCGCTCCTCCCCGGTCCAGGCGCCGTCATGGCGAGGATGACCACGGTCATGGCCAGGGCTGCTTTTCCCATCCGTCCCATTCCGCCGATCCTCGTTCCCGTCACCGGAGCAGCTTCCCCGCCTCGAGGAGAAAATATCCCCCCGCGAGGATCAGGAGAACCCCGAACCCTTTCCGGACGGCTTCCGTCCATATTCCCGACTTCGGGAGGTTGGCCAGCAGGCCCGAGAACGTCCCGATGAGGACGAGCAGGGATCCCATCCCGAGGGCGAAGACGAACAGAAGAGACGTTCCGAACAGGACGTTCTGCCTCGCCCCCACGTAGACGAGGAGGGCGCCCATGACCGGCGCCGTGCAGGGCCCCACCACGAGTCCGGACGCCAGCCCGATCCCGAATGCGCCGAGCATACCGCGGCGTTTCTCCCCGGAGGGGACCCCGGAAAGGAAGGTAGGGACCGGCACGTGGAAGAGGTCGAACAGGGGGAGCGCCATCAGGATGCAGATGGTTCCGACGACGATGTTGGTCACGGGGCTTGCCGCCGTCTGGCCGAAGAGACGGCCGGTCAGCGCGGCGACGGTGCCGAGCGCCGCGTAGGTGACCGCCATCCCCAGGACGTAGGACACGCTCAGGAAAAAGCCCCTCCCCTTCGCTCCCTGGCTTCTTGCCCCGATGTACCCGACCGTGATCGGGAGGACGGGATAGACGCACGGCGTGAAGCTGATGAGCACCCCTCCCGCGAATGCGGCGGCGTAGGACAGAACGGACCCCGCTTGCAGATATGCGTCGAAGGAAGCGAGCAGGCTCCGCATTCGTCCGGTGCGGCCTATTTCTTCGGGCGGATGAGCGCGAGCAGCGCGTCGGCCGTCCGGTACCCGGTGACCAATCTCCCGTCGGGGAGGACCAGCGCGGGCGTTCCCTGGATGCCCAGCGTCCGGGCAACCTTTGCGGAATCCTCCGCCGCGTTCGTTTTGCACGCGGGGGGCGGGAGTTGCTTTCCGGCAAAGGCGTCATCGAGCATCTTCGCGGCGTTCTTCTTCCCGCAGACGATGGAGTGGATCTTCTGGACCGACGCAGGGTTGTTGTTCCGGGAATAGAGCAGGACGAAGAAGGCCACGTCGGGGTCGCGCGCCACGACCTGCTTGATCTCCCCGTGGAGCTTCCTGCACCAGGGGCAGTCGGGGTCGTCGAAGACGATGATTTTGGTGTTCGCCCCGGGGTTGCCGAGCGCGACCGCGTCGCCCAGCGGGATCGCGGAGACGTCGACGCGGTTCAGGTCGGTGAACCGGAGAGCCGTCAGATTCTGCATGTCGTCCAGCCGGACGACCTGGCCGTTGAAGAGGTATTTCCCGGAGTAGTCCAGGTAGAGGGGGTACTTCTTGCCCCCCTTCTCCACGTCCACCTCCCAGATCCCCGGAAACGGCCCCGGCACGACGCCGATGACGTTGTCCGCCACCTTCCCGAGGAGCTTCCCCGCCTCCTCCCGGGTCAGGGTATGGCATTCCGCGCACTCTTTGGCGGGGCCGGTTTCCTTTGGAAAGGCACCGGCGGCGGTGGGGCCGGCGAGAAGCAACACGGCTGCGGCTCCGAGGGCCAAGGGAAGCGTTTTCATGCGGTGTCTCCCGTTTTTTTATCTTGAGAGGTAAAAAAAAGCGATGCTATATTATAAGCCACTTTGCATGGGATATCGCGGCCCAAACAGGCCAGCCCCACCGGCAGAAAGATCATTTGTGCTTTGCGGGCCTGAAGAGATTCCCGAGCCGTTTTCCGGGTACGTTCGGCGAAGACAGGTTCTTTATAGAAATCACGACGGGAGAAAGCGATGCGAGATGCAAGACAAGGGGTTGCCCCGCGCCTTTTACTGGGCCTGTGTTCCGCCGCCCTTCTTCTCCTCCTCCCAGCCGTCCTTCCCGCCCCTTGCCGCGCCGCCGACATCACCCTCTCCTCCCAGACGTACCTGCTTTTCTATGAGAGGGAGGTTACCGGGGGGGAGAAAAACAAGTACGCACCCCTGTACGAGTATCTCTCCGGGGACGCGAGCCTCCAGTACCTTCACCCCACCGGGAACGCGGAGATGCGCCTGGGCCGCTTCTTCTTCACGGAAGGGGTGGCGGCGGAGATCCTGGACGGGGTATTCCTGAAGACGACGACCCCGACCGGGTTTGGTCTGTCTCTTTACGGAGGGGTTCCCGTCGAAAAGTCGATCACCTCCACGGACACGGGGGACTCGCTCTACGGAGGGCGGGTCTTCTTCGCCCGGAAGGGGTTCGCCGAGATCGGATTCACCTACCTCATGGAGAAGGGGGATTTCCAGGGGGAGGATCGGGAGATCCTCGGTGGGGACCTCTGGGTGAGGCCGTTCACCCCGGTGGAATTGCTGGGACGCATCGCCTACAACAACGCCACCAGCGGGATCGCCCAGCAGCGGTACGTCCTTCGCCTGTCCCCCTTCACCAAGCTCGAAGTGGCGGTGGGGTACGAGAATTACAATTACAAGGATCTGTTCCAGACATCCCTCAATTCCGCGTTCCTCTCCCCCCCACTCGACAACAACGACGAGGTCCAGAATGTGTTCGCCGTCGTGGACTACCTGATCGCCGAGGGGTTGACGATGGAGGTGGGGGTGAAAAGCATCCGGCACGACCGGGACGACCCGGGGGACGCCACCCGGGCAGATCTGGGCTTCCGGTATGCCTATAACGACAAGAAGGATGTCGCCGGGCTGTCGGCGGCCGTCGTGTCGGCGGACCGGGACGAGAACGAATACCAGGAGGTCCGGGGCTTTGCGACCTACACCCCCGGGGCATGGCGATTCACCCTGGATGCCCTGACCCACCGGTACAAGGAAGCGATCAGCGGAATCAAGGATGCCTACCAGGTCGTGGGGTCCGCCGGGTGGCAGGTACTGCCGAATCTCAAGGTATCCGGGGATCTGACGTACACCCGCAGCCCGCAGTTTTCGAAGGACTTCGCCGGGCTGATCAGGGCTTCGCTGGACCTGGGCACCACCACGGGAGGGAATTGATCATGCGCCGCAATGCATTTGCGATCGTTGCGGGGGCGATTGCCCTTGCCATGCTCATTGGGTGCTCCATGGTGTCCCAGACGGACTCCGTTCCCCCGAAGCACCCGGAGGAGCTGCCGGCGGGGCGGGTCGACTGCCTGGAGTGCCACGAGGACGTCTCCACCGGGGCGCTCAAGCCGTACGCCTCTTTCCGGCACTCCGTCGTCTTCATCCAGCAGCACGCGATGTACGCGACGCAGGGGCAGAACCTGTGCTCCTCGTGCCACGCCCCCGCCTTCTGCCAGACGTGCCACGCCCGGAAGGAAGAGCTGAAACCGAACGTGAAGATGGGGGACCGCCCCGACCGGCTTCTCCCGCACCGGGGGGATTACATCGTGCAGCACCGGCTCGACGGGCGCCTCGACCCCGGCTCGTGCTTCCGGTGCCACGGGAACAAGAACGACGCGAAATGCCGGTCCTGCCACCGCTGAAAAGAGGCGGGAGCCGGGATCGCCGCACGAACGAAGAGAAACGGGAACCCGTAAAGGAGCAATGCTCATGATGGCAAATGGGAGATTCCGCCCCCTGTGGCTCATCCTGCTTTTGATCCTTCCGGCCCTTCTTGCTTCGGGGTGCTCCAGCAGCGAGCAGAACTCGGGGGCTTCCCTCGTCGATCAGAACGGGAACCATCCCGCAAGCTTCCTTTCGGCCCACCCGGCCTACGCCGTCCCGGTTGCAACGGAGTGCAGGGAGTGCCACGGAAACGACCTGACGGGGGGAATCTCCCGGCAGTCCTGCTTCCTGGCCGAGTGCCACCATGGAACCGAGGTGGGCTGGGTGGTGTTCCCCCCGGGACCGCCCCAGGGACACGGGAACTCGGCCAAGGCGGCGCCCGGAAGTTCCGGCTTCGTCGCATGCCAGATCTGCCACGGGAACGACTTCGCGGGGGGAGGAGCAGGCGAGCAGTTCGCCTGCCTGAACGCGTCGTGCCACGGCGGGCCGGGAACCACCCCGCACCCGTCGCAGTGGGGCGGCGGGGACGCATATCGGCATTCGACGACCGACGAGGCGAACGCGTCCGTGTGCGCCCAGTGCCACCTCAACGGGAACAACTCGCCGATCGGTCCGCCGTCTCCTCCGGCGGCGGCTGGCACCCCGCCGGGCTGCTTCAACAATACCCTGTGCCACAGCGAGAATCCGGTTCCGCACCCGCTGGACAACACCTGGGTGACGACGCCCCCCGCGGCCCAGCCGCACGGGAACGACGCGAAGGCGGCGCCTGGAGCCTCCAGCGGGTTCGCCTATTGCCAGGTCTGCCACGGGGCCGACACGGACTTCGCGGGCGGTCCGACGGAGATCTCCTGCTACCCCTGCCACGGGGCGAGCGCTCCCCATCCGAGCCAGTGGCGCACCGGGGACACCTACGTCCACACGAGCGTCAACGAGGGGAACGCGGCAGTGTGCGCCTACTGCCATACGGGTGGCGCAAACTCCCCGCTTCCACCGCCCCCCGCTCCCCCGCCGGGGACGGAGTCGGGCTGCTTCAACAACACGTTATGCCACGAGGCAGGGGTCCCGCACCCGGTGGACAACACCTGGGTGACGACACCCCCAGCGGCCCAGCCCCACGGAAACGACGCGAAGGCTGCGCCGGGATCGGGCAGCGGATTCCTCTATTGCCAGGCCTGTCACGGGACGGGACAGAACTTCGCCGGCGGATCGTCGGGGGTCTCCTGCTACCCCTGCCACGGCGGGCTGGGCATCAACCCCCACCCGGCAAACTGGCGAACGGGGGACACCTATTCCCACACGATAACTGACGCAGGGAACGCGACCGTGTGCGCCTACTGCCATTTGGGAGGTAGGATCTCCCCGCTTCCGCCGCCCCCCGCTCCCCCGCCGGGGACGGAGCCGGGCTGCTTCGACGCGAAGGCCGTGCCGGGGGCGACCACCGGGTTTACCTACTGCCAGGTCTGCCACGGGACGGGGCAGAACTTCGCGGGCGGCTCCTCGGGGGTCTCCTGCTACCCCTGCCATCTGACGCCTGCGCCGCATCCGCAGGGAAGCCGATGGGCAACAAGCGGAGGCTATACGCACCGAACCACGGACCCGAGCAATGCGGCGGTGTGTGCCTACTGTCATAGGAATGCCAATAACCCGGGCACGGCGGCCGGGTGCTTCAACAACACCCTGTGCCACAACTGATGCGGGGAAGGAGAAGGGTCGCGATCGGACGGTTTCGACCGGGATAGACAGGGACCATGACGTGCGAATTCGGAAAAAGGGCCGATCGTCAGGCAAACGCACAGTGAACCATCTCCGGGTCTTGCGCCCGCTCTTCTATCTGTTTTGCGCGGTACTTTTCCTTGCCGGTTGCTCGAGCGGCAGCGACACGACTTCCGGCTTGATCCCCGGCCCCGGGGGAGGCACCCACCCGACCGACTGGCTCTCCACCCACACGGGTTTCGCCGTATCGGATGTTGGCGAGTGCACAACATGCCACGGGGACGATCTGACCGGGGGGATCGCAACCACCTCCTGTTTCACTGCCGAATGCCATCACGACTCCCAATCGAACTGGGTGGTGCTCCCCTCGGGACCGCCCCAGGGACACGGGATGTCGGCGAAAAGAACGCCGGGGAGTTCCGGCTTCGTCTCCTGCCAGATCTGCCACGGGGACAATTTCTCCGGCGGCGGGGCGGGCGTCTCCTGTTTCCTCTGCCACACGCCCCCCCACCCTGACAGCTGGCGCTCGGTTGACGTGTACAAGCATATCGATACCGATCCCGACAACGCGTCCGTGTGCGCCTACTGTCATACGGGGGGCGCGAACTCCCCGGTCGCTCCACCCTCTCCTCCGGCGCCTGGCGGGACTCCGCCCGGCT
>WOR8_10006020_pt1 | contig 25442 bp, 24 predicted proteins | sample DeeMarSeWOR38_10_FD_19890 | JGI IMG/M metagenome (IMG submission 19890) | reverse complement strand
GCCTAAAAAGAGGGCTCTAAGCCAGAAAATAGGCCAATATTTTACATCAATAGGCAGAAAATCAATATGTTAGCTTGGTCCGACCTAATGCCGTAAATATGTTAGCTTGGTCCGACCTAATGCCGTAAATATGGACGTCAGTAATCCTGACGGCCTTTTTTTATGTCCCGCTTGAAAGCGGGGCAACCAGTCACGCTGTGGCGTAATTAAGGACGCTAAATATTTAGGCGGTTATTTCAGATGATAACCTCTTCTGTCTATTTTAATTCAGCTCAGCCAGCATGACATCTACCCGAATCAGCTTGCCTCGCGATTTTCGGGGCTGAAATTCTCTATTGCCAAATCAGTGGATCTGCGTTAAGTTTGTCTTACTTATGTCTTACCAAAATAAAAAGTAAATAAAAGGGTTAAGTATGGAAACAACTCGATTATCCAACAAAGGCCAAATCGTTATACCAAAACAGGTTCGAGCGGCACATGGCTGGGAACCAGGACTTGAATTTATCGTCGAAGACACAGGAGACGGCATCAAGCTAAAACCCCTGTCTCCATACTCAGAAACTAAAGCCGAAGAGATAGTGGGCTGTGTTGGTTATCAGGGTCCTAAGAAATCACTAAAAGAGATGGAAGCTGCGATTGCTAAAGGAGCGCGGAAGAAGTTATGATTGCTGTAGACACAAATTTATTGGTGAGAATACTGACCAATGATGATCCTATTCAGGCACGTCGGGCTTTAGAAATACTAAAAAGTGATGATATATTTATCCCTAAGACGGTATTGTTGGAAACTGAATGGGTATTGCGGCATGCTTATGAAATTAAAAGATCCAACATAATACTTGGATTTCAGAAATTACTTGGGCTAGCTAACGTGAATGTCGAAGATCCGGATAGCATTTACCAGGCGGTTTCATGGTATCAGAATAAACTTGATTTTGCTGATGCCTTGCACTTGGCATCCAGCAGGAGATGTGTAGGTTTTGCCACTTTTGATAGTTCATTGATTAAAAAGGCAAAGCAATTTAGCTCGATGGAAATGGTTAAACCATGAGAAAACAGATTTAGGGACAGAAAAGAAATATACGAATTATTTTTCCTATCCTTCCTATAACATCCGATAGTTGCTTCAGAGAATACAAACCGGATAATCCCTTGACGGGCTTTGGCTTTTTCTCGTGTTTGGAGTAAAATAAATGCTTAAAACGCTGTTAGTTGGCGGAAACAAACTCCTTAGATCCGATGATGCCTGAATCCGTAGATTATGGAGTCCATTCATCAACCATATCCGGACCTGCGTAACCGCACACGCCCATACGAGGGGAATTGACCACATTAAGCATCATTTCCTCACCGCACTCGTGCGCATCTTGACATTGGTCACAAATAAAGCCCTCGCATTCAACACACATGCTGCTAGCTTGTTTGCCGCAGTCCTCGCACACAAAGGCGTATGGGTTGTTGCGGGCCAATATGCGGATCCTATTTTTTCCCAAAAACCCTTCACGCACCGCCAGCACCTGGCCATCGAGATAGGTTGTGCTGCCGAAATCATACTCATGAGTAAATGTGTCTTTCAGATTCAAAACAGAGTAGAGTCGCTTGTTCATCGACTGATTTGACATATCCCTGAAAGACAGGTCTTCGAGAAGTCTTTTATCATCGTATTTCACGCCGCGAATGGTAAACGCACTTAGATGGCCACAACACTCCAACCAGATGTCACGCAAAAATCCATCCAGATCGGAAAGGGTGGCGTTTCCCGGGATTTCAATGTGCAGCCAATACCATTTACCGCTGGTAATTTTTAGGTGATAAATTTTATATTTTTTTCGTCCCTCTTTCAGCTCCAACCCATTTTTCTCTTTACGAGTTTTGCATGTTGACAGATGTCGTCCCATTCCTGCGCCGGAAAATATTTTAAGGCAAAATCTGCAAAAGCCTTCACTTTTATGTTCCATTTGACGCCTCCTTGCTCATCGTGTAACCAACGATCACCAATTTTTCTCGCATAGAATAGGCCACATTTGAAATAGATGCATGATTCAAAGCCTTATGGGCACGACGTTAAATAACTACGGAACCAATAGCCATTAAAAAGGCCTCATCTACCTGTGATACAGATAAGATCCTGGGGGGGTTGGGTTGAGGCTATTGCCAATAATGTTCGGTTTCGTCACTCAACCCAACTACCCAAATTGCCGCTACTCAACGACGACCAGCGTATGGCCGAAACCCAACATGAGTGATTTTTAAGTAAATTTGCATGAAACTTCCTGATAAGACTAATTCAACAGTCTTTTTTTGCTGTCCCCTCCAACAGCTTTTTGTTAACTGATAGATATTTAGCACATTCTTCAAGCGAATCTGAAATTTCTATTTGAAACAGGTCGTCGCTGAGCAAAGACTTGTAAAGATGGGAAAATCCTCCAATATAATTTTGCGATATGAATAATGCAATTTTGACAGGATTATCAGAGTTTATGCATCTGCGATAGTCATGAATACGTGAAGATGCCGTATCAAAATCTATTTCAATCTCCTTAAGATCAGATAAATCAGCAAAGCGATTGAATACGGCATACCTACCATCATTTTTATCATAAATTGCTTTCAAAATTTCTGACAATTCATTCAATGTAAGAGTATCATATATCTTCAATATGAGTAGCTTTTTTTCTTCGTCGATATTTAGTGTCCACATGGAAGTCCTTTCAGAATATTCCAAACCAGGTATTTAGAGGCACTTAAAGATAGTAGATACCAAAATGGTTTTGTCAACTTGATCATATTGCAGCCCCCTTGGATTCGTCTACGAATGATATTTCAGCAATGCATTTTTCAATGACATATTTAAATTGATGAAAACAGGTATCCTGCTTAGCCGGCTTCTCCAGCCGAGGAAGTTGACAAGCAGGGTCCTATCGAGTATTTGATTACCATCGCCGTGATCTGGTTGGACTGCGATGGGTTCGCTATCCCGCTTATATAAACAGGATGGAGAGCAGATTCAACCCACGGATATATTGGATTTTGCATCTGGCTTTAATCCGCCTTCCAGATACGGATTGACCCTTCACCTGATGAGCAGCGGTAAACCGTTTGATCCATGAATGAAAATAAACCGGCAGAATCGACTAAAATCCTGATTTTGGGGTTGGGTGGCGTCGGCTATTACCTAGCCAAGCGCCTGGTGCATGAAGGTTACGCAATCACCGCCATTGAGCCGGATAACGAGATGATTCGCCACGCCGATGGGAGTTTAGATGCCCGCCTGATTCAGGGCAATGCCATGAGCATCGAATGCTGGCGGGAGGCCGGTGCCGGAAAGTTGGATTATCTCATCGCGGTTACCAACAATGATGCCGTGAATATGATGGCCTGTTTAATTGCCGACCGCTTCGGCATTCCTCGCAAAATTGCCCGGGTTCGTTCCACGGAATTCGGGGGGGAAGATTCCCTCCTGAACGCCGCGGATCTTAAAATCGATCTGATCATTCACCCGGAAGAGTTGGCTGCCCAGGAAATTTTCAGGCTCATTAAACTGAGGGCCGGAAACGACATCATCGATGTGGCCGAGGGGCAAATACAGGTCGTGGCCACCCGGATTCAAGATAAATCGCCGCTGGCACACAGGAAACTGAAAGATATCTCTAAAGAATATCGTGAATTTCCGTTTCGGGTAGTTGCGATTGCGCGGGGCATCACCACCCTGATCCCCGGTGGTGAGCACGAACTATTGCCGCAGGATCAAGCCTTTTTTTTGGCTAACAACGAAAACCTGCCCAGCTTGATGGGCATAATAGGTGTCGAAGAGCAGAACCGCCATCGGGTAATGATTTTAGGAGGCGGCCTGGTGGGACGACGTCTGGCTGAACTGCTAGGCAAAACGGTCGAGGTCAGACTAGTCGAGAAAGATAAAGACTCTGCCCAGGAGCTTTCCTTTGCACTGAAAAACACTGAAGTGTTGCACGGTGACGGGTCGGATACAAATGTGCTGGTTTCAGCGGGACTGCTGGAAATGGACACCTTTATTACCGCCACCGGTGAAAACGAAACCAACATCATGAGCTGCGTGTTGGCCAAACACCTGATGAATATGCACAATGGCCGCTTACCCGGCAAGCAGGGAAAATGTATCGCTCTGGTTAACAAAGAAGATTATTTGGTGTTGGCAGCGACTATGGGATCGGATATTGCGTTGAATAAAAAAATACTGGCCGGCAACGAGATTCTGAAATTCATTCGCAGGGGCGAGCTGCTTTCCGTGGCGCACCTGCATGGCTTCGATGCCGAAGTGGTTGAAATCGTTGCCTCTCCAAACTCGTCGATCACCCGCAAACCCCTTTCCAAACTGGACCCTTCCTACTACGGAAAAATTATGATCGGTGGTATTTATCGAGACGGTGCGTGGCAAGTAGCGGTCGGGAACACCCACATACAAAGCGATGAGCGAGTGATCGTGGTCTGCGTGTCACAGCATTTGAAAGATGTCCAGGAACTATTTCTAGCCTGAAACCACTTCTAGCGCTTCCAGAAAGACGGGTAGAATATAACCAGTGCCGAAAACATTTCCAATCGGCCCACCAGCATATTCCAGGACAAGAACCATTTACCCAAATCCGAAATATGGGCGTAATTTTCCGACGGGCCCACCGTACCGAACCCCGGACCGATGTTCATCAGCGTTGCGATTACCGAACTCATGGCGGTGAGATAGTCCATTTGATCCACCAGCACCATGAAACACCCCCCACCCAGCACCAGGAAAATGTTGACGATAAAATAACAAACCGCCAGATCGACGATTTGAGACTCGACCGGACGCTGATTCAAGCGAACAGATGCTACCGCCATCGGACGGAAAAAGATGCGCTTTATGGCCGCGACTCCGAATTTCCAAATCAGGACGTAATGAACGACTTTGATACCGCTGGTAGTTGATCCGGCGCATGCGCCGATAAAGCACACCGCATAGAGGAACATCTGCGCTGCTTGGGGCCATTTCTCGTAATCGGCCGTGGTAAATCCGGTGGTTGTCAAGATGGAGGTTACCTGGAAGGTGGCGTATCTGATCGAATCGATCAGGCTGCCGTAGGTGTTTTCCTTCCACAAGATCCATGATACCATGCCGCAAAAAAAGAGCATGAACCCGACGTACCAGCGAAATTCGGTATTGATTCTGACGATGTGCCAGTTTCCCTGCAGCATGTGGTAGAAGAGCATGAAGGTCATGCCGCCCAGGAACATGAAGAGTATGATCACCCAGTCAAAGTAGGCATTGTTGTAATGCCCAATGCTGGCGTTCCACGGTGAATAGCCGGATGTAGACACCGTTCCGAACGAATGACACAATGAATCGAAAACCGACATGCCCCCCAAACACAAAAAAAGGGTTTCCAGCATATTCAGGCTCAAATATATCCCCCACAGCCAGATCATTGTATCCCGGTTGCGGGGTATGAATTTTTCCCTCGTAATAACCTGACCGGGACTCGACTCGGCCCGGAATATGCGCAATCCCCCCATTCCATGGGGCAGAAATATAACGGTTAGCGTTAAAAAACCCATTCCGCCGAGCAAATGGGTTTGGCTGCGCCAGAACAATAATCCGTGTGGGACCACTTCGATATCCGCCAATATGGTCGCACCGCTGGTTGTATAGCCGGACATCATCTCAAAAAAGGCGTCAGTGAAAGCGGGAATCGATCCGTGGATCATAAAAGGCAGGCCGGAAATCGCAGAAATCAGAATCCATCCGAAAACGGCGATAAAAAAGCCGTCTTTTATGTCTAAATTGTGATATCGACGAAAAAACCGCCACAGCGGCAGCCCTAAACCAATGGTAATGATTCCGGAAATGAATATCGCGTAAAGGTCGTCGTCTCCGTAATACAGCGAGCAAATCAATGGAAACACCATAGAACTGCCGGTAATGATTAATAGCTTTCCCAGGACATTTGCGATCGCGGTGTAATTCATAGGATCCGAATCCAATGTGAGAGTAAATTCCTGAATCTTGGATGAAAATTAATGATATGAGTATATATTCATTAATATCAAAAGGTTGTAAAAAATTGAGTAGTAAAGCTAATTACCAAACGGGCAAAAAGGAATATAGTCAATTTTATCTCATTAATTTTCACCCTGCGGGCGAGCCGGAGGCTTTCATGCCTTACAGGCGGCGCTTACAGCGCCTGCGTTATTAAGGGTTCAGCATAGTCCACCATAGCTTCGCCCTTAAGTGCCTTGCATATGAAAGCCTCCGACTCGTGCAAAATCCAGGAAATTAATACCAACTTTTATTTAATTAAATAACACCCTTCAATTCCACATCTTTTTTACCTTCAAACCCACCTCCAGATCAACCCCGTTTATAACCGGCGTCCACAAATCATTCTCTGCCCTGGCATGTGCACCTATTTGGGTCATTATTGGCAAAGAAAATCTTCAGACAATCAGACCCCCAAGATACTGTGGCTTAAGATCGATATATGCACAACAATTGACCAAATTTTATGACAAAAAAATTATTTCTCTGTGATACTTTCGTGAAAAAGGTTTGATAGTAATAACCATCAAGTATGTTTTGAACGCAGGTGACGGTACTGTGGTCATGTTTCGAATCGAACCCGACGGAAGCCTCAGCGATCTGGGCCTAATTGGCGAGTTACCGGACACATTATGTCACGGACGACCCATTTCACTCCATTTCCTTCTTGCTTTCCGGTTCCGATGCTTTATCGTTTGAACAGGAAAAAAAATCATGCTCGATTTTATATTAGATGCCATTGTAGCCGTCTGCTCGGTGATGCTTGTCTGGTATATGGTCAGGGCCCATTGGCGCAGAACTCAAAAGAATAGGCAGGCCGATTCGATTGCAATAGATGACTATCTTCAACTGATTACGCAGGTAACCGGTATCAGTGTATATGATACATTCTGCAAATCGGCAGAGGATTGGCGGGTTTCCGCTGATAGAATTGATCAGGATTTCAAAATATATTTGTCTTCCCAGAGCGTACCCTTTTATGTGAAAGATTTTGTCAGAAAAAGCCAAAAGCATATCGACGAATTATACAGGGGCAACGGCAGTTCTTCCACAGATAGAAGACTGTTGCTGTTCTATTCCGTCCTCATAGTGTTGTTCTGGGGCGGGGCTGTCTTTCTGTGTCTATATGTCTTTTCGCATGTCTGGCCGGAGGTGTTCCGGGAATCGATTCATCTTGGGCCGCCCTAACATGCTGTATTTATATAATAACACCCATCGCAATTTCTCAGGGCGAAATTGCATGTTACCCCAACATGTCACATTCATCCTCTTCCCTGCTCTATGATGACCTGCGGATCCCCGTCCCCCGTGGGTCATCATTTTTCAAGTGCACCGAACTAAATTCTCCAGGGCACCCGTTTATTATCCCATTCTATTGTCAAAATTTTGGCATTTCGACATATTCAATTGATGATCAATTTCATTGCTGAAAAACATATCGGTTTGGAATCAGGGCACTTAGTCTGACGTCAGATTCTGGCACGACATTTGCGATCATTCTCAAATGGATAGGGATTTCCTTCTTGACGTTTTATTCTTATCCATCATATTTAGCCTAGGGGACGGTTCATAGGGGTTGTGAAGCGTCCCCAAATATGTTTTAATTAGCCTTGGGTAAAATCGGCGCTCATAACGCATAAAAAAATAGCAAATAACATGTGAAATCATGTCCGCTTCCCCCCTCATGCCATATCAGGACAAGGCACGACTGATATTTGATTACCTAATAACCAAGCTCCCTTCCAGTTCCATCGGGCATAAATGGGACGCTAAACTCAAAGCCGAAAATTTTTTCATCCATTATAAGAAAAGGCTGATAGGTGTGTTTGTCCCGAAGGTATTTTTTGAATCCATTGGTGCTGCGGATATCAAAGCCAAGCTGGAAGATTTTCGCCTGATTAGCTGTATTCAGCAAAACGGCAATAATCCTATTGTAGTCACAAATTCCGGTTTGAGTTTTAAAACTAAACGTAAAGGTCCGGCAGATAGACGTAAAACCAAAATACCGGTTACTAATGACAGAAGGATCGGAAAACCTGACAGGCGAAATCGCAAATCGCCATAATTAACTTGCTGGCAGGGTCACCCGACTTTTGGGGAACATATCCTTAAATGACGCTAACTCTTTGATTCCTATGTGAATGACCATTCGGGAAATAAAATTTCCTGAAGATGACGCTCTAAAGAGGTTAAAATTTTGCTCAATTGCTTTTTTTATGATATTATATTTATAAGAATGTGGTTGGGTAGGCTACATTCACTCTTCATATTATTCACCTTTTTCATGGGGCGGCCAGTTCCGGGTCGCCCCAAACTTTTTCGAAACCACTTAACTATCAAAAATACGTCCGATACATCCTGTAGGGGAAAGGAGAAATTTGTATAATTCACTTACCTCTACGCTCATTAGGGACGACTTTCTGGAGGGGTCGTCCCTATCTTTTTGCTAAAGTAAGCTGTGTATCTGCCGATAGTAAATAGTGGGATGTCTGCCAATATCCTAGAACATTCACTTTAGCAAACGGCTCCAGTGCGCACTGGAGCCGTTTTTTTGTTAAAGCTCTGCTCTCTTCTGATGACTAATCCAAAAGACAGAAGGTGTTCGCATTGCGCCTTCTCGATGAATCCTCTTGCGTAACGATATCAGAATTGGATGTAAACCAAACAGATCAGATATTCGCAGAATTGACACAAAGCAATATTTCGGATATCCCACATTGAATATCCGACCTCTTGCCTCTTCACTCAGCATAATCAAGAAATAGAGGGGCTGAAAATGGAATGCCCAAAGTCCCAGTTTGAGAGTCTTACTGTAGGAGATTTGTGGACTTAATACCTTGCACGAAAGTCCCCTCTGCACGTGATTGAGAAATCTGCCTTCCTAATATATACGCAATCTTCTATGACCTAAACTGATCGGTTCCAGGTTCCAAGTTCAGGGTTCAACGGTTATGATATGCTTATTTTCAGAACGTTATACCCGTTTTTTGGATTGACCGCTGTCACCCAATGGGTGAAACATGGTATTTAACCCACGTAACGCGTAATACGATGGTTAGAGGTTAGTTGCGACATTTTAACCGGGAACCTTGAACCCGGAAACGCTCAACCTGGGTATGACATAGTATCTTACTTTTTTCAATTTAACCAAATTTCATGCAGCGTATTCGTAAAATAATCCACATCGACATGGATGCGTTTTATGCCTCCGTCGAGCAGAGGGACAGACCAGAACTTAAAGGGAAACCCGTGATTGTAGGTGGTGACCCCAAATCACGAGGAGTGGTGGCGGCCTGCTCATATGAAGCCAGAAAATTCGGTATTCACTCTGCCATGGCGTCATCGACAGCTTACAGACGTTGTCCGGATGCCGTGTTTATCCGGCCACGATTTGATATGTATCGAGCGGTTTCAGGGCAGATAAGGGAAATCTTTTACGAATATACTGATTTGGTTGAACCTTTGTCTTTGGATGAGGCATTTCTTGATGTCACAGAAAATTACAAGGGAATGCCCTCGGCAACTTTGATAGCCAAAGAAATAAAGCAAAAGATAACCCGTCGAACCGGCGGACTGACTGCATCAGCCGGTGTTTCGTTCAACAAGTTTCTGGCAAAGGTCGCTTCCGATATGAATAAGCCGGATGGGATAACGGTTATAACACCCGACCTGGCGGACGAATTTATTGACAGATTGCCGATCAGGAAATTTTTCGGGGTCGGAAAAGTTACGGAAGAAAAAATGTTTAATCTTGGTATCAAAACCGGAGCAGATCTTAAACGATATAAACAAGAACAGCTCATTCAGATTTTTGGCAAATCGGGACGATATTTTTACGACATCGCCCACGGATTGGACGAAAGACCGGTCGAGCCCAATAGGATTAGAAAATCCATCGGCAAGGAGACGACTTTTTCAGAAGATATTGACGATATGGACCGGATGCTTGAAATATTGGAAGAAATTGCAGTACGGTTAGAAGATTCGTTGATCAAACGGGACGCCAACGGGCACACGATCACGCTTAAAGTGAAGTATTTTGATTTTCAGTCTATAACACGAAGCATTACGATTGAAGAACCGGCTGATAGCGCTTGGGTTATTATGAAATACATTAAACCACTATTGTCTAAAACTGAAGTGGGGGAAAAGAAAGTCAGGTTGTTAGGTATATCTGTCTCAAATTTCGACGATCAAGAAACCAATGTCGGCAAACATCGTCAGCTTCCGTTGCCTTTCAAGTTTGCTGATGCTAAATATACGAAAGATGAATTCCAACTCTGGTAATCGTAGATGATGTCTGTGGATCGTCTCCTTACATAATAAACCAAAAGTCGAATGCAATCATGTGTAGACGTCTGTTCGTAATGCAGTGCTTCCGAACGTTCAGAAAGTCTTGACTGTTTCGATAGCATTGGATATCAATCAACCATCATTGCTGAATTTTCCATCCATTCGGGGAGACGCCGTGAATAAACTGGAACGTATCGACCCGCTGAAAAATGAATGCATGATTTTTACAACAATGACTTCGCAGGATACAAATATTCTCAACAAGCCCACTTCCTCAAACGATCACCGGATGGTGAAGGTGCGGGTCTGGGACTTGCCCACGCGTCTCTTTCATTGGCTGTTGTTTGTTTTGGTGCTGGTTTCCTTCGTGAGCGGCAACATCGGCGGCAATGCCATGGTATACCACATGCGGAGCGGCTATGCGATTCTGGCTTTGCTGATTTTTCGGTTCGTCTGGGGATTTACCGGCAGTCGGTCATCGCGTTTTGCGAGCTTTGTCACGAATCCGGCGACCGTATGGGCTTGCGCCGCGAATGTTTTCAACAAGGAAGAAAAGCCATATCTTGGGCACAACCCGCTGGGTGGCTGGTCGATCATGGCCATGCTGGCGGCGTTGTTCCTCCAGGTCGGCTCAGGACTGTTTGCCAGCGACGACATTTTCACCGAAGGCCCCCTGCATTTATGGGTCAGCAAGGAAACCAGCAATTTCCTGACCGGAGTTCACCTGATAAACCGCTACGTGCTGGTTGTGCTGATTGCTGTGCACATTTTCGCGGTATTGTTCTATTTATTTTACAAACGCGAAAATCTGATACGGTCGATGATCACGGGTGTAAAACGCTGGCATACCATGGTCGAACCGGCAGACGGACGTAACCTGTCAGCCGCTATCATTTTCGGACTGGCGCTGATCGCCGTTTATCTTTTGGTCCGCTGATCCGAACAAATTGAGATTGAATTGTTGCGGGCCGACCGAACGAATTTTTAGCGGGAGCGATACGTGCCGTGGCAACCTTTGCATGTTTGGGCGACGGCGCCGACCTGGGCTTTGACGGCCTCCAGATCTCCCTTTCGGGCGACGACAGCCAGGTCCGCCGTTTGCTGCTCAAATTCCCGCGCCGCTGTCATAAAGTCCTCCCGGTTCTCTAATGCCTTGGACTTGAGCTGGGTTTTGCCTCGATCGCTACCGGGGTACAAAAACGCCTCCCAGGGCAGCGTTGCTAGGGTTTCCAAAACGTCCGTTTCTTTTTCAAATGTCGACTGATCAAATGCTTGGCTTCCTTTGACCACCTCGGCCATGCGGCCGAAGTGCTGGCCAATGAGAACCATGACTGCCTGCCGGTAACGAATCGCGTCTTCGGCCCGGTCGAATTTGGCATAGACCACTCCGGCGACCACAACAATGATGATCATTAGCGGTATCATGTTCCTGAGGGTTTTCATGATTTTCTCCTTTCAACGTTTAGATATTGACGATAGAACCTATTTATTACGGTAAAATTCGATAGGAATCCAGTAAATAAAGAATTTATATTTACATTTTTTGAGGTCTGTCGTAGGGATGACCCGTGACGTGATGACACCTAATCCCATCGCAACGATAGCCCGTCGTAACGTAAGCCAATTGCTTGCTCGATGGTGGGCGGCGGTTGGGCTTTGCTTTATGATGCTGCTCAGCGGCTTTTTTGTGTTCAATCAGAGACTTTCCGGGCCGAACGCGATTCAGTGGATTTTTCAGTCGTTCATTGTCATGATCTATGTTCTGGGCCTGCTGAGGTACGGACTGCGCTGGAATTACCATCCCGCGCAAAAAATTTTGCGCGCCACCCTCGGCTATGGAACCTGGCTGACAATCTTGCGGGGTGGATTGCTCGCCGTTTTGGCCGGCTGTCTTTTCCAGCCTTGGCCGGAGTCTAAATTCTTTCCCGATCGTCTGTCGTGGGCCCCCGGCCTTGTTTACATCACGGCCTCGATATTGGACTACAGCGACGGTTTGGTTGCCAGGGCTTGCCGACACGAGACCCGTCTCGGGGCATTTCTTGATATCCACTTGGATGCCCTGGGATTGCTTGTCGCACCACTGTTGGCAGTCTGGTACGGCCAGTTGCCGATAGCATATTTGAGCGTCGGTTTTGCTTATTACCTTTTCAGGGGCGGTATCCGGCTGCGGAAAAAATACTCAAAACCGACTTTGGAACCAAAACCGTGGCGCGGTGCGCGGGTGATCGCCGGATTGCAAATGGGCTTCGTCGGCATCGCTTTGCTTCCGGTTGCAGCCCCACCGGTTACGACGGTAACTGCCTATCTGCTGATGATACCGCTTTGGGCGGGATTCTTCAGAGACTGGTTGTTCGTATGCGGCTATTTGACGTCGGGTTCTTTTTTTGAAACCATCCAGCAGCGCGGCATTAAATCGTTTTTCATCAATGAGATATAGCATGCCAAAAGATTGCAAAAAAACGCCCCATGCATCAGCTCCATCAGCAACGACAAGCGGTGAAGAGATGCCGTTTAGTCAAATGCCCGAGGGGCCCATTCATTCGATAGATGATCTTAAATACCGTTTGTCGGCGGCGGAATCCTTTCGAATCAGAAATAATCGGCCTTTTATTACGGTCACCTATGCCCAAAGCGTGGATGGTAGCATTGCGACCAAAAACAGGCAACCCATCGGTCTCAGTGGGCCGGAATCCGCGATACTCACCCATCAGATCCGCGCTTGCAGTGATGCCATTCTGATCGGAATCGGCACCTTGCTGGCGGATAACCCCAATCTGACGGTACGATTAGTAAAAGGTGGCCATCCGCAACCCATCATCCTCGACACCCACCTGCGCACACCTCTAAACACCAGGCTTCTGAGACGACAGGATGTCAGCCCGTGGATCATCAATGGCGAACGTATCGGCAATGCAAGGCAGCTGTCGCTGATAAATGCGGGCGCAACCATTATTGCCTGTTCGACAACCGCCGACGGCAAAATAGACCTGCAGGCCTTGATGGGAATTTTAGCCCGTCGGCAAATAAACAGCGTTATGGTAGAGGGGGGCGCCAAGGTAATTACCAGTTTTGTCAATTTAAGATTGGTTGATCAACTCATCATAACAGTGGCACCGAGAATGATCGGTGGGCTGGCAGTAATCGACTCCGACCAACCGCAATTAAATAACGCCTTGCAGTTTGACTCGGTGAGCTACCAGCAATTGGGTGCCGACCTTGTCATTTGGGCGCGTCCGCTCTGGAAGTATTAAAGATCCCAATCCGGCTGTAATCGGCCGTCTGGTAATTGGAATCATGCAGTCTTTATCCGTCATCTTTAAGAAGGCCTATGAGATAGCAGTTGCCGAGCAACCGTTACCCAAGCCGGGCACACAGGAGGTTCTCGTTCAAACGCGTCTTTCAGCCATTAGCCCTGGGACAGAAATGTTGGTGTATCGGGGCCGGTTTCCGGCCGGAGTGAAAGCTGATGAAGGTATCGGGGCATTGGCGCACGAATTCAGCTATCCGCTGAAATACGGCTATGCGACCGTCGGCCGAGTTGCGGCGCTCGGTTCAAACGTTGCCCCTGAATGGCTCAATCGCCTTGTGTTTTGCTTTCATCCGCATGAAAGTCATTTTGTGGTAGCCAGTGATCAGCTGATACCTTTGCCGGCGGACATCGATCCGACCGACGCCGTGTTCCTGGCCAATATGGAAACAGCAGTCAATTTTATGATGGACGGCCGACCCGTTATCGGGGAATGTGTCGTTGCCTTCGGACAGGGTATCGTGGGGTTGTTGACCACCGCCTTACTGCATCGCTTCCCGCTGAAGTCCTTGGTCACGGTAGACAAGTATCCGCTGCGAAGGGAAAAATCTCTGCAACTGGGAGCCGACTGTGCGATAGATGCCGATACCGTCAATCTGTCCGTTCACCTGGTTGAAACGCTCAGATCCAGCTGCGGCGCGTCGGAAGCGGATCTTGTATATGAGGTATCCGGCAATCCCGATGCTATCAATCAAGCCATAGACGTAGCCGGATTTGCTGCCCGCATTGTCATCGGCTCCTGGTACGGGACCCAAAAGGCGAAGTTGGATTTGGGCGGTCATTTTCATCGCCGCAGAATACGGCTCATCAGCAGTCAGGTGAGCACTCTGCCGCAAGAGTTTGCAGCGCGCTGGTCAAAGGCTCGACGCCTGGGCGTCGCCTGGGAGATGATTCGACAGATTAAGCCGTCACAATTCATCACCCACCGCTTTCCTGTCAACCGGGTCCAAGAGGCATTCGAACTCCTAGACAAACGACCGGAGGAAGCCATCCAGGTTGTATTAACATACGAGCATTAGGTGCTGAGTCAATGCCCTTGTATGTATTCATATGAATCTGCTAAACGCTGTCATACTGGCCACCTATGCGTGCCAAATCATTCAGATAACATTCTTTCCGGTACCCAGTGCCGGATCGACCTTAGAGATGCTTTTTAAAGTGCCGCGTCATTCGGGCCAATCGATCCAGCACCCCGCCGCGGCCATGCGCCAGTCGATCCCAAAAATGATCGCCGCCATGACGGCCACGTTGTTGGTGACCGCCGCATCGTTGATACCGCTGGTGGTAATTTTTTTTCCGCTCGCCTACCGACATCTCGGGCCGCTAGTAGAGGCACCGACTTTTTCCATGGTGCTCATCAGCATCGTGTTGCTGGTCACCGGCAATCTGTTGACAATTGCCGCGGTGGCCACATTGCGATCGCATGTAACGTTTAGGCCCTACGGTGAAACCACGCTGCTCTACACGGCCGGAATTTATGGGATTATCCGTAATCCTATCAGCGTCGGCTTGGCGGCAATTGGCGGCGGATTTTTGCTGGCCTTTCCGTCTGTTGTTCTACTCATCGGATTGGTTCTGTTTTTATTAAATACCGAGTATCGCATACGAATGGAAGAAGCCTATCTGCAACGAACCTTCGGCGATGCATATACGCAATACAGAAATCGGGTCGCTAAGTATTTTCCAAAGGTCGTCCGAGCAACCAAAAGCCGTCAAGGAAGAGAACCGAAATCCATTAAAAACTAGAAAGGAGTCGATGCATGTACACTGTCGCTGTGCGCCGTGACCTCATCGCCCGGCATTTTCTCGTCGGGGGTGATTGGGGTGAAGAAAATAATCCGCATGCCCATCATTATTCTATAGAAGTCAAATTAGAGGGACGGAATCTGGACCCACATGGGTATCTGACGGATATCTGTGATATTGAAACGGTTCTCGAAACCCAGGTGCAATATTACCGGGACACAATGCTCAACGACTTACCGGAATTCGAAGCGCTAAATCCCAGTATCGAGCATTTTGCCAGACTTATCTGTCAAAAGATTGCCGCTCAGATTCAGACCGGGCGATTAACTGCGATCGCTGTCAGGATCTGGGAAAACGATATCGCCTGGGCAGAATTTCGGCACGCATTCTAATGCACCTGGGGCTCATTATATACGGCAGCTTAAACACGCTGACCGGTGGTTATATCTACGATCGAATTCTGGTTGATTACCTGCGGGAACGTGGGCACCGGGTTGAGATTGTCTCGTTGACCCCACGCAGCTATGGCTGCTATCTGCTGGATAACTTTTCACGAGAACTCAGCTTGCGACTGGCCCGTGCCCGTTACGACTTGCTTTTGCAGGACGAACTCAACCACCCGTCGCTGGTATGGACAAATCGCGTCCTGCGGCGAAAGGCAATTTTTCCGATTGTTGCGATTGTCCATCAAGTGCTGTGCCGCCAGCCGCGCCCGGCTGTACTCAACCGTATTTACCAGGCGATCGAAACGCGTTATCTGAAATCTGTCGATGCGTTTGTGTTCAACAGCCATACGACGCGCCGCACGGTCCAAAGGCTCATCGGTAGCGCTCATCCGGCGCTGGTCGCGTTTCCAGCCGGTGATCGTCTAGGATCACTGCCGGCAGTGGAGGCTATCCGCGCCAGGGCCTACGACCCCGGCCCGCTCCGGTTGATATTTGTGGGGAATGTCTTTGCTCATAAAGGTCTGACAACCCTGCTCAGGGCGCTGAAGAATCTGGGGCGCGAAATATGGCACCTTACTGTGGTTGGCGACCTGACCATGGATCGAGTCTATGTTCGCCGGGTCAACGCCCTGATCGATGCATTGAGCATGAGGGGTCAGATCGAGATGGTCGGCCCACGGGATGGCGAAGCGCTAAGATTGCTTTTCTCACGAAGCCACGTGTTTGTGATGCCAGACGCCTGCGAAAGCTTTGGCATCGCCTATCTGGAAGCCATGGCCTTCGGCCTGCCGGTCATTGCATCCTCCCGGGGAGCCGTCAAGGAGTTCGTTGTCCAAGGCCGCAACGGTTTTCTGATTGAGCCAGGCGATCTTAGGACGGTTGGCACGCATCTTTTAAATCTGTATCAGGATCGCGAGCGCTTGGTTGAGATGAGCAAAGGTGCCCGGCAGACATTTCAATCTCGCCCCGTCTGGCGGGATACGATGGCATCGATCGAAGCGTTTTTAATCGATCTGAAACGATCTGAGAAAAATAGTAGCCAATGGTCTATTTTTCAGAGTTGAAACGCCCGCTTCAGGTGAAATATGGGAAAGCAGAAATTGTGGAATAATGAACTTGAAGAACACAAAGTGGCCTGAGCAGCGCCTGACAAACATAAAACCCTGGATTCGTTTTTCGCTGGCGTGTCTGTTCCTGAATGTGGTCTTTAACATCCAGTATCCGGCGCCGGAAGCGTCCGTTTTCACGCTGGTTCAAATCTCGCCGGAGGCCTTGGGAATAGTCGCCGCAGTCAGTACAGCGGCCTGGCTGGGGGTGCCGTTTCATCCGACTATTTATCTGCCGCTGACCGCCTGCATTCTATTCATGCGTCTGTTTCGTATCGGCGAAGTGCTGATCCCCATATATTTCTTCCGCCCTTTTAACCTGTATCTGGATTCTCAATTCTTACCCGATTTGATTTACCTGCTCTACTCCACGCTTTCGACAGGGGCCTTTGCTTTTTTCGCCGGCCTGGCAGTAGCCTCGATCGTTGGATTCACCACGGTTACGTGGGCTGCCTTAAGATGCATCCACCTCTACCTGCGTGCCACTCGCAAGCGATGTTTTTTGGCCGTGATGCTGGTCAACGGGTTGCTGCTGCTCCAAATTTCGCCGGCCGGCGGTTTCCTCAGACACAGCAATATAGCGGCCCAGAGCTATTTTCATCGGATCATCGAGGAAGTCGATTTTATTCTCCAAATTAAAGGCTACCGCGCTCGTTTCCAGAAGGATATCGACCAGGCCATAGAAAAATCTCGGCGCACGAATGCCGCGCTCGATAAGCTGGACGGTGCCAATTTCTACATCCTTTTTATCGAATCATACGGGCACACGCTTTTTGCAGACGAGCGCCATTTCGCCAAAATCTCACCGGTGCTCAACACCCTGGCCGGCGATCTCGAGCAACGCGGCTTTGCCATGGTATCCACGTTTTTTAACTCAACCACTTACGGTGGAGCTTCCTGGCTGGCACATGCCACCTTGGCCAGCGGTGTGCATCTCAATAACCAGATGCGTTACAACCTGTTGATTACTTCTAAAGCCAAGACAATTGCGCACTATTTCAATCAGGCCGGTTATCGCACCGTCAGTGTCAAACCCGGCACCAAATGGCCCTGGCCGGAAGGTGAATTTTTCGGATTTCATAAAAAATACTACGCCTGGCATTTTAACTATCAGGGCCCTCCGCACGGATGGTCCTCCATGCCCGACCAGTATGTATTGGATTACATCTATCGACGCGAAATCAAACACGGCCAAAAGCCGTTGTTTATTGAATTCGCCTTAATCAGCAGTCATGCGCCCTTTAACGGTCTTCCCCCCTTCGTGGCGGATTGGTCGCAAATCGGCGACGGCGCGGTCTTTCATGAATTGGAAACCATCTACTTCCCGGTTAACTGGCATAATTTGACCGACGCCTCAGACGCCTATGTCGCGGCGATTATCTATGAGCTCAGAGTAATCGGTGATTTTATCAAGCAGTTTGTCGACGATAATGCGCTTGTGTTAATTCTTGGCGATCATCAGCCCGTCGTACAGATCACCGGAGCCAATCAACCCTGGTCGGTTCCCGTGCATGTCATTTGCCGCAATAGGGATTTTGTAAAACTCTTTGAACAAAGGGGCTTCACGCCGGGTTTAATTCCGCGCCAGATTTCGCCGCATGCCGGCATGGAAACGTTCTTATACAATTTTTTAAAAGATTTCAGCTCACCCTGATCCGGCGGCCGCATACCGTGTTGCTCCGAAATTGCGGTCAACCTCCCGTAACAGCTATCGTGATATTTTCATCAAATTGGTTTGAAAACTTCCGTATCATCTGGATTTGCTGATCACTGAGAACACCTCCATTTTGAGGAAGCTCGCTGCAATTGTTTGAGCCTTCAATATAGCTGACATAGATTCTTCTAAAGCGACTGATTACCCGACAAATCCCGATTTCCAGGCCACAGCCATATGGCTCAAAACGGATTCCTTTTGCTCTAACCGCGGTAATTATTTGCTCGGGAAATTTGGGCAGAGCTCGTATATAAACTTCCCAGATGTTACCGTCGATTGGTTTATTTCCTTTTTGAATCACTGCCATCTTATGCGTTAAATTATGGATAGATTGCTGAAAGGTGTGGGGACTGCTTCTGGTATGCGTTTCAATCAGAACTAATTTGTTTGCACCGGCACGCGTGAATATATGAAATTCTTTTCTAGTAACGATATCGGCTTCTCTTTTCGTGTTGATAGCCATGCTTTTGGTAACATCGTAATAGGCTAATTCCGGGTTTACTTTTACGGTTATTGAGCCGTAAGAAAAAACGTTATCTTCTATTTGACTATCTGTCACGGTTGTTGCGGGTTGTTCTTTGATCGCACATCCAACAATGATCACTGCCGTCATAATGCCTGCCAGTTTCCTCATGACCGTTCCTTAAATATCCAATCGTTACAAATTAATGAACATACCCTGAATACATTTTTTACCCAAAAAGCAAAGAAATAACGTTTAAGGATCTACAATTGCGAGGCCTGCGTTTCTTTTAGCAGCAATGTAACCGCCAGAGATAAAAAAGCCCCGATCAGGCAAATCAAAAACAAGAAAATCAAAAAACAGATGAAGAATCGGTAGGCGATGGCTGTTACTCCTCTCCTGTCATTTCTGATGATGTGGATTTTTTTTGTCAGTATATGTGACAAAGATTGTCACGGGATCATTTGCTATTAAAACGCGGTCCGGGGTAACCTGTTGAAAATACGCTAAAATTCTTTTCTCTCAGCTATTGGCACGTTTGTTGTAATTTAAAGCGCTCAAGCATACAGAAAATGCGTGCATTCAATGCCATCCAACTTCAAAACCAATAGAATAAACCATGTGACGGCACGCTGCCTCCAAAGGTTAAACTGTAATCGTAAAAGTTTGAGATGGCATTTGAAAGACTTCTCAGATGAGCGTGCATCTTTTTTGAGGGCAACCCCGAACAACTTATCTGATGTGGGTGTCCGATAAGTAAGGCAAGTACCCCAGAAAATAACGGCATACCGCAGAAGTCATGAAACGGCAGGGCGGATCGAAATTTTGAGATTTCGATCCGTCTTCCTGTTTATTAACCACAGATCCACACGGACAGACACAGACAATTTTTTCAGGTGTAATTCACCTAAGCTTGTTGTTGCGAAGCGGAAATCCCGCCCAGCGGGGCTGCGATGTAATAGGCATTATTCCCATAGATGGCATTAATTTGTTTCCAATATTTTTCGTGTTCAGAAAGCATAATTTCATATTGCGATGCCAAACTCAATATAAATCCCTAAACTTGACGTATACCAATCCGGTTTTCGGATTCCAGGCCGGCAAATTGAACATGCACGTGACCCATTTGGGAAGCGAATAACAATTTTTGTCAATTTATCCGATGACCTCAGATCAGCCTTTAATGTCTAATATCTTGAAATTACATATATAACGATTTTTGGTATACAAATTGCTGCATTTGGCGGCTAACGATATCGCATCCAACGCCCGATTTCTTCCGGATGAAAACGGTCGGTGTGAGCTGCACTTGAAAGAGGGGGATATTGAACTGGGTGATGATCTGACGATCAATCCCATGGATACAACCGAATTTAATTACGATGATTTAAAACATTTATGTAAACACTTTGGATAGGAAACCAAGGAGCTGGAGAGAGGATGCAGGCACATTTGAAATCCTCTCTTTTTTTGCATTTTATCACGTCCGATGGACCACCCTATTAACGCACCGAACTATGCCGGGGAATAGCAAATGTGCGTAAGGCAGTCGGATTAATTGGAATTTGTAGAACTTCTCCGTTTTTATTATTCTCTTCTCCGACCATCCCCGTTCAGCAGCTGTTTTCAAGTCTTCCAAAACAAACCGTGCCTATGTCAATTTTGTTTGCATTCGCATTAGAATGTATTAGTATTTTGACAATGTTTTTCGGATAGACCCAACAGAAAATCACGTATCATTTCGAAAAATCCACCACTCATACTCACCGAGCATCAAGGAAAGGGGACTCGGGAATGAAAACGTGTCGGAAATCCTGGCTGATAGCATGCGTATTCTTATTATGTTTGGTGTGGCTTGGAATCGCATCTGCCGCAGGAGATTCCCCCGACGAGGCTAAGGCGTTTCCCCGCAGTCTGGAAAGTTACAACGATAGCGATTTGAAACGTATTTCGTCAATCCTGGTAAACCGTATCAAACAAGAACCCTTCAATCTGGTGGCCACCCTGATATTTTTTTGTGCGATTGTACATACTTTTTTAACAAGCAGATTTTTAGCGATAGCCCATAAATGGGAACACGAACACGATGAGAAAATGAAGCAGGGGGTGGCGGATACATATTCCGTTCATCACGGTGCCGAAATCTTTCACTTTCTGGGAGAAGTCGAGGTCGTTTTTGGTTTGTGGGTGATTGCCCTGCTGGGGGCCATATTTTTTTTCTACGACTGGGGAACTGTTGTAAACTATATCGGCTACAAAGTTAACTTCGTGGAGGCTGAGTTTGTGGTGGTGATTATGACCCTGGCCTCAACCCGGCCGATTTTAAAATTGGCGGAATCGATCATGTGGAAAATTGCCAACCTGCTAGGGGGCACCCTGACTGCTTGGTGGTTTACCATCCTCACCGCCGGCCCACTACTGGGTTCGTTGATTACCGAACCCGCCGCCATGACCATATCCGCACTGCTGCTGGCTGATAAGTTTTACGAATTAGGGCCGAGCACCAAGCTCAAATACGCTACCATCGGATTGCTGTTTGTCAATATTTCCGTAGGCGGTACCCTTTCCAATTTCGCGGCACCACCGGTTTTGATGGTGGCGAGCCCATGGAATTGGGACATGGCGTTTATGATCGTTCACTTCGGCTGGAAAGCCTTTCTGGGCATAATCGCATCCAATGGCCTGTATTTTCTTTTTTTTCGAAAGGAATTTAAAGAATTGCAGCAGCAATTTATCCTACGAGCGATGGAGGATGAAATCCAAAGAAAATATTTGAGCCGGCAGGAACTTGATACCGAATTCGAAAAAGTCGCCTCTGTTGTCGATGAAGAAGTTGGCTTCAGACGGATATTTGAGCAGCAGGTCGAGAAGGTTATGCCCCAAATTAAAGCACGCCTTCGTGATCGCCTGAGTCAGAAATACCTTTCCAGCATCGTTAAAGAAGGCGTCGATACAAACCTTGCCAGAGACGCATTTGACAAACGATTTGAAGAAATCAAGCTGTCAAGAATGCGTGAATTTTTACCCGGTCTGCTGCCAGAGCAAGACCGAGTCGATTTTCGTGATCCGGAATGGGACAAGCGCGATGATCCGGTGCCGGCCTGGGTTACTGCAGCACATGTAACGTTCATGGCATGGACGATTGCTAATGCCCACTACCCAGCGCTGTTCATTCCCGGTTTATTGTTTTTTCTCGGATTTGCGCAGGTCACATCGCCATTTCAAAATCGGATCGATTTAAAACCTCCCTTGCTGGTGGGCTTCTTCTTGGGGGGTCTGGTAATTCATGGAGGTGTTCAAGGTTGGTGGATCGCACCGGTTCTCGGCAATCTGACAGAAACACCGCTCATGTTAGGTGCAACCATTCTAACGGCTTTCAACGACAACGCTGCTATAACTTTCTTGAGCACACTCGTGCCGAATTTTACCGATGAACTCAAATATGCCGTAGTGGCTGGAGCCGTTGCCGGTGGCGGCCTGACGGTAATTGCCAATGCACCGAATCCGGCAGGTCTTTCAATTCTAAAAAAGCATTTTGGCAATAAAATTTCACCAGCAGGCATCCTCAAGTTTGCCCTGCTGCCGACGATTGTGATGCTGGGTTTTTTTGTCGGCTTCCACTAGTATTCCGATGTGGCGGGCCCTCATCATGAGTGGGGCAGGGGCTGTCAGGCCTTCAGGACGTCTTCATCGGAAATGTGAGCGCCAAGAACAAGGAGTTGACCGGTTGTCATCTGCACACGGGTAAGAAGTAATGATGCCACCGCCCTGCTGGGCAGTTTGACTGAAAGGATCATCGGGACTCCATAGATACCGATTATGGAGGTAAGGAAAGAAGGCTCGTGACTACGACTTCCTGATGTATTATTGGAACTGTAAAGAAGGACTTGATGAAACTTTTGGAAAACATTCTTGTGGCTACAAACATCGGCAAGGATACCGATCAAAGCATTCAAGAGGAGATCAGCGACTTACGCGATCACCTCAAAAAGGAGCACCTAAAACCATGACTGATATGAACAAACTTCTTGGCCAGCTGCTTGGCAGCGGTGCGGCCGGTGGTTTCGCCGGGGGATTGGCCGGTGGTCTCACCAGCAGCCTGCTGACTAGCAAGTCCGGTCGCAAGATAGGCACAAAAGCACTCAAGATGGGCGGAATTGCCGCAGTGGGTGCGCTTGCCTATGCCGCATACCAGCGTTACAGCACCGGCAAGGGTATTGCACCCGACGCATTGCCTAAAAACAGTGAGGCTGAGCTCTCACCGGTTCCGGAAGGCTCGGGTTTTTTGCCACCGAAGAGCGGTCCCGCCGGCAGGGCCAGCCCCGGCAGGCTGTCTGTTAAAAAATACAGAAAAGCGACCTTTTTGCGAGAGAGATTTAAGCAATGAACTTTGCTTGAATATTAATGGAGATCACACCGTCGATCTCCGCCACTCTGCGCTTTAGGAACAGAACATCCTGCGGGTGATCGAGGGTGGTGCGAATTTGGACGGCGCCTTTTACGACCGTAACGATAACATTTACGCCCTGGAGCCTGCGGTGGGTCTGGGCGAGCTCCATGATCTTACGTTCGATGACGCCGTCGCTCTGCGCCAACCTGGGCACGACACGAATCTCATTGTCAACTTCGACTACCCCTTCTGTTTTCCAAGCGATTTGTTCGTAAAGCATCTTCTGGATATACAAGCTAACCGTACCATATAATACGACGTATCCTTCCTCCACGGCGAGGTCGACTTTCGTTTTCCTCAGACTTAAAGTGTCGGCTGCTTGGTCTTCAATTCGCTGCTTAATAACTTTGTCGCTCATGGCCAACGCCGCGTGGGTATGGGTGATCCCAGACACGATGATCATTAACACAACAGGCAACATCAAATTGCGGTTTTTTTTCATCTCTTCACCTCTCTTTTTAAAATTTGCGAATACACTCCTGCAGGTCTTTATGCTCCATGATATTCGGATTCAAGCTTTTGGGCAGCACTGCAACCGCTTCGGGATACAGAATCTTTGCCGCCAGCACGGAGGCCGCGGCGTCAAAATCAGCGCCCTTATGGGTTGTTATGATCTGCATACAGCCCTCCTTAAGACTGATTTAAAATCCTTTTCCAGTGGTGGAACCGGAAGGGTTCCGCCGACCCGTTGAGAAAACAGCGAATCCATGGTAAATGCGAAATCCGAATGTATCCAATGATTAAGCCTGAAAATAAAAGCACAGCATCCAGGGGCGCGCCTTATAGCCTTGCCGAAAACAGTATCTGAAAGCCTGTATAAGTGTTTTAAGGGATATAATGTGCCTCCCAGGAAGGTATGTCAAGAAGGTCGGCTTGCAAGGCCAATGGTGATTTTTTTGTCCGTCAAATATTGATTTTTTCTCTTCAGTAAAATATAGGTGTCTGCAAAGAACCACAGCATAAATTTGATTTTTCACGTAAATATGGGATCTTTGAAATCGACATTTTGCATTAACTATAAGAATGAAACTTATGGCAGGAGGTAGGACTATGGAAAAGAAAATCATGATCGCTGTTGATGATTCGAGGCATTCCAAAAATGCCGTTCGGTATGCGGCCGGGGTCTATGAAGTGCTGAAGGACATGAAATTCACCCTGATGCATGTTCAACCCACAATTTCACAATATCTGCTCGATGAAGCCAAAAAAAGTTCCCAAGCCTATGCTGAGTTGAAGAAGGTTAATCAAAAAAATGCCCAAACCGCCAACCGCCTTCTCGAAAAATATAAAGAGCACATGATGGCGCTGGGCATTGCTGAAGCAAATATTCAGCTTAAGACCCAGCCCCGAATGCTCGGTGTGGCCAAAGATATCTTGGAATTCAGTGTGGCGGGGCATTTTGATGCCCTCATCATGGGAAGGCGGGGGCTTTCAGGCCTGGGGGAGGTCTTCATTGGAAGTGTGAGTGCCAATGTTGTGAATAACTCAACCAACATCCCCGTATGGTTGGTTGACGAAGAAGGATCTTCAAAAGATATTTTATTCGCTGTTGACGGGTCGGAAAATTCCTTTAAGGCGGTGGATCATCTGGCATTTATAATTGCGAAAAATAATGATGTAAAGATATCATTCTTTCATGTGACGCCAAAATTAAAAGATTTTTGTCCGGTTGACTTCCAGGAAATTCATACCGAAGCGCTCGAAGAAATTATTCGAACGGGAGACAAAGAATGCATCGACCAGTTTTTCTCGCACGCGAAAAATAGACTCAATGAAGCAGGAATCCAGGAAAGCCAGATTCACGTCAAAGTCGCTGAGGGATTATTCAGGGTCGGCAAGGCGGTGCTGGATGAATTTCAGCAGGGCAA
>WOR8_10001299_pt1 | contig 25458 bp, 21 predicted proteins | sample DeeMarSeWOR38_10_FD_19890 | JGI IMG/M metagenome (IMG submission 19890) | reverse complement strand
CTGTCATGATAGCCTCCTTACTAAATTGTCCTTGGGTTACCATGACAAATATCGGCATATATTATCAAGCGCAATCACTTTTTATTCTTGGTATTAGGTATAGGTATCGATAACCTGTCCTTGAGCGCAGTCGAATGGGTCAATTTCAAATGATAACACGCTTAATTGTTTCTGATGTGCCTTAAGATGTCCCAGTATGCTCCATGTGCGCCTTTTTCGATGGCCTGGGTGAGCAGCAGGTTTTCGTTGTAGTTGTAATTGGCGGCTTCGTCGCTTTCGTTTGTCCGGTTAACAGCCTCAACGGCAGGCTCGAAGAACCGCTGGTCGCCGGCGATTAAATCTATTACAAACTCAGCCGGGCACTCGCCTAGGTCCGGGGAGATGTAGAAGGTCGGCTTGAGCAGATTTACGGGGCCTCTGTATTTTCGGCGGATACCGGACTTTCTTGGTTTCCGGAGTTCTTCGGCTACGATTTGTTCCATAGCGGTCCCAGGATATACGCGTATGCCTAGTGCGGCACCGGCACAGTCGGGACCGATTTGCTTTATGAATTCAATTGTCTCGCGAACGGTTCGCGGCGTTTCGCCCGGGCCGCCCAGCAGCAGATCTACCATCACGGCGATATTATTCAGCCGGCAGAGCTTGACCGCAGTGGCGAGGTCTTCTCTGTTGTGCTGCTGGCGATATGTCCGAAGCATCAATTCGGAGCCGGAATCGCCGGTGAAGTCTATTCCGACACACCCGGCCTGGGCCATCGCCTTAGCCAGGTCGGCGTCGAATGGTGTAGGTGACAGGTATGCGTACCAGCGGACCTTGTCGCCAAGCAAACGGCGGTTGAATTCCTCGCAGATTGCGTAAGCGTGGTTCCGGGGTATGTTGAACTCGGAGTCGCAAAGGTGCAATACATCGATGCCCTGTGACAGCAATGATTCGACCTCGTCGGCGACTTCCGACGGATTTCGCAGTCGAAGAATTGTTCCTTTTGACAGCGGGTCGGCGCAGTATATGCAGGGGCGGTTGCAGCCGCGTTTTGTTTCCAGGCCGCATTGTCCGCCGCGCATGAAATAGCTTTGATTATCGATGAATTTTCGGGAGGTGCCTAATGAAATAGAATCCGGCCACGACGGTGGATTGCAGTTGATTGTTTTCTTTTCCCACCATACTAGGCCGGGGACATCCTGGAATCTTCTGGCGGCCTTTAACTGGCGATACATTTCGGTTATTGCGAATTCGCCGTCGCCTGATATGCCGAAATCGGCCCCGGTGTACTCGACGATTGATTTGGCGAATATTGAAAATCCGACGCCGCCGATAACAATCGGGGCTTTGGTCATAGTGCGGATAGCCTTGATTGTAGCTTTCAGTCCGGGGACAAACCAATCGGCGCTGGGCCAGAAGCAGTCGTCGGCGTTTCGGAAGGAAAGTCCGACCAGTTCCGGTTCTCTGGAAGAAAAGTAATCTTTCAAGGCCTTATCCGGCTGGTCGGCCAAGCCAAGGTCAACAACCTCGACTTCTATGCCGGCCTTGTCTGCCGAAGCAGCGACGTAGTCCAAACCGATGGGCCCGATTAATGGAGCCATTCTGTTTGTGTTGATTAATGTCAGCATTTTACCTGATAGGAATACTTTGATCTGTGCTGTGCTTTAGTTAAGAAATATTCTGCCGAAGCAGCCTGCCGAAGGGGAAGAATCCTTCGTAGCGAACATTCAATCCGCTGCATATATTCTTCACCCTTCGTCCCGGCATTGCTATGTAAATTTGTCAGTTTAAGTTCTTTAACAAGTTAAGAATTAGCAGAAAAATCGGCGATATTACCACTTCCCGCTTTTTCTCATTTCTGCTTTTGGCAGACTTTCAAGGTCCTTAGTATATTTCTGCAGCTCTTCTTCCGGCAGCTCATAATCGGTTAGCTTCCCGGATAGATATGCATCGTAGCCAAGAAGGTCCATCAGGCCGTGTCCGCTATAGTTGACAAGTATGACCTTTTCTTTGCCCTCTTCTTTGGCTTTTATGGCTTCTTCGATAACTGCAGCAAGGGCCTGGCTCGTTTCCGGAGCAGGGATAAAGCCTTCGGTTCTGGCCCATGTTACAGCAGCTTCATAGGATTGCAACTGGTGGTATGCTCTTGGTGTCAGCAAGCCTTCCACGATTGCTTGGCAGACAAGCGGTGCCATGCCGTGATATCGCAGTCCTCCAGCGTGAATGGGGGGCGGGATAAAAGCGTGTCCGAGTGAGTGCATTGCCAGCAGTGGTGTTGTGCAGGCAGTATCGCCAAAGTCATAGACAAATGGCGCCCGCGTCATTGTTGGGCATGCCGTTGGTTCAACTGGGATAATTTCGATATCGGCTCCGTTAATCTTGTCGGCGACGAACGGGAACGACAAACCGGCGAAGTTGCTTCCGCCTCCGGCACAACCGATGACTATGTCCGGTTGTTTTTCTCCTGCTGTTTTGAGCTGCTTTTTGGCTTCGAGTCCGATTATTGTCTGGTGCAGGAGGACGTGATTCAAGACGCTGCCGAGAGAGTAACGGGTTGTACCCGATGGATCGGTTACAGCCGCCTCGATGGCTTCGCTGATGGCGATTCCGAGGCTGCCCGGTGTGTCGGGCATCTCTTCCAGGACTTTTCTTCCGGCGTTTGTTTCATTGCTCGGACTGGCAACACAATTCGCTCCCCAAGTAGCCATCATCATTTTTCTGAACGGCTTTTGGTCAAAACTTATTCTTACCATAAAGACCTTGCACTCGAGGCCTACGAGGTTGCAGGCGAAGGCCAGGGCACTACCCCATTGGCCGGCCCCGGTTTCGGTTGTCAGTCTTTTGATACCGAACTGCTTATTGTACCATGCCTGAGCAACGGATGTGTTTGGCTTGTGACTTCCGGGCGGGCTGACACTTTCATCTTTGTAGTATATGCGGGCTGGAGTCCCCAAATGCTTCTCAAGGAAAACCGCCCTGCGCAATGGTGAGGGACGCCAGCGGTAGAGTATATCAAGGATTTCTTCCGGGATGTCTATCCATCGCTCGGCGCTGACTTCCTGCTCGATCAGATTCATCGGAAAAACCGGCGCCAGCATATCGGGCGAGACGGGATTCCCATCGGGTCCGAGCGGGGGAAGCAAAGGCGTGGGCAGGTCTGCGGCCAGGTTATACCATTGTCTTGGTATGTCACTTTCATTTAGCTGTATTTTTACTGGATTCATTGCTGTACTCCTAATATTAGCAAAGTTATTATTTTAGACTGTTAGCAATCTTATTCTCAGATTATTATAATTGTGGCGATATTAATGTGTATTTATTTGATGGTCAAGGATAATTACTCAGGGTGGATATACTAATTTACGGTTTATGAGAGCATTAAATAACAGCCTGTTTTGATAGTAAGGCTTCAGGTAAGCTGCATTTATCATCCTCGGTGCCTGGTAATTTAAATTCTAAAAACTCTGGAGAAGCTGTAAGGTTTTCTGATTGTAGTGCAGGAGATTTACACTGCCTTCCAGACCTGGCAAAAACTGATTTTGGAGTTTTTCTACAAAGTATTTAACCAAATAATATGCAGATCTTCAAACCGAGTGTGTGTTTGGGGAAGACGGGGGGTTTGGGTAGCATGTTGCCAGCTTGGATTATGATTAGATATATAGTTCTTCGTGGGATAATAAGCATAAGTTGCACGTCATGAAAGTTGTGCCTTCTCGCCGGGTTGATTTGAGGATTGAGTGCCTCTGATATGAAATGCAGCGAGTCACGAGTTAGGTACACAAATTCAATTTTATAAAATTTATTTGTATTCAGTGACTTCAGGTCACCGATGGCGGTTTCAGCGGATTACTAATGCTTATTGACTTCGAGACCGAGCTGATTTTCATGAGAGCAATAAAGGAGTATTTGGAAGTAGAGTTCTGAGATATCCTGTCGTGGCGGGGAAAATCCCGCGATCATGCCGGGTGGCGAAGAAATGTCAGTGGCAGTTAAATGCTTTTAGTACAATGAATTACAGAAATATATCTTGCCGAAGGTAACCCTTACCTAGCTTGAGGTCTTATTGCTATTATAAATAAACTTATCGACTGGGCTGGTAACATGACGTGGAATGTCTCTGCAGGTGTATCGGGGCTAAGTCACGTCCTGTCGGTGTCATTTTTCCGCGAAATGTGATGTGAGGAGAAAAAGAAATTTTTCTTGAGAAAAAACAAAAAATGTTTGATGGTTGTCGCGTCACTCATTAAAATATTATAAAGCGCGCAGCAAGCCATTATTCCAATTTATTCGAAAGGGATAAACAATGGCAAAAAAGAAAACGAAAAAGAAACTCATCAAAGGTTTATGGTCAAAAAGCGATTTGGCTCAACTCAAGAAGCTTTTCCCGAACAATCCTACTGCTAAGATAGCTGCGAAGCTCGGGCGCCCAACCGATGCGGTAAAGAAGAAAGCTTCTAGAATGGGACTCCGCAAATCGAAGAAATACATGAAGTCCCTTGGCAGATCGTAGGTTTCGAGACCGGTATTACAGAAATGACTTCGATGTAATGCCTTATCAATACGGGGGGGGGTGTTTACTTAATTCTGGGCCTGATTCGGGCCTTAGTGCTTAGCGTGTGTACTATCCGGATGTTTATACGCTTGTGTGGTTTTTCTGCAGTAATCGGTTCTGCAGGTTATTCTTAATTCTAAAATTCTTGACAATCGCAGCTTATCACGTTATTTTCAGCTATTATCGTTTGTGTTTATTGGGTTAAATTGTTCAACTTTTAATATCAAGAGGTTAGCTTGAGGGTACTTTCGGGCATACAGCCGTCCGGCAGGCTTCATATAGGGAACTTTTTCGGTGCTATGCGTCAGCACCTTCAGCTACAGGCAGAGCATAATTGCTTTTATTTCATTGCTGACTATCATGCTCTTACAAGCAATCCGTCACCTGATGATGTGGCCGGCCACACTCTTGATGTTGCGATGGATTATATTGCTTTGGGCCTCGATACCGATAAAACCGTTTTCTGGCGCCAATCGGATGTACCTGAAGTTACGGAGCTTACCTGGTTGCTGTCTTGCGTAACCCCAATGGGGCTGTTACAGCGATGCACGAGCTATAAGGACAAAGTTGCCCAGGGTCTGAGCCCTAATCACGGACTATTCGCATACCCGGTCTTGCAGGCCGCGGACATCCTGATTTTCCAGAGCAATCTTGTCCCGGTCGGAGCCGACCAAAAACAGCACATCGAGGTTACTCGCGACATATCCATTCGGTTTAATAACACATACGGCGAAATTTTCACAGTGCCTCAAGAGCACATAATCGAATCTGTTGCCGTCGTGCCTGGTATTGACGGCAGAAAAATGAGCAAGAGCTATGGAAATACCATAGAAATATTCGAGCCGGAGGGCACTGTCAAAAAGAAGATAATGAGGATCGTGACTGATTCTGTGCCGGTCGAAGAGCCAAAGGATCCCGACAAATGTAATGTCTGCGCCCTTTTGAAGCTTGTTGCCTCTTCGGACGAGCTAAGCGAGTGGGAAAATAAGTATCGCGCCGGCGGTCTTAGCTATGGCCAGGCCAAAAAACGCCTTGCTGAGTTGATGATAGATTATTTCAAGCCGTACCGGCAGAAAAGGGCCGAGCTTGAAAATAATATGGATTATGTCAAAGAAGTGTTGGCTAAAGGTGCCGAGCGGGCAAAATCTGTTGCCGCAGAGACGCTCGAAAAGGCGCGTCAGGCTGTTGGATTGAGAAAGTAATGGTACCGAGGGCGTAAGTTGTCTGATTATCGCGTCAATCTTGAAATATTTGCTGGACCTCTGGATTTGCTTTTGTATCTTGTCCGCAAGGAAGAGGTTGATATCTACGATATTCCCATCGCCAAGATAACCGACCAGTACATCTGTTATATCGAATTGCTTAAAAGCCTTGATATTGATTTGGCAGGTGACTTTTTGGTAATGGCAGCGACGTTAATGCAGATAAAATCTGCAATGCTACTGCCTAAAGCCGAGCCTGATCAATTGCAGGATGATGATTTGTCCGACCCCCGCAGGGAGCTTATCCGTCAACTGCTCGAATACAAAAAGTTCAAAGATGCCGCCAATCTGTTGAATGCCGCCGCCGACGAGCAAAAAGAGCGTTTTCCGCGTCCTGGCACAATTGTCGAAAAGCTAAAACCGGGCGCGGAGCCTGAAATTGATATAGAGCAGGTAAGCATCTGGGATTTACTGGAAGCTTTCGACACGATATGTAAAGCCACTGGTACCGTTAGCGATATAAGCAATATCAAGGACGATACTCCTATAGATTTGTACCAGATAGAGATTCTGCACCGATTGCAGACCGAAGGGCCGATGACTTTTGAACGCATTTTCGAATCCAGAACCAATCGCGTTGTGATGATTGGATTATTTCTGGCGCTTCTGGAATTGATTCGCGAGAAATTGGCCTGGGTTGAGCAGGCGTCCGATTCTTCTATATATGTACGATCCTTAACAGATGAACCTGCAGAACAAGCTGTACAGGATGCTATCCTTGCCACCGAGGCCGGCCCGGATGAGTCAGATCAAGCTGAAAAAAATCAGAAGCCACCCATCCCTATTTCTGAATTATCCCCGGAAAGTAAAGCAACAATTCCACCTGATATACAACAGCACCAGGCTCCCATAACTATTGCTGAGTTGCCGTCGAGTAATAAGCCGACGGTTTCTATTCAAGAGCAGGAAGAAAAGGAGGCGCTGCCTGCCGAAGGCCATGAACGCCAGACCACCAGTTAGCGGCTCTATCACGTATAAATCCACAGATTTTGCTTTTGACCATATTTGTCGTATACTTTAAATGGTGAAGAACAGACATATTCAGTGAATCAACCGATTGGTCTGTAAATTGCCGTTAGGGGGTCAATAAGGCAGTTTTCAAATAAACATCGCAGCAGTTTATGTCGAATAAATCAGGTAGTGGAGATAGTGCGCATGGTTTCCGATATGAGGTTTATAAAAATACCGTTTGTGGACAGTTGATTTTAATTTGGAAGCATCAAAAATATCGTCCCATAACAGTTTAACAAAATTACAATCGTTCTTAATTTGAAATCTGTTACGCCATTATAAGAAATGATTCAAAAAACAGGAAAAATTAGATTTCGTCGAGGCGTCTCGCTGGTGGGTACAATGGTTGCGGTTGCAATTCTTTTGATAGCGCTTATCGGAACTTCCACTTTTAGATATGCTGCGGCACTGGATGGGCGACGAGCTGATGCTCATACGACAGCCTCCAGAATAGCACTGATGCTTTGTGAAAGCTGGCGGGGCGTCAGAGGCGATCAAACGTATGATCCGGTGATCCATTTGGATAGGGGTCTTAAAATTGCTGCAGGCGAAGGCCCTGAGAAGCCAGAGGATTTTATCCTGTTGGGAAGTTATATATTACATTTCAATGATGGCGCTGGTGTCGAAAACTATATGGCAACATTGTCATGGAAAGACATTCAACCCGGATTAAGAGCTTTGAATGTCATTGTGGCCTGGGCATCGCGTGACCAGGCAGTTGACAGCAAGCAACAGAACCCCGTTGATGCTGCAGATAAATCGTTTGGGCTTACGGTTTATACTCAAACTTTTTAGAAGAAGGGCAGGATGATAGTGGATAAAAAAGGACCCGTAATCCGAAAAGGTTTTACGCTCGTTGAGTTGATGATAACTACAGTGGTTATGCTTATTGTCGGTCTTGCAATAGGTGTAGTCATAGTCGATGGTCAAACCGGCTGGAACACTATGTATGATCGTTTGAACTCAGACGTTGTTACCGACGGCTATGTTGCAAGGAAAAAGTTTGACAATGTGATGCGAAGTGCAAGCAGGGCACAGTCATTAGTGGCTGCTGATGGCAGTTGGGTCGAGGTCTATTCCTACGCAAGTCCTTCTTCGACCAAGGTTGATCGTTATTCACGTTTCTATGTATCTGACGGCGACCTGAATCTCGAATACGGACAACTGGATCCAAGGGCCACACTAAGCGTCGATACTGTCTGTGGGAATGTAGCTGCCTGCACTTTCAAACAGGTCGGCGCATCAATTCAAATGACTCTTACACTCCATAACGAAACGCAGACGAATACCATTGTCTCGTCTGCGGTTTCGCATAACCAATAGAATAATTATTCTATATGGAGAAGAGTGAGGTGAATTATGAAAAAGCTGTTACAATCAAAAAGAAGTGGTTCGGCAATGCCACTGGTAGTAGTTGCGATTATAATACTGCTGGCGATGGGTGTGGGGCTGCTTAGTCTGGGATTTAACAGCCGCATCTATACCTTACGAAATGCCTCGGATATTAAGGCACGATGTGCCGCTGATGCCGGGCTGACAATGGCTTTGTTTGAGATGAACGAAAAGCTCAAAGTCAAACCATGGAATGACAGCACATTGCCGTATGCAGAAAACGTTAAGCTGCCCCATTATGACGCTACTTGCAGCTATAAGGTAATTAACAGCTCTGCCGGTGTTTATATAGTTCAATCCTTTGGAAAGTCCGGCAATGCCAACAGAGGAGTTGTCGCGACGATAAAACTTCAGAGTGGATTCAGTCATGCAATTCTGACCGAAGAACAATTAGTCCTTAAATCCAATACGATAGTTGACGGATACAATTCTGCAAATCCCAAGGATAAAGAATTTGTTGTAGATATTGGTAGCCAAAGTAATGCAAACGACAGTGTGGTCCTGAATATGGGAGTAGTTGTCAAAGGCGACGTTTTCGTGGCAACCGGGGCGGATCTTGATGATGCCATAAAAGGTGCCGGTACGGTGACAGGCTCTAAATATACTTCTACGCCGGAACCATTACCGCCGGTGACCGCGCCGGTGCTGCCCGCCAGGCCGGCCATTAACCTAACAGGGCAAACTTTATCATTAACAACCGCAGACAGCGGCTCATATCCGGAAATCTATTTACGACAGCTCGTAGTTACAGAAGGGAAAGGTAAAGAGGAAGTAACAACAACTACGCCATCGATAATAGAGGTTAGCGGTGGAGATGTTGTGCTACACTTGACCGGAGATATCCAGCTTGAAAACTCGTGCGAGATTATCGTAAAGGAAGATGCTTCTTTAACGATTTATACCGATGGAAATATCCATACTCGTAACAGCAGTTCAATCAGTACCGAGAATCCTCCTGAGGAGGCCACATCAATTCAAATATACACTACGGGCCAGGACAAACAGTTTATCGACATCAAAGCAAAGAGCGCGTTCACGGGAACAATCTATGCCCCTGAGGATGATGTTGTTCTATATGCCAAGGGGGATGCTTATGGATCTGTCGTCGCTAAAAGTTTCAACTATATGGCCGGCGGTAATTTCTACTTTGATGAAGCGCTGAGAGAGAATGTCAGCGTCGATGACGACGCTGTCATCTTCGTAGTAAATCGCTGGTATGAGAGCGGCCCCAAGTTTTCTGCGGATATACAATCTCTTGAAATGGTGTCTTTACTTGAAGCTGATCCTGTGAAGTAGCGACATTGCCCGGTAAGTCGATGAGTGGGAATGGTAAAATGTGCCTGGATGAACTTACCGGCATATAAATACTTAAAGTGTGATTTTCCCGATTGAATCTTCTAAAGCTGTTTCTCTATTGGCAGAAGTCCGTAAAAAACATCTCTGATCCTCTGGGGGAAATTGCGGGCGGGCTGGCTCGTGACGATACCGTCGCTTGATTCCCATCGAAGCTTTTTCTTGTCATTTAGGAAAACACGCCAGGAATTATCCGGACTCATCAGTAAATCTAATTGTTCTTTCAACTGCCTGCTCAGTTCGGCGGACTCAATATAAAGGCCGTTTTCGGTGTTTATCACGATCGAACGCGGATCCTGATTAAGTGAACCGATGAAACAACGAGCTCTATCACCTACCAGCACCTTGATATGTAAGGATATGAAGGTAGCTTCGATCGGAGGCACATCTGACATTTCGCGGATTGTAGCAGAAGGTTCATACCTGAATTCATACAACTCGGTGCCGGTGGCGAGGATCCGCTTGCGATATTTTTTGTAGTGGGCATGGGCCGCAGGCTGATTATTCGAGCCAAGTGTGTTTGTAAGGACCTTTATCTTAACGCCCTCTGAAATCAATTTGTTTACGAATTCGAAAGAGCGTTTATCGGGAATACAGTATGGCGAAACTATAATGAGTTCCTCGCAACTCGGCTCTGCAAGGTATTCCAGCATATCATTAAGACGAAGATTTTCCTGACCCATTTTGACCGGTTCATCCTGGAGAAAATAAGCAGGGCCCGATTCCATGCGTTCCGGTAGTTGCCTCAGCATTTGTTTCCATTGAAGTGGATCGACGGGGTAAGACTCAAGCATATCCTTCCGGTCAATCAGATATTGTGAAACAGATTCACGTATGAGATTGAGATCCTCTTGTTTTGCCTTGCTTGACATAGCAATGCCGGGATAAGCAAAATCCGAGTTCCAGAATTCATCAAATGCATGGGATATCTGTTCAATAACCGACCCGATGAGAAGTACATCGAGATCGCGATAGTTGTATTTTTTACTAAGACCAAAGTACGAATTGGAGATATTGCGTCCTCCTACAATGGCTATTTGATTATCGACTATAAAAAGTTTGTTGTGCATTCGGCGATTAAGCTGTTTGAGATTAAACAGAAATTCAAGAGACGAAGCCCATCCGCGCCTGCGGACACTGCGAGGATTGAATATCGATATGTCAAAGTTCGGGTGCATACTGATAGTGGCTATGTTTCGATCCTTAGATGCCAGGTAGAAATCATCCACAAGCAACCGGACGCGAACCCCGCGATCGGCTGCTTTGAGCAGGCCTTCAAAGAGAAATAATCCAATATCGTCATTGGCCCAGAGGAAATACTGGGCATCGATGGATGAGGTGGCGTTGTCAATTAGAGCCCGCCGCCATTTGAGAGCCTCATCATTACGGGATAAAAGTAAAAATCCGCACTCCCCATGTTTTTGGGTATCGGAAAAGACTCTGGAAACCTCTGCGGGTGTACCGCTTGTTGCAGGGGGCAATGAATAAACATCTGGAGTCGGCGGACGTGGTGGAAGAGTGCCGCAACCACAGATAAAAATACAGGTTGAAAAGAGAAAAGCAAAAAAAATATTCTCTGTGGGGTTCATGGATTCACTAACCTTTATCGCCCGTCTTCGCATGGTCTTTCCCAAACGGATATATTTGCTGTATAATCGTTTCTCATAAAAAATATTAAGCCTGTCAAAATCCATAGCAGCGAATATAAGCAAAGTTTTGCCTTCTACTGTTGATTAACCAGTGTGCGCCGGAACTTGATGGATTGTCTTACATGACATTTCCCATTTAAACGGTCACAGAACATAGTTTCCCCCCTTCTTTTAACTTTAGAATCCCACATAAAATAACAAAGTTTACTTTTAAATCAATTCAATCTTGCCCAGCCGTTAGTCTAATTAGCCGTCTTACTCGGGAATGACTTCTGGCAATAAGGCGACGTACTAAAATATAATCTTAGTTCTGAGGCCGAACAGTGTTGCTGTTCCGCTTTTGTGGTCCGTCGGATCGATGACTTGAAGATCTGCGGAGATACTCATCCAGGGGGTGAAAGCACGGTTGTAGAAGACCTCTATCCCCTCCTCGTCATCGAGTTCAACAATTGGCTTGATTGGATCTTTCAGATCATCGCTTAACGAGTAGTGGAAGAATCCGATGCCAAATCTGTCCGTACCCCCACTATGGGCAAAGCCATTGCCTCCTATTCCAATAAGAGCAAACCAGTCAATCGGTGTCGGGTTGCTGTCGGTAAAGCCGATTTGACCAAATATACCCCAGCCCTGGCGCGGGTTTTCAGGGTTCTGCACTATGTACTGATCGAAGACGTAAGAGACAAAATAGGGCTCTTCTTTCGTCCTCAACATCTCTCTTGCTTCCGGGGGAAGAATTAGCTGTGGCAAGTCCCTAAGATCAGTGCCGTCACTGGTGCTGGCTGCCGCTTTTAATCCCTGCGTTCCGGTCCGCCCGGCGATTTCGACGGGGGTATCGATTCCCCCGAGAAATGTAACGCCTTCGCGGAAAGGATGCTCAAGACCGGTTCTGTTGGTCACCCATTCAGGATCATATGCCGCCAGGGTAAAGCGGGCCCAGTCTGCGCGGATATTCATCAAGCCTCCGAAAATATACGGCGGGACAAGGCCGCTGGGTGGAGCTGCAAACGCAATGTTCTGAAAACTGTCGATGCCGGCACCTCCCATAAATGGGTGGCCTGCAGCGATATCAATCATGTTGATCTTGCCGAGTATTAAATTCGTGCGGTCGCTGATCTTCTGACCGAAAAAAACGCTGGTCAGGTCGTATCTGTCCGAACCTTCTATGCCCGGGAAAAACAGCGCTGTGTTGACAGGCAGCAGCGTCCCGCCCCTGTTGTTGGCAGTTTCTCCAACGTTGGCTTCGCCATGTACTGTGAGCGAAAGGCCGTCCCAGAATCCGAGCTTGCTGGCGTCAGCATTGAGGAGCAGATCGAACTTTCCGCCATATTCAAATTCGGGGTTCCCATCGCCAGCAGTTAATCCCTGATAAAACTGCGTAAACCGCAACTGGGAAACGATGCCGTTGTCAGACAGGTTCGATCGCAGGCCGCCCCAATCATCCAGTAGTGCTTCTCGCTCCCATAAGCTCGACTCTTGTGCAATAGCTGTAAAGCTGGTAAGTACCCAAATGACTGTAAATAATATTCCAACTCTTAAAAGTCTCAGCTTCGGACGCTTTAAATTTGAAGATACATAAAAGTGCATAGCTCGCTTTCAGGCGTCTCGGCCAGGGCCGTTGTCGCAAAAACGGTCAGGGCTGTTATGATGGCTACCGATAATGTGGTAAAAAAATAATCATGCTTCATAATGATCAACCTCTTTTTCGAGGTAAAATCTGATTTCTTATCAGTTAGCGTGCGTAAACGGTCTTACCTTCCTTGATGGTTTCCAAAACCTGGATTTCGGCAATCTTGCTTTTATCCACCTTGAGTGGATTAGCCGAGAGAATGACCAGGTCCGCCAGCTTGCCCGACTCGATGGAGCCCTTTTGCTTTTCTTCGCCCTCCTGCCAGGCGGCGTTAATTGTTACGGCTTTCAGCGCTTCCATCACGGGAATTTCCTGTTCTGGTCCAAGGGGTTTGCCTGAAGATGTCACGCGATGGACTGCACTCTGTACTACGATCAACATGTTGGCCGTGGTTACCGCCGCATCGTGATGAAGGGTAAAACGAATGCCCTGATCCAAAGCGCTTTTCATGGGATTCATCCGTGCGGCACGCTCGGGGCCAATGAAAATTTCACTGTGGCGATCGCCCCAATAATAAATGTGAGCCGGGAAAAAGGAGGGTATAAGCCCCAGTTCCTTTGCTGCGTCAAGCTGATCCTCCCGCATCATTTGGGCGTGAATGATGGTGGTTCTGTGATCTTTTACCGGGTATTTCTTCAGGCCTTTGCGCATGGATTCGATCAGCATGTCAGTGGCAGCGTCTCCGTTGGTATGGGCAAGGATGTGCCACCTGTTTTTCAAGGCGATCTCGACCAGGGCGTCTGCTTCTTGCTGGTTTTCGTAATAGGATTTCCCACGAAAGTTTTTATCGCCCTCTTTGACCACAGTGTCGTGATCATCCTTTTCAGGGTAGCTGGTTTCGTCGATATCGATTAACAAACCTTCGGTACCGGCTTGATCGCAATGGTCTGAGAAGTCCTGATCCATCTTTGGCGGGACGTGATAGGGTTGACTCAAGTATCCGGTATACCCCTGAATCGAGCCGTCATAGATCAGTTTTAGACCGCCTAACCGCAAACCGTTGTGATACTCCTTGTCTTGTTCATAATTGACCAGCATGTCTTTGTAGATATCCTTGGGGTAGGCGATCAGATCAATGGGAAGCTTCTCCTTTGAGGCGGCCAGCCTAAAAACCTTCATAACGGGGGGAAAGGCGCCGGCGGCTTCTTGAGCCGTGGTTGTGCCATTGGCCGCATATACATTTAGAAGAGTGTCGATGAAATATTTTGCGGCCTGGTCAGCCGAAGGAGTTGGAACCTTTGCGAGAACCTGCAAAAACGCCATGTTCGATTCCATGACACCATTGGGTACTTTTGAACCGGGGCGCCGGATGAATCTTCCGCCGACCGGATCTTCGGTCTCTTCAGTAATCCCGGCAATCTCCAAAGCTTTGGAATTGGCCGATGCCAGATGACCGGAAATGTGGAGGATGAAAATCGGATCTTCGGTGGATACCTGATCAAGATCATCCCGCGTAGGGTGACGTTTTTCAGCAAGGAGGGTATCGTCGTAATTCAAGCCGATAATCCATTGCCCCGGTTTTTGTTTTCTTTCGGCTTTGTATTCAAGAAGGGCTGTTTTCAGCTTTTCCATGCTGTCAACTGTGCCCATCGGGGGTGGGTAGAGATCGGCTGAAATAGCCCACATGGTGAGTTGTAAAAGGTGGCTATGTGCGTCAAAAAAACCGGGCATGAGCGTTTTGCCGCGGAGATCAACCATCTCGGTGGCGCCACCCTTGTGTTTCAGGACCTCAGGCTTTGTACCAACGGCAATGATCTTACCGTCCGCTACAGCCAAGGCCTCTGCAGTGGGCTGCGAATCGTTGATGGTGACGATGTCACCACCTGAGTAAATGACATCTGCTACCTGTTCGATTGAGGGAGCGCTTGTGCAGGAACTAACCAATACAACTGTTGCTAAGGTAATCATCCTAAACAAGCTACGTTTCGTTTGTTTTATTTGTTTCATTATTTTCTCCTAAATGTATGGGCATTCATGACGCCCAACGACAAAAATCAACTTCGCTTCAGCGCATCCGGTACATTTACTTGTTAGCTGTTTTTACGGCTCAAGTTTGATTCTGAACCACCTGCTTCTTGTGTCATATTTTCCATCTACACGGTTAAAAAGCATTCTTTTCTACATACCGCACCGATTATTCAACCAAATTGACCTCGAATTATCAAGAGATTTTACTTTCAAATCTTGTTTCTTGAAAAATATCTATGAGAACATGTTGTTATGTGCCTTGCTTTTCTGCCAAATTGAGCTTTTCATAAACCTCAGTCGCTAACACCTTCATAAATCCGGGTTTTTCGGCAATTTTTGTCATCAGCCGTCATTCCACAATAGCACTTGACACGAAGACACCTATATGCGACAATTCCGGCCTTTTAAGAGAATTGCATGTTTTGTTAACGCTCAATTGTGTAAAGCTCTTGTTGTAAGCACAAATAATAAGAAAGGCAGAATAACTTTTGTCCAGAATTAGGGATATATTTAAGAGGCATCCTGCAAATCGTGGAAGCCTGATACCTATCCTGCAGGATGTGCAGGATGATTTTGGCTATCTGTCCGAAGAGGCAGTTGAGGAATTATCCCAACTAATGGGCATATCGACCAACGAAATATACGGAGTTGCTACATTTTACACACAATTTCGTTTTAGTCCGCCAGGCCGGCATAGAATCCAGAGTTGTCTGGGCACAGCCTGCCATGTCCGCGGGGGACAGAACATCCTTAATGAGTTAGAGCAACGCCTTGGAATTACTGCCGGTCAGACCACGGCAGATGGCCAGTTTGACCTGGAACGTGTAGCTTGCTTAGGTTGCTGTGCACTTGCACCGGTTGTCGCTGTCGACGGCAAAGTACATGCCCAGGTAACCGCTAAGAAGATACCGTCCGTACTCTCTCAATATAGTGGCAAGGAGGGTACAAAGAAAGCATGACCTCATTACGGCAAATCTATACTGATGCTCGGACTCAATGGCGCCAGCTTCAGGAAAGTGAACTTCCGGTTTTTTTCGTAGGTGCGGCAACATGCGGCCGGGCCGCCGGCGCCACAGAAGTATTGGAGCGTCTGCGAAGCCACATCAAGAAAAAGAGGATTAAAGCCTCAGTAATCGAGGTGGGTTGTCTCGGCCCCTGTTCTTTTGAGCCTTTGGTGATTGTGCAAAAGAGTGGTGTCCCAAGCATTTGCTATGCGAATATCGGACCTGACGAGATTATTCATATTCTCGAAAATTATGTGCTTGGCGACGATCCTTGTTCCCAGTGGGCTTTGGGAACGATGACTCAGGGACAGTTGAATGGCATCGGTGATTTTAATGAACATCCGATGATGCGCCGACAGGTGCGCAATGTCCTGTACAATTGCGGTCTTATTGATCCGGAAAATGTGCAACATTATCTCGCTCGGGACGGCTACCGTGGATTTCTGCAGGCGCTGGAGATTGGGCCTGGTGAAACGCTTGAACAGGTTAAGGAATCAGGGCTGCGAGGTCGTGGTGGTGCCGGATTCCCAACCTGGCGCAAGTGGCAGTTTTGTCGTGATGCTCCGGGCACAACGAAATATCTGATTTGTAACGCAGATGAAGGTGATCCCGGAGCGTTTATGAATCGCTCGCTAATCGAGGGCGACCCTCATGCTGTGCTGGAAGGAATGTTGATCGCCGCTTTTACATTAGGGGCTTCGCAGGGCTACATTTATTGCCGGGCCGAATATCCGCTTGCGATACACCGATTGGAAACCGCCATCTCTCAAATGAGAGAATTGGGACTTCTGGGCGATAATATTCAAGGATCGGACTTTTCTTTCGATCTTACCATAAAAAAAGGTGCCGGGGCGTTTGTATGCGGCGAGGAAACGGCACTTATCGCTTCTATCGAGGGCCGGCGTGGAATGCCGCAGCCTCGACCACCGTTTCCAGCCATCAGCGGTCTATTTGGCAAGCCAACGGTAATTCAAAATGTGGAGTCGCTCGGTAATTTGCCGCTGATTCTTCGCAAAGGGGCCAAGTGGTACAGCCAGTTCGGCAGCAAGTCCAGCAGGGGAACGAAAACTTTCGCTTTGGCTGGAAAAATCGAACGGACCGGTCTGATTGAAGTGCCACTGGGTGTTACGCTTAAGACGATAATCGATGAAATCGGAGGTGGTGTACCTGATGGTAAAGCTCTTAAGGCAGTTCAAACGGGCGGGCCGTCGGGTGGATGCATACCGGCAGAGAAAATGGATCTGCCTGTTGACTACGAGGCCCTTACTGAGGCCGGCTGCATTATGGGCTCGGGCGGTATGATAGTTCTCGACGAAGATAGTTGCATGGTCGATATCGCGAGATATTTCCTGTCGTTTACGCAGGCCGAATCGTGCGGCAAGTGTGCGCCGTGTCGGGTTGGGACGCGTGCTATGCTAAGCATCCTGGAGCGTATCACCACTGGCGAAGGACAAATGGCTGACCTTGAGAAGCTTGAACAAATCGCCCAGACAGTCAAAGACGGCTCGCTGTGCGGCCTTGGTCAGACGGCACCCAATCCCGTATTGACAACGCTGCGTTATTTCCGAGCCGAATATGAAGAGCATATCGAAAAAGCCCAGTGCCCTGCTTTTGTCTGCGTTCGGATGATAAGCTATCATATCGACAGTGACAGATGCTCCGGTTGTGGTGCATGCGCGCGAGTATGCCCGGTTGAGGCAATCAGTGGCGAGAAGAAAAAACCTCATGTAATCGATCAGGAAATATGCATTCAATGTGGAGCATGTCTGGGTGCATGTCCCTCTCGTTTTGCCGCTGTCTATCGCCGGAGCGGTGAACTAACAAGATACGAGCAGCGTAAGATAAGTAAGAAAAATAAAAAATAAGGATCAGTTGAAGTGAAACTGACGATAGATGGAAAAAATGTGACCGCTAAAAAAGGCCAGACGATTCTTGAATGCGCTTTGGAGAACAATATTTCCATACCTCATCTTTGCACGCATTCGAGTTTGTCGCCGTTCGGCGCATGCCGGCTGTGTGTAGTCGAAATAGAAGATATGCGCGGATATCCGACTTCATGTACAACTCCTGTAGTCGAAGCTATGGTTGTACGGACAGACACTGAGGCGTTGCAAAATCTTCGCCGAAATATTCTGGCGTTGATGATGCTCGAACATCCGAGTGCATGTCTTGTGTGCGGTCGACGTGAGCAGTGCGAACTATTCCGGCCGACAGCGGAAAGGGCGGGAAGCACCACCGGCTGTCATACCTGTAATAACAAGGAAGTCTGTGAGGTGCGTGTGTTGGCGGAGGATCTCGGCATTAAAGAGTTGCCGGTGCCACCCATATATCATGAGCGGCCGTTGGAACGTTCCGAGCCTTTCATGGACCGCGACCTAAACCTCTGTATTCTTTGTGGCCGCTGTGTACGTATCTGCAAATACCACCAGGGTAAATCAGTGATTGATTTTGTCGGTCGCGGCAGTCAGACACGTATCGGCCAGGCCTTCGGGCACTCGCTGCTCGAAGCAGGCTGTCAGTTCTGCGGTTCCTGTGTTAATGTGTGTCCGACCGGTAGCCTTGCCGACCGGTATGCCAAATGGCACGGCAAGCCGGATAGCATAACCGAATCAACCTGCATCTTCTGCGACCAAGCGTGTGCTTTGGCTCTCGGTACCGCTGGCGACAAATTGATTACTGCACAGGGCCTGGATGAGAGTTTACCGGTGTGTGTGCTGGGTCGGTTTGCTGTTCCCGAATTTCTTAACGGCAACGACCGGTTAAGCACACCTTATTTACGGGTAGGCGATGTGTTACGCCAGATCAATTGGGAAGAAGCAGTTGAGGCGACAGCAGCGAAATTGAGCACATTTTTGGGCGATAGTTTCTCGCTGGTTTGTGACACAACGAGCACAATCGAAGACCGTTTCATTTTTGCGAAGTTCACGAATGAGGTGATGAAATCGAAAAACTATATCGAGATCGAGCCTGATGCACGAGGCGTTTCGCGCTGCTCATTACCGAAAGGTACTAAGGCTGCACTGCTTACGGGTAATTTTGTCGATACGGCTGATCTTCAGAAGGTTGAGTTTTTGATTGTTCAGGACTGTTATCCGACGCTTGCGAGCAGTCGAGCAGATGTTGTGCTGCCGGCCGCAGTTTTTGCCGAGGTTTACGGTACGATTCTCGATTGCTCCGGTCAACAAAGGCCTATGTGCAAAGCATGCGAGCCGCCGGGCCAGGCAAAACCCGAATGGTGGATTATCTGCCAGCTTGCTCATGCGATGAAAGCTAAAGATTTTGACTTTGAATCCGCTGATGCGATTACACAAGAAGTCGGAATTGCAGATGCCCAATTGTGGATCGACCGTCAAGAAGCTCCGCCTGCTGCTGTTAATCTTAATCTAAGGCGAACGTACTTCCGGGGCCATCAAATCGACGAGAAGGTGCGTGGATTACGGGAATTACCTGTAGATGATATTTGTGCTCTTGAAGTGCCGGCGGAAGAACGTGAAGGGGCGTTTCAAATTCTTCAGAAGCGTGAGATTGCACCCAATGTTCACGAGATTGTTATCTCTGCGCCGGAAGTCGCGAAAAAAGCTTTGCCCGGCCAGTTCGTTATTGTAATGGTTGATGAACTATCCGAGCGCGTACCTTATACCCTGAGCGGCTGGGACACCGAAAAAGGAACGATTACAATGGTCGTGCTGGAGAAGGGCCAGTCAAGCAGAAAGCTTATACTGCTGGATGTTAACGACAAGTTAGCCCATGTCGTCGGACCGCTCGGTGTTCCTTTGGAGATCGACAATTACGGCACGGTCGTTCTGACGGCGGGATGTTACGGAATTGCTGCAATTACACCTATCGCCGAGGCGATGAAAAATGCCGGAAATCGGGTCATTGCTATAAGCGAAGCACGAAGCTATTACCTGCATTACTACCAAGATAAGCTCCAAGAGGTTTGCGATCAGTTCGTTCAAACAACGATTGACGGTTCTATGGGCACCAGGGGACACGCAATCGATGCTCTGACGCAAAAGCTGAATGACGGCGAGAAAATAGATCGTGTTATTACGGTTGGATGCCCCTTTATGATGATGGTGACTGCCCAGGAAACCAAGCCGTACGGCGTGAAAACATTGGCGGCACTAAATCCGATTATGCTTGATGGAACCGGCATGTGTGGGGCCTGCCGTGTAACTGTAGGCGACCAGATGAAGTTTGCCTGTGTGGATGGACCGTTCTTCGATGCGCATCTTATAGATTGGGATGAGCTAAGAGACCGGCGGGCTGCGTATAGTACCGAAGAGATACATTCGCTGGGCCGGACCGAATCGGTTGCTGTCCGCAAGAGCGGCAGGCATGAGTGCAGATGTATACATTGACCGGGAGCAGAGAGAAGTAAATGGCCAAGGAAAAGATTCCACGACAAGCAATGCCGGAGCAAGCTCCGGAAGATCGAGCCAGGAACTTCGAGGAGGTCCCATACGGTTATTCGGAAGAGACCGCCATCCTGGAAGCGAGCCGATGTTTGAAGTGTAAAAAGCCGAAGTGTGTGCCCGGGTGCCCGGTTAACGTCGATATTCCCGGCTTCATTGCTCTTGTGCAGGAGGGCAAGTTCATTGAGGCAGCCTGGAAACTCAAGGAACAAAATGCTTTGCCGGCTGTATGTGGTCGGGTCTGCCCGCAGGAAGAGCAGTGTGAGAAGCTGTGTGTACTGGGAGTCAAGGGAGAGCCGGTTGCTATCGGAAGGCTGGAGCGTTTTGTTGCCGATTACGAGCGAAACAGCGGCAATATCAAGGTGCCGAAAATTGCTGCTAAAACCGGCAAAAAAGTTGCTGTCATTGGCGCCGGTCCGGCCGGTCTTACTGTTGCTGGCGACCTGATAAAGCTCGGACATGATGTCACTATCTTCGAGGCTCTTCAGGAACCCGGTGGAGTGCTGACTTACGGTATTCCTGAGTTCCGCCTGCCTAAAGTTATCGTTCAGGCGGAAGTTGATTATCTCAGGAAGCTCGGAGTCGAGTTTGTGATGGACTATGTAGTCGGCCGAAACAGTACAATCCGCGAACTGTTGAATGACGAGGGTTACGATTCGGTTTTCATAGGCAGCGGGGCCGGCCTGCCGTCTTTTATGAGAATTCCTGGCGAAAACCTGGTCGGTGTTTATTCGGCCAACGAGTACCTGACCCGTTCCAATCTTATGAAGGCGTATCTTTTTCCGAAATACGATACACCGCCGATAAAAAGGGAACGTGTTGCTGTAATCGGAGGCGGCAATGTTGCTATGGACTCTGCACGAACTGCGCTGCGACTGGGCGGTGATGTTACAATCGTCTATCGCCGGGCGCGAGAGCAGATGCCGGCCCGTGCTGAGGAAATCCATCATGCCGAAGAAGAAGGCGTCAAGCTAAAGCTGCTTAACAATCCCATTCGAATTATCGGAGATGACCGTCACCGGGTTGTGGCGATGGAATGTATTAAGATGGAACTTGGCGAACCGGATGATTCAGGCCGGCGAAGACCTGTTCCTGTAGAAGGCTCGGAGTTTACAATGGAGCTTGACACGGTTATTGTCGCTATCGGCAACAAACCCAATCCGCTCATACCGCAAACGATGCCGGAACTCGAAATGACAAAGTGGGGCACCATAGTTGTCGATGACGATACTATGCAGACCTCTGTCCCGGGCGTTTATGCAGGCGGCGACATTGTTTCGGGTGCTGCAACCGTCATTCTCGCGATGGGCCAGGGCCGAATCGCCGCGGCGGCAATAAATGATTATCTGGCGAAAAAGTAAAACCTTTAATGCTGAGCCAGTCTTGATTTGGTTATCCAACTTATTCAAATTATCCTATTCGCATTTGACAATTGCTTTTCGATTTAGTATTATTCGAAATTCTGTAGTTGATAATTCAACTGAATATTCATGGTCGATGCTTATCTGAGACCATGATAATAAAAGACAAGTTAGAGATAGCACATAAGAGAAACAGATATGCAAGTTGAGGCGTTCAAAGCATTTAGATTCGATGCCGGCGTGGTTGGCGATGTGGGTAACTGTATTGCACCGCCTTATGATGTAATCGACGACGCCCAGCGGGAACAGCTCTATGAAAAGAGCAGGCACAATCTCGTTCGCCTTATAAAAGGCAAGACAAGAGCCTCTGATAACGGCCAGGACAACCAATACACAAGAGCCGCCGGCTATCTGGCTCGATGGATAGAAGAGGGTGCCTTAAAGCAGGATTCCGATGAGGCTATCTACTCTTATGTGCAGGATTTTGAAGTGGCCGGCATGAAATATCAGCGTCGCAGTTTCATTGCTTTAGCCAAACTCGAAGATTTCGGCCAGGTTGTCAAACCGCACGAACAAGTTCTCCATAAACCGATGATTGACAGGCTCTCTCTGAAGCAGGCGACCTCTGCCGACCTGGGACTGGTTTTCATGCTCTATGAGGATCAGCATAAAATTGCCGATGGAATTATGGCAGAAGCTGCTGAGAAACAACCACTTATCGACTTTGTGGATGAGCAGGATGTGCGACATCGTCTCTTCTCAATTAACCGCAAAGACGATATTGAGAAAATCGTGAAGATGATGAGCGATAAAAGCTGCATAATCGCAGACGGCCATCATAGATATACTACAGGTTTGACCTACTCAAAGCAAAGCAGCAATCCTGCAGCGAAGTATCAAATGCTCGCCTTCGCTAACATTTATCAGGACGGCCTGATTGTCCTGGCGACGCATCGGCTCGTCGGTAATCTTGAAAACTTCCAGCTTAAGAAACTGATCGAAGAACTCGGAGAGAAGTTCCGGATTACTAAGTTTGAATTTAACACGGGGCAGAACAAGCAACAAGCTGAACAGGATATGCTCGACAGAATGCATGCCGAGCATGAAAAAGATGAAAGTGCGTTAGGGATATATGGAGCCGATGATGCCTTTTATGTTGCTGTCTTGAAAGACAAATGCATGATGGATTCGATTGTGCCTGATATGAGTCCGGCGTGGAAAACGCTGGATGTTTCGATCCTGCACAAACTGATTCTGGAAGAATTATTGGGTATTGATCATGAAAAATTGGCTGAAGGTGAAAATCTGCAATATGTGAAAGATACTCCCAATGCGATTGCCGATTTGATAGCCCAGGTCGATGCCGGACAAAAGCAGGTTGCTTTCTTTATGAATCCGGTCAAATTGCAGCAGCTCAAAATGGTTACCGAAGCTGGCGAAAGAATGCCGCAAAAATCAACCTACTTTTATCCCAAGGTCTATACAGGTTTGACAATTAACAAATTATAACTCTATTGTTGGAGGCCATAAATGGTAGATTGGAAAAATCCCCCCAGATTATTTATTCCGGGTCCGGTCAAGGTCAATGACGATGTCTTACAGCAGCTCGCACGTCCTACATTGGGACATCGCGGCAAGGAATATGCTCAATTGCACGGCGAAACGGTCGAGATGCTCAAAAAAATCCTTTTCACCGATCAGAACGTTTTTCTCTCGACATCCTCAGCCTCAGGAATTTGGGAAGCTGCGATTCGCAATTGTGTCGGTTTTGATGAAGTTGTGCTGTGCACCTGTTGCGGTGCTTTCAGCGACAAATGGGCTAATGTAGCCACAAGCTGTGGCAGAAACGTCGAAGAACTGAAAGTCGATTGGGGCCAGGCAACAACTGCTGAGATGATTGATGAAGAACTCGCTACCGGCAAATATGCCGCTGTAACGCTTGTGTATAATGAAACGAGTACCGGCCTGACGAATCCGGTTTACCAGATAAGCGAAATGATGAAGGAAAAATATCCGGATGTCCTGGTCTTTGTGGATGCGGTCAGTGGAATGGTTGGTTTGCCAATGCACTTCGACGATCTTGGCTGGGATGTTGTGTTTGCCTCGGTCCAGAAGGCCTTTGCGATTCCGCCGGGACTGGCTGTAGCGGCCGTTAGCAACAGGGCGCTGGAAAAGAGCAAGACTATTCCCGGCCGGGGTTACTACTTCGATTTCCAGGGATTTGCGAAAAGTGCTGAAAAGAATCAGACACCGACAACGCCTGCTATTCCTCATATTATGGCCCTTAATTATCAATGCGAAAAGCTCGTAGCAGAGGGCATGGAGAACGTATGGAAACGCCACAAGGAAATGGGCGAGTTCGTCAGAGCCTGGGCGAAGGAAAAGTTCGACCTCTTTTGTGAAGAACAATATGCTTCTAATACATTAACGACGGTAAAGAACACTCGCGGCATAAATGTCGCCGAAGTTATCAAAGCCGTACAGGCCAAGCACAATACTGCTTTCGGAAACGGCTACGGCAAGCTGAAAGAGGAAACCTTCCGAATCGCCCACATGGGTGACATAACTCTCGACGACCTGAAAGAGCTGCTCGCTTGGATCGACGAGGAAATCTGATAATTAAGCAATTAGCCCCCAGGCCTGATGTTGAATTGTGCCTGGGGGCTTTTTTGTTTATTGCATTGACTGTTTTTTCCCTCGGTAATTTCGGAGACACCATCAGCGCCGCCAGAGCCATCCAGAGCTGTCCGGTCTATTCCACCTTATTGAAAATCATCTCCGGCTGGCCCTTGTCATGCCAACTGCCTTGGGGCCAGATCTCTCCTTTATCGACGACAAGGTTACCTTCCGCGTTTATGAATCCCCGATAGGTGATGAGATATCTGCTATCGATGAATATATCCTTCGTGCCGAGCGTCCAAGGAGCCGGTACGGTCTTCTGGGATCCGCCTTTCATTGTTAGTCGACTCTGGCCTCCCGCCTGGAACTCGATTTCCCGAATCTCGCTATCCGCAACGGCCTGCCATCGACCCAGGAAATGAGCTTCGGGAAGCGGCTCGACGAGGTCTTCCTTGACTTCTACCGCGTCAACAACACCCAGGCGCTTGGCAACAGCCCTGACCGTCTCGGCAACCTGTTTCGCCAACAAGGCGCTTGACTCATCGTACTCGATGCGGAACGTCAGCGGCACATTTTTCGGCATCGTCAGACGCCACAGGATATGCTGCTCAAGATCATTCGGATTGACCAAACCCGTGGAGAGAGGTTTGGGGCTTCCGTCCGGTCTTTTCACGGGAGCAGGGTAGAAGGTCCTGATTTTACCCTCCCTAAGGAAGAACGGTGACTCACCGGAACCCGCCCACACACTCAGTTCCAGACGCACTTCGACCTGCATTTGAGAATTGGTCTGTCTCGCCAGCGAGATGATCTTGTTGCGCAGGTCGTCAGCCGCCGTCTTTGTCTCGGGGGCGTAATAGATATCGATTCGTATGGGCAGATTGCGCTTGTTAGCCAAACGCTCGCGGATATGGTTTAGTGTCTCCGGCTCGGACAGCAATCCTACCGATTTGAAGCGCCATATAGCCCAGTACCACCCATCGAACGGTTTAAGGCCGTCGAGCATGTACACCCGCTCGCCTATTATGTTGAGAGCCAACCATGTACTGAGATCTTTTTTCTCCTGTTCCTCGAACGCATGCTTGGGGATAATGCCCATGATCTCTCTTAGGTTCGCCAGTTCGGTCATAAGTTTCGATTCGAGTTCCGTTTTGGCCATCAGCAGCTCATAACGCATTTCGTCGGGTCCAGTTTCCGCTTTTATCTTGCGGGAGACCTCTGCGATTTGCTCGTCGAGGAGCTTGACCTGCACGTAACTGAGAGTGA
>WOR8_10001298_pt1 | contig 25462 bp, 31 predicted proteins | sample DeeMarSeWOR38_10_FD_19890 | JGI IMG/M metagenome (IMG submission 19890) | reverse complement strand
CATATGTTTGTCACCTCCTCAGACTATGACGTCTGGAATGAGTAAAAGATTGAAAAATAAAAAATCTCAAAAGTTCGAAAAAACGAAATTGTGAAACTAATATCTTTATTCTTTTCTGTTACTACTAACGATGTATTATCTTAAATAGTTATCTATGAAGGATTTAACATTGTTTTTCGTGCATAATGGTTTTTTACCATTTTCTTTTCATTATTTCAGTATCTTCGTCTTTTCTATCAGTATCTACCTTCGTTTTCCTCAAGTAATCCTCTATGCACAATTGACAAATAGCAACAATTTCTAATTTATTATCACCTGTTGATTAATGAATTGTTATGTCATTAGATTGAAAAACTTTCGCACATCGATTACATATATATTTCATCTCATTTTGGAAAGAGAATTTTCGATTTTTGAAAACGATATATACTTTATGATGCGAAAACGATTTCATTCATCAGAAGCAGATGACTTTCGGATAGCATTTTTTACAAGAGCAGATGGATGAATTAACTTAGTTAACGCTGAAAACTAAGAAAGTTAGATAATCAAAATATTATGGACTATTATATCGTCCAAATTTCTTTTTTAAGGAAAAAAAATACAATAATAGTGTACATTTTTTGTTTGAAAAATCAGAAGACATCAATTATATCAGGAAGAAATTTTTTTCTACTGAGTGTTATAGATTGAGTTCTTCTGTATCTATATACAACATCGGATTTTTCATTTTGTATTTCCCATGGTTTTATTATTAGTAAATCTCCTGTGCGTACTCTTATTCTTCTCATTTTCCCAGGTATTCGAGCCATCCTTGATTTTCCATCTGCACAGATTGCATTTATTCTTGAACCACCCATTAGCTTATCTGCTATAGCAAACATTTCGTTTTTATTCTTTTTCGGCAATGGCAATCTTATATTTTCTTCTTCAGTTTCTTGTGTTTTGTTCATATTATCATAATCCTATTAAAATGTATCACTACATTACTTTTAACGAACCAAAAAGATACATCGAGGTATCAGTGTGGGAAAAACCCCTTTAAAAGGCAATAATATCAGATTAGTTTTATATTTAATGATAGAGCTGATAGTATTTATGTCTTTTCATTGTAAGAAAGATAGTGTCAAGATAAAGAGTTAAGTATCTCATCCTACCTTATTTTTTTTGGTGATAAATAACAAAATGGGATGGGATGTATTGTGCTTAACGAGGTTGTAAAGATATGTGAACATAAAAAGATTTTTAAAAGAAACAAAAGGGGTATTAAAACTAAAATTTTAGGAGTGTTTTTGTATCACCGAGGTCTTTCTTACCGTGATACAAGTAAAATCTTAGGGGTAATAGAGCCAAGTAGTTATGAAGCTGTTCATTACTGGTACAAACAGTTTCAGGAGCTGTTTGCAATTAGCCCTAAAGAACGTAGGGCTATTGCATTGGATGAAAAACCAAAGTTAAAAGATCTAAGAAACAGGTCTTTCTTTGGACTGCTGTTGATGTTGATTCTAAAGAGGTTCTTGGTGTTTATATATCAGATACAAGAACTGGTCTTGATACAAGTTCTTTTCTAAAATATGTTTTAAGATTTTGTAATAATAAACCCGTGTTTATTGGTGATAAAGCTCCATGGTATAAATGGGCATTAAAAAGACTCAGACTTGAATATAAGCATAAAACATTTGGAGAGCAAAATGCTTTAGAACAGTGGCATTCACCTTTTAAACATAGGGTGAAACGTTTCTGGAAACGTTTTCCGTTTCACAGCACTAATCAGTCTATTCTTGGTTGGTGTTTATCTTATATAGTGTTGTCTAAGATTTGGAGGTGCTTATTTTGACACTATCGTAAGAAATATTGTGTTAAGATAAGATTTTAAATATCTTATACCTCCTGGTTTTTTTTAGAATGAATCTACTATGAGGATAAGATACTGATAGAAGAAATTGTAAAGATAATTAAGCATAAAAAGAAACAAAAAAATAAAAAAAAATTTTTGTAACAATTCCTCTTTTAATCTTTATTTTTTTTAGATTTCCTCTTTGAAATATGTTTTGGGACCTTTTCTGTTTTTTGTTTCTTTTTTGACCTATTAAATATTTTCATATATTTCACCGAAATTCTTTATCTTCTCTTCAATTTTCATTAAACAGATTAATTACATCTTGATTTTTTCCTTTCTCTTTTGTTCATCTTATGCTTTCTTCTTAACCGTTTCAATTTAGTGACCATTCATATCACCTTATAATTCAATCTACACTTGTAAGCACTCCTTCCCACATAACCTACCCCTTTATAAACTTCATTTTCCCCCCTCAAATCTAAAAAAACAAAACTGCTTTTTCAAGAAGTTGTCAATCATAAAATATTAATTTTAAACATAGGACCTTTGAAACCCATTTATAAAATATCTAATATTCTTACTTGCTAAATCTAACTATTATATACAATATAATACATCTTCAACGGTTCAAACCTTGCTATATGTTTTATTGTCCTATGTCATATTTATCTTGCTTACAATTTGGGCAAATCCTACTAACGATAATAATAGAATTTATCTCCTATCACATCAGCAAGTATTGATTCTTCTTTCTTCTGAAGCTCCCGCTCGGGATAGAGTGCTATAACCTTATCGGCTGTTGTCTTAGAGTCACAGACTGCAACTGTGACTCCACGTTCTTGAACTAACCAAACATATTTCATATTTTTTTCTCGCAAACAATTAATTTACATTTATTCTGCTCTGAATCCCACTGATAACATTTTGCCTCAATGCAAGGTTTAGGTTCTCTAGTTAATGGTATCAAAACACATTCTTCAGGATACAGTTTCTTTCTTCTCATTCTTACCATTTATATCCCCGCTCTTACTCTTTTTAAAACCGCAATTAGGGCACTCCCAAAATCCTCTCTCAACTTTACCACCTATAATCTCTTCGATTTGTTCACGAAAAGATCGTGGAATGTATTCTAACTCCCAACCGCATTTGTTGCATTTCATTTTATCTCTTTTATTTTCTTGCTTGTTTGTTTAGCTAGCAACTGACGACATTTTCTTAACTCATTAAGCACCCTAAGATGTTCTTCAATGAGATCGCCATAACTTCCACCAAATTTATCATAGATATCCTTGAATTTTTTATCACCATTCATTTTTATCATCCTTTATTCGCCACAAATGTCTTATAGAATTTACAGAGGATATTGTTGCAGTAATATATGAATTTAAATCTTCTATGCTGCGTCATTATATATCCACATTCTATGCAAACCCGTTTTTTCATTTAGTCAACATCCATTTGCATTTACAATGATCCACGTCCCAAAAATAGCATTTATCTTCTATGCAATCTTGAGGCTCTCTATTAATAGATACCATCGGACATTCCATTTTATTCCTCCAAAGTTAGATTCTTTGATTTAAAACCCTAAAAATAATTTCTTTTTCTCTTACTCAAATTTAACTTTATAAGTTTTTGCCCCTCGTCTCTCATGGACTTGAAATATATGCATTTCTAAGGCTTTATTAGTTCTAAAAATTTTTTACAATACCTACATTTAGGCATAATTTCCTCTCTTTAAATCCTCAATTTCTTTTTTCTTTTTCTCTCATCTGTTTTCTATTTCTTCTATTTATGTCTCCTTTTTTCTTATATTTATATTTAGTTTTATCTCTACTCATTTTTTATCCCTTCAAATTTCTTCCTCTCAGGTGTACTTCTTTGATGTTTTCGAACATGACTAAAATCAATATCCCTCGCAACTCTATCATATCCTCTTTCGAGGTTCTTCTTTTTTGCCATATTTTCCCCTTCAAACCTACAATTCCAGAACTGCCTTTTCAGTGCGGCTGTATATATTTTTTATCTTCTAAGTTTCTTTTTTTGAATAATCTTCATATTCGTCGTCTTCTTCATATTCGTAATCTTTTTCTTTGTCTCTTCCTTCTGTATATTCATTTTCTTCTTCCTGCTCTTTTTCTTCATCTTCTTCTTCATCTATGATTTTATCTTTTTGTATCCTTTTCTTTTCTACTTTCTGTGTTTCTTCGTCTATGATTTTATCTTGTTGCATTCTTTTCTTTTCTACTTTCTCTGCTTCTTCGAATTTTTCTTCTTCTATTTTTAGTCTTCTTAGTCGTTTTTTGCTCCTTTCGTCTTCGTCTATTGGATATTTTTCATCTTTCATTTGTCTTGTCTCAAACCTACTATTTTATAACTCTTAATCCTACATCTTAATGAATGATCTATGAATAAAAACAACTTCTTAGAAAAGTTATTTTTATTACCATTTTCTTTTCATTTTCATTCTTTCAGCATCTTCGTCTTTTCTATCAGCAGCTAACTTTGTTTTATCAATATATCTTTCTAAACATAATTGACAAATAGCAATAATTTCTAATCCATCAGAACCCTTTGTATAATGAATAATCGTGTCATGCTCTTGAATAACCTCACCGCATTGATTACATATATATCTCATTTATTTCACCTCATTTTTCTTGTTATTTTTTATATAGAAATTCATCTTATAAACTATTTGTCTACTATATGGTCTTTCCTATTCTTTCGCAAGTTTTTTGATTAGTGCATTTTCTTCTTTCGTTAGTGAGATATTCATTCGTATTCTTTTTATCATATTTCTACACAAAAATGTGATAATTTTACACCTTTATATGACTTTGTATATAACCATATATACTACCTAATACATACTACTATCATCCAACAAATTTCGGAAAGAACAGGTGAAATCCATGAATATGAACAGAGAATTTACGGTCTTTGAAAACGATATGGACTGGAGGAAGCGAAAACGACTTCAATTATTAGAAGCAGATGACTTCCGAAGAGCAAGATTTACTAGAGATGATGGATGACGTTTCGCATTTAACGGTAATACCTAAGAAAGTGAGATAAATAGAAAGTAAGGACGATTATATCGCCCAAATCTCTTTTTTAGGAGAAAAAATATGGCAAAAATCACCCATAAAGAACCATACGATAAATGTGGAGAAACATATAACAAATTATATCAATGGATTGAACAAAACGGAAACACAATAACTGGGCCAACTCAAGAAGTTTACTTAAATGATCCAAGAGAAGTTGGGGAAGAGGAAATTCTAACTGAAATTTACGCACCAATTTTAAATTACCATTGGCTCCAAGCAACGGTGTAAACATGGAGAAAAGAAAAAAGGATGAAAAACTGATTGCTTATTGTGGTATATATTGTGGAGACTGCCATGGCTTTACTGGAATGGTTCCAGATCTTGCTCGTGATCTAAGAAAGGAGCTAAGGCAGATCCATTATGACAAGTTTGCAGCCTTTATCTCCACTTATCCTTTCGGCAAGGACTTCAAGAATTATGAGGAATGCTATAAGGTCCTTGGGGCAATGGTGAAGTTTCGTTGTCGAAAAGGTTGTCGAAGTGGTGGAGGCTCTCCATTTTGTAAAATAAGGAAATGTGCAGAGAAAAAGGAACTTGATGGATGCTGGCTATGTCCAGATTTTAAAAGCTGCAAGGAATTGAAATTCCTGGAACCTGTTCATGGTGACGCTCACATTAAAAATCTTAAGAATTTAAAGAAAAAGGGTAAAAAAGAGTTTGTAAAGGGTAAAACTCTTTGGTATTCAAAAATAAGAGAGAAATGATATGAGTGATACAAAAATCATAGATTTAACACCAGATAACATCGCAGATTATGGTGTTTGTGGATATAAAAACGTAGAAAAACATTTAGAATTAAGGAAAAAAATCCAATGGTTTAAGAAATATTATCCTAAAGGTTTGAGGATAAAAGTCATTATGTCAAAAGCTGGTGGATATCAAGGAATGCTTGAGTATATTCCTGGTAAATATGCCCATCGTCCTGTTAATGCACAAGGTTATATGTTTATTCACTGTGTTTTTGTCGGATTTAAAAAAGAGTACAAAGGAAAAGGTTTTGCATCTATTCTAATTGATGAATGTATTAGAGATGCAGAAAAAGAAAAAATGTTGGGAGTTGCAGTAGTAACTAGAAAAGGGCCTTTTATGGTTAATAAGGATATATTCCTTAAAAAAGGTTTTAAGGTTATAGATAGTATAAAACCTGATTTTGATTTATTGGTAAAAAAGTTTAATGAAAATTCTAAAGATCCAATGTTTAAATCAGATATTACAGATAATTTAAAAAATTATCAAAAGGGATTATATGTTATTCGCTCTCCTCAATGCCCATATACAGAAAAAAATGTAAATTCTATTTTGGAATCAGCGAAAAACAAATTTAACCTCAAAACTAATCTAATTGATTTGAAGGATTCATATGCTGTTCAAAATATTCCTTGTGCATTTGGAACATTTTGTATTATATATAATGGAGAAGTTATCAGCCATCATCCTATTAGCAATACTCGATTTGAAAATATAATGAATAAAAAGACTGGATGAATAAAATATGAACAGCTTTCATCAAAACATTAATGAATTTAAAAAACAATTAGAAAAAGGTAACATACAAAAAGCTTATAGTGGACTCATGGAATATATTATGAGTTTGAGAACCTATTTTAATAAAAAATATCCTAAGTTTCAAGTACCGAGTAATATCTATTTTGGTTATATGGATATGACATATTTTTCCATTATACCTAAATCTTTTAAATATAAAAAATTAAAGATTGCTATTGTTTTTAACTATACGACATTTGGTTTTGAAGTTTGGCTTTCAGCAGTTAATAAAAATGTTTTAACAAAGTATTGGATATTAATTAAAGAAAAAAGTTGGGATAAGTATCGTATAATTAAACCAGGTAAAGGTATTGACTTAATTTTAGAGTATAATCTTGTAAATAATCCTGATTTTAGTAATTTAGATGCTTTAACAAAAAAAATTGAGAGGGGCACATTGAAATTTATTAAGGATGTTGAGGAATTTTTATTAAAACATGAAAATTAGTCAACAGTAGAAAATCATATTATTTTACCAGTAAAACTGTTTTCAAATCTCGTCCCATGCATAATTTTACAGATAAAATTTAAAATTTTATTTATATTTCAGTAAAAAAAATTCCTTTGGATGGTTTGTAAACCTTGCCAGGAAATTTTTCGGTAAGTTTCCATACACATCCATTGACAGTTTTTGGATGAAAAGTGGGATCTGACTCCTTAATTTTTAAAAGAAGTTCTGACCAGTGTAGCCTTTCTGGATGCTTCTCTAATAATTCATATGCTTATATGTTTATACGTTGTGTATCTTTGGATGATTTTATATGATCAACTCCTTATCACTTTAATTTTTGGTATTAATTTGTTTATTGATTCCTTTATTTAAATAATCAGGAAATAAATCATAAGCACTAAGTTTATGCATTTTTATTGAATTAAAATATGAATAATTTTTTATGCTATCTGGAAATTTTTCTATGACATTGTCCATGAACTCATGAAGGTAATTTACATTTTTGAGAATTATTTCATATTCCAAATCTGCACAATCACCAATTGAAACATATTGACTTCTTACGTGAGGATTATTTAAAATATAATTATTCATTTTATTTCTTTGACCGCCATCTCTGAGAAATATATCTAATTTATAAAGATTATAATCTAGTTTATCAAAATTTATCCATAAACCATAACCATTTATGATACCTTTTTTTTCAAGGTTTCTAATTCTACTGTTAATCGTTGAAGTTGTAACATTGAGCTCTTTTGCAATTTCAATTGTTGGCTTTCTTGCGTTTGAAAAAATAATTTTTAATATCTGTAAATCTAAAATATCCATTTCAAATCTTTTTCCACCTCCAAACTTCATAAAATTGTCAATATCATATCTTTTTACAGATTTATTATCAATTAAAAAAGTATAATTATACATGTAACTGTTACACCAAAAAGAAAAATATGTTTTTGAAAAATAATCACGATATTTACATAGAAACTTATCCCATATTTTTTGAAATTCGTAAATATTTTTTATAATAAAATAAGCTGATAAATCAATATTTCCTTCACAGCTATTTACAGTCATTGAATATTTGTTTTTAACTAAATCATCTATGATTTGTTTCTTTAGACTTGGACTAGTATATTGTAATACAAAGTAAAATCTTAAAATCTGATAACCTAGTCTAGTTGGATCAAAATGAGTAAAAAATTTAAATATTACTCCTTCATCTTTAAGTTTTTGAACCCTTTTGATAATATTATTTCTATGTAATCCTACCTTTTTACCAATACTTGAAAATGACTGTCTTGAATTTTTATCTAAATAATACAATATCTTCCTGTCTTTTGTATCTAAATTTATCATACAACGTTGCAATATAATAGTAAATATGCTTATTTAGTTTACTTTTGCAACGATTTCTCATACATCATTTTATATTCAATATGGATTTATGCTAATCAATTGGTTAATAATTAACCACAAATCTTAGGGAGAAAGGAAAGGAATGAAAAAAAGAATAATAGTAATTTTTGTAATTACGCTGTTGATAATCACGACTATCCATGCTGTTGCAGATTTAAATATAAATCTAAAATATGAACAAAAGGCAAAATCAAATTATCCTGGTTATTTTAAGGAAACATATATGGTTAGTATGAGAGATGGAATAAAACTAGCAACAGATGTATATCTACCTTATGAAGGATGTCCACCTCATGGTTCTATACTTATTAGATTACCTTATAATAAAGATAACGTAGAACATTTTCTTAATGGTCAAGGTTATGATTTAGAAGAATGGGTAGAAAGTGGATGGCCTTTTATTGTTCAGGATGAAAGAGGCTATTATGCATCAGAGGGTGATCCAAGTTTTACAGGAAATTTTTATTTTGATGGCTATGATACAATTGAATGGATAATCACTCAAGAATGGTCTAATGGTAAAGTTGCAACCTGGGGTCGATCCGCTTTTGGAATAAATCAATATTGGCTTGCAGGTACCACTCCCCCTAATTTATTCTGTCAATTTATAGGTGTTGCAACTTCAAATATTTATAAAGATTTTTGTTACTTTGGAGGACAATTAAATAAAGCTACGGTTGAGTATTATTATCCTGAATCAACTGATGATTTTGAAACAATTTTATCAAATGAGAATTTTTCAACAGGTTTTTGGTCAAGATATATACTTGAAGATAAATGGAGTAATGTAGAGGTACCAGCAGTACATATTGGAGGTTGGTATGATTCATTTTCTCAAGGAACCATTGATGCTTTTATTGGGTATCAACATAATGGTGGAAATGGTGCATTGGGTAAAAGTAAACTTATAATGGGACCATGGGCTCATACTCAATTTGGATATAATGAAAGTGATACCGGTGATCTAACTTTTCCTGATAATCAATATGATATATTTTCAAGAAATATGTTTTTAGATATGATTAATCAATATACAAATAGTAAATCTAGTGATTTCGAAAAATGGCCAACGGTTTCTTATTATGTTATGAGTGACGTTGATGATTTTGACGCACCTGGAAATGAGTGGAGATATGCTGATGATTGGCCAATTCTTGCTGAAGAAACATCATATTATTTTCATGATGGTGGAGTATTAAATAATGATATACCTAATAGTAATAGTCCTATTTCATATATTTATGATCCCACAGACCCGGTTCCCACTTTAGGTGGAAATAATCTTGTATTATTTCAGGGACCAAAAGATCAGAGACCTGTAGAAAATAGAGATGATGTTTTAATATTTACTTCAGATACTTTAACTAAACCTATAGAATCAACTGGTCATATTACTGCTAGACTCTTTGTTTCTTCCGATTGTCCTGATACAGATTTTACTGTAAAACTATCTGATGTTTATCCAGATGGAAGATCAATGCTTGTCACCGATGGTATACTCCGTATGAGAAATCGTAATGGAAATGATCATTGGGAGTTTATGAATTCTGGAGAAATTTATGAGGTTGAAGTTGATCTTTGGAGTACCTCTTACATCTGGAATGAGGATCATAAAATAAGAGTTGCAGTATCATCTTCTAATTATCCAAGATTTTTAGCAAATCCAAATACGGGACAAAGTATATTAGAATTTTATCAAAAGCCCACCTATAATATCGCTCAAAATACTTTATACATTGATAGTAGTAATCCTTCTTGTATCATATTACAACACCCTAATGTTGCTCCTGGAAAACCAACGATTAATGGACCTTCAAAAGGAAAGAAAAATATAGAATATGATTTTATTTTTAATGCAAATGATCCTGAGGAGGACCAAATATATTACTATATTGATTGGGGAGATAAAACTACAGAAGATGATTGGAACGGACCATATAATTCCGGTGAAGATGTAATTTTTAAACATCAATGGGACACAGATGGTACTTATATTATTACTGTTAGAGCAAAAGATATAAATGGTTTATGGAGTAATGAAGAAACCCATGAAATTATAATACCAAGGAATAAATTTTCTTATAATCTATTTGAAAGATTTTTTAAGAATTATTTAAACTTTTTACCGATGTTGAAACTAATATTTCACATGCTAAATTTTGGGATGAATCAATAATTCTTATTTCTTTAATTACTATGGTAAAAATTAAAAATAAAATAATAAAAAATGCAATAATTTACTTAAGAAATGGTGAAAATCAATTTTATAATATGATTAAAATAACGGATCAAGGAGTTATTTATGGAAATATTAAAAAAGAACCTTTAAAAAAATTAAAGGCTGATTGTTCAACTGATTTTAATGATTTAAATGAAAAATTTATTGAAGGAGGATTTATCCCCAAACAAAATATCATTAAGATATCAGTAGGAAAAAATAATTTTGATTTAAAAGAAGAAAAGATATAAAGATTGATTGATGGTACTCCACCTTAAAAAACCATTTCTTTCTTTTCTTCTTTTTTATCAATAATCTTAAAAAAATTAGATTTATTATCTATATAAAGATATGAAATAAACAGGAGGACTCAAGATTATGTCACTTGAAAATAATAAAAATTTATCAAAAAAATTATTTGAAGAGGTTTGGAATAAAGGTAATCTAGATATTGTTGATGACTTGATTGCAGTAGACTATGTAATTCATATGGGAAATAAGGATTTAGTGGGAATTGAAAATTATAAGAATTTTGTGAAGATCTATCGCAATGCCTTTCCCGATATATGTTACACTGTTAATGATTTAATTGCAGAGAATGACAAGGTTGTGGAAAGATGGACAGCACAAGGGACCCATATGGGTGAATTACTAGGTATTCCTCCAACAAATAAAAAATTAAAAGTTACAGGAATCGATATCGTCAGAATTAAAGATGGTAAAATGGTTGAACGATGGGCTGAATATGATCTTCATGGAATGATGGAACAATTAGGAGTTATTAAATCATTTAATATTCAGAATCTATGAAAGTTTTTTTTAATCTATGATTATTTTAAATTTTCAATTATTAGGTGAAAAGCTATATTTTTACTAATAAAACTGAGTTTAAATCTATCCCCCTGCATTTTTTTATTTTTAACAAAAGAAAAATAGTTATTTTTTTAAAAAACAATAAAAAGAAAAAATGAACGATATATAGTTTTTTTAGGAAAATTATTGAAAACGTCTAAATTTTTAATTGAAAACATTATTTATTAGTTTAATAATTCAAAGCCCAAAGGAGGAAAAAATATGAAGAATATCTTTGGGTTTTATTGTCTATTTTTCTTTGGTAACTTACTTCCATTTCTGATAATTGAATTTTATTTTCAAGATTATTTTGCAATCGGACTTATTGCCATTATTGCTAGTATCGCTCTTATATTATGTATTTCTATTGGATATATTAAAAGAATATTTATTATACAAACTGATAATTCGTTAAAGAAAATTTATTATGTTAATTTATTACAAAAGAAAGAGTTGAATAAAAGACCATCTTTTTACTTTTTTAGAAAAAATTTTTTGTAATAAATATCGATTAACTAATACTTTTTTCTAATAGTTTACAACATAATTGTAGAGTTTTTAAGGTTTAAATCTCATCCCCTGCATTTTTTTATTTTTTTATTGCCTTTACTACCATTCCTTTTGGTACAATATATCCTTTTATTGGAAACCAGACTGCTTCAAAATAGTCTACTACAATATCATTAAACCCAGCTTCTTTTAACAATTTTTTCATTTCTTCTCCACTATACAACTTTAAATCCATTTTCTTAATATGCTTCTTATGATCCACTCCATCATCCTTATTAAAAGCCATCTCAATAATCAATCTTCCTCCAGGTTTTAATACTCTAAGAATTTCTTTAAGTGCTTTTTCAGGCTCATTTAAGAAAAAAAATACTTCAATTGCTGCAACAACTGTAAATTCATTATCAGACCAAGGTAATGACAATGTATTACCTTGCTTAAATTCGGCTTTTCCTGATTCAACAAGTTTTCTATTAATTTTAGATGCCAATTTTACCATATCCTCTGAATGATCTATACCAGCAATTTTTGAAACATGAGTCATATGTTTTTTTATAAAAATCCCAGAACCAAATCCGATTTCAAGGTATTTATCATCCTTTTTTGGATTAATTGCCTTTATGGCATTTTTATAAAATTCTTTATGACCTCGAGCCATACCTTTTGCAAGTATTTTTCCGAAAAAACCTGTGGGTTTTGCAAATTGTGACATTTTTGAAATCCCCTACAGAACAACAATTAACAAACAATATATTTTTTGTTTTTTCTTAAAGCTGTGAAAATTAGATAAAAAAGTATATTTTTAAAAGTAAACTCTAGTGAAAATCTCGTTTTCAGCATTTTTTATTTATAAAATTTACGGCTATTGGCAGTTGTTATAATATTAAAAGTTTAATATTAAAAAAAGAGTCTAGCTGAGGGAGGAAGGAAAGTATGAAAAAAGGTTTGAATTAATATTCATATTTACTTCCAAACTAGACTCCTTAGATTTAGAATAATATCAATTAATTTATAAATTTTATATTACAAATAATAGTAGTATTTTCAACATGGGGAAATTTTCTAAAAACCAATAGAAATAAGAAGTAAATGTAGTCTTGGTTCTCGGTATGTTTATTTCAAACTCAGACCAGCTACTCTCAGCATTATAAGTGTCTACAGCTTTAGCTTTGATTTTATAGTTACCTTTCTCACTCCAAGTATTATTTACCTTTACATCTGTTCCAGAAGGATTAAAATCAGTCATATAAGTGTTATCATCACCCCAATCAATTATATATTTAACATCATCACCATCGGAATCTAAAGCATTAAATATAAATTCATATTCAATTCCAGGATTTCCACTATTTGGACCACTAATTTCCGGTGGATCTGGTGGATTATTATATCTGTAAATATAGACTCCATCTTGTACTATTGTAAATAAGACATAAAGTTCATTCAAATTCCAGGGATATGCAAGCATATCACCTTCGTAAATGGATATATCATTATTTGTTTTTAAATCATATAAACGTAGACTAGCACCAACTTCACTATAAGCAATCATATTATCAAATATTTCTGGAGTACTACCTGTTGACTCTTCTCCTGTCAATATGGAAGTCTCATCTCCAGAAGTGATATTATACATTTTAAGTCCATATATTTTTGTCCCATTTACTTTATCATAATATAAATAGCTATATACAATATTATTATCATAAATTGAAGGAAAAGTTTCCGATTCAAACTGAGAAGTGTTTGTAACTCTTGTGTATTTTTCACTGTCAATATCATACATAACAATATCAGCAATATTACCTTCTGTCAATTGCCATGCAACGATGTTTTCATATATACATGGGTTTTCTGGATAATCTTCACCAGGACTATCTGTTAATTGGATATTTTTACCAGTAGCAATATTATAAAGAAAAATTTCGGTATCATAAATCCCTGAATCAGTGTTTTCATAAATTATATAATCACCATAGAACTGAAAATCATCTGAATCTCCACCTGGCCAATTAGTAACAATCAAATCTGTTTTTTCACTTGTATCTATATTAAATATTTTAAAACCATTATAAGTAAAATCATAATATACAACCCTATTTTCTGATATTTTAGGAAAGACTATATTTCCTCCAACATAAACATTTTCTGTCTCTCCTGTTTTTATATCATAAATGTTAAGAATAGTTATATTTTCGTATACTACAAAATCATTATATAAATCACAGGTTACATCATCATCAATGATTTTTATTAAATCCCGATCGCCTTTCAAATCAACATTAGAGTCATTTACCCTTACTTCAATACTTACAAGATTTTTTGCAGTTGTTAATCCAATAAAGATACTAGCTAGAAAAAGTATACAAATTAATAGACTTATTATTTTCATTTTATTCATCTCCATTTTATTTTTTTTACCATTATAGAAATACAAATGTACAAAATATATAAAAGTTGGTCTTAAAAAATAAACAAATATAAAAAAACATATAAAAAAATTTGATTTTTGTACATATTAAAATTCAATATACAATAAAAATATCCACAGCTAATTCAATTTGTTATTACTATAACTTTATTCCTAATAGATGTTTTATTTAATTTTTTCCTTATATTGAAATCATATCATATTAAGAATTCATTAATTCTTTCGTCAACTCTTTGTTTTCATTTTCTTTTTTTTTATGACATTTTTGAACAAATAATAGAATTAATGCAATTTCTTTATTCTTATGTTCAAATAACTAGAAAATATTTTTTTAAATCATTTTTAACTTTATGTTATCCAAACATAATGGATGATAAATATGGTAAAATTTAAAAACAGATTTTTTAAAGCAGGTGTTTTGATATGTATTTTTCTAACTGCTATTATATCAAGCGCACAAACAGTATATAATGAAAATATGTACGATTTTACAAATGTTGAAGAAAAAGAGAATTTTTTAGTAGAACCACCGGAAGAGGAGTGGAATAGATCATATGGAGGACAAAATTATGAGGAAGGTCGTTCTGTTCAGCAGACGGTTGATGGTGGGTACATTATAACAGGGCGCACATCTTCGTTTGGCGCTGGGGGTTATGATGTTTGGTTGATAAAAACTGATTTTTCTGGATTGAAGGAATGGGATAAAACATTTGGAGGGGAAAAGGACGATGTAGGTTATTCTGTTCAACAGACAACTGATGGTGGATACATTATAACAGGATTCACATATTCATTTGGTGCTGGGGGTTATGATGTTTGGTTGATAAAGACTGATTGTAATGGAAGCATGGAGTGGAATGAGACATTTGGAGGAACAAATTTTGAAGAAGGTTATTCTGTTCAGCAGACGGTCGATGGGGGGTATATTATAACTGGACGCACATCTTCTTATGGTGAGGGAGGTCACGATGTTTGGTTGATAAAGACCGATTCCGTTGGTAATGAAGAATGGAATAAAACATTTGGAGGACCACTTTATGATTATGGTTATTCTGTTCAGCAAACAACAGATGGAGGATACATAATAACAGGTTTTATCGGCTCTGGTCATTTTGATGTTTGGTTGATAAAAACTGACCGCTATGGCTTCATTGAGTGGAACAAAATATTTGGAGGAATAGCCGCTGATGGTGGTTATTTTGTTCAGCAAACCGCTGACGAAGGTTACATTATAATTGCAACTACAGCCTCATATGGGACGGGAGGTAGTGATATTTGGATGATTAAAACAGATCCAAAGGGCGATAAAGAGTGGGATGAAACATTTGGATCAACAGATGGCTATTATGGTTTTTGTGTTCAACTAACTGCTGATGGAGGATATATTATTTCGGGTTACATATATACATATAGTAATCAAAATTATGATGCATTGCTGATAAAAACGGACTCTGAAGGTAATAAGGAGTGGGATGAAACATTTGGAGGAACAGATATTGAAATTGCTTATTCTGTTCAGCTTACTGCTGATGGAGGATATATATCAACAGGACGCACAGATTCATATGGTTCTGGAGGAAATGATGTTTGGTTAATTAAAATAGAGACTGATAATAACCCACCTTATGAACCAAGTGAACCAATTCCAGAAAATAACTCTATAGATGTAAATATTGATACTAATATCAGTTGGACGGGTGGTGATCCTGACAATGACACTATTAAATATGATGTTTATTTTGGTACAACAAATCCTCCACCTAAAATTATAAGCAATCAAACTGAAAACTACTATGATCCTGGAATTTTAGAATATAATACAACCTATTATTGGCAGATTGTTGTCTGGGATTATTACATCCCATGTGTAAAAGGACCAATATGGACTTTTACTACATATATAAATCAACCACCAAGTCCTCCTTTAATAGATGGTCCAAAGAGCGGAAAAAAAGGCCAAACTTATCTTTATACATTTGTGTCAGAAGATTTCGAAGGGCACAATGTTAGCTATGATCTATATTGGGGTGATGGTACTTCAGATGGTTGGCTTGGTCCATACGCCTCAGGTAAAGAAATAAAGTTTAATCACACCTGGTATAATATGGGAAATTATATACTCAAAGCAAAAGCAAAAGACACTTTTGGTGCTGAGAGCAATTGGTCGGAATTTGAAGTAAACATTCCAAGAAACAGAATATTATTTTATCAATGGTATCAGTGGTTCCAGAAACAATTTCCATTTCTTGATAGAGTATTGTTATTATTTAAATATTTAATATAGGATATATTATATATTAAAGAGGCATGAATTATATGAATAAATTCTCTATTATGCTTTATAAAATACTAGGTATTGGAGTTATTATTTTATTTGTTGTTATGAGTGTTGGTTCATCTACTGGTAATTTAATTTCAGAAAAATATATTGATAAAACTCAACAAAAAACAGAGGTATCCACTTTATTTAAAGAGTTATTATTAATTGATATCTATAATGATTTACAACAGATAGAAAAGCGGAATGAAATCAGTTTATTATTACCAGTAATTAATTTTCCATTACCTGGAGAAGTTTTTAGAACCGGAGATATAATAGAGGTAAATGGTACTGTATCAATCCCAGATTTTCAAAATTATATAATTGAATGGGGGATTGGATTGAATCCAACTGAATGGTATACTGATGGAGTAACCCTTATTCATAATGGCACATTAGAAATCATAAATGGAACCTTGGGTTTTTGGGATACTGATTCAATTACTGATGCAGAATTCTATTCAATTAAACTAGCTGTTAATCTTATGGATTCAGAACAATATGATGTAAACGTCAGTATTTATCTTGATCCAACATTACATATTAATTTTCCTTTTGGTTGGCCACATGAAATTCAAGGGTCTCAAGTAGCTATTTGGAGCCCTATTGCTCTTTCTGATATTAATAATGATGGATATCAGGAAATTGGTTTTGGAACTGTTACTATAGGATCTGTTGGCGATAATAACAATGATTATGTTATTGATTATATGGGAAATATATTGCAGGGATGGCCAATCCAGATGTACGCTATTCAGGGAGCATCTCTAACATTTGCAAATTTAGATAATTCAACAATTAACGAAGAAGTAATTGGAGGAATGTGGGGAAATAAAATCTATGTTTGGTATGACAATGGAACATTGGTAGACGGTTGGCCAAAAAATATCTATGCATCTCGCGCAACACCATCAGTAAGTGACATTGATTGTGATGGAGATTTAGAAATAATTCTTCCCACTGTTGATGGTGGTGGCCTCATTTATGTATTACATCATAATGGAAACATAGTTGATGGTTGGCCGGTTTCAATAGGTAGTCCTGTAAGAAGAGGAGCTTCAATAGCAGATATTGATAAGGATGGTTTTGCTGAAATCTTATTTGGTGATCAAAATGGTTTTGTTCATGCCTTACATCATGATGGTAGCTATGTTGATGGATGGCCACAACAAGCCCATGATTTAATTAAATCCTCGCCAGTAATTGCAGATATTGAAGGTGATGGTGATTTAGAAATAATTATCTGCTCAGGGTTTACTCAACAAAGAATAATTTCTATATGGCATCATGATGGAACCATGGCTTATGGTTGGCCACAGGAGAATGGATTGTCGTTTGTTCAACCATCGGTTGGAGATATTGACAATGATGGTGATTTAGAAATACTGGCAGGTGGTTCTATTCCAAATAAACCATATGCCCGGTTTTTTGTATGGCATCACGATGGAACTTTGGTTGATGGTTGGCCTATAAAATTTCCATGGGATGGTTCTCAGAATGTTGATTATATCTATGCTCAACCAGTTATTGGTGATATTGATGGAGATGCAGATGTTGAAATAATTGTAGGATCATATAAAAACAAATTATACGCATGGCATCATAATGCAAAAAATGTGACAGGGTGGCCAAAGATAATTGGTGATTCTGTTGATTCAACTGCTGCAATTGGTGATATCGATAATGATAATTTGGTGGAGGTTGCTGTCGCAGGAGATGATGGAAAAATCTATGTTTGGGATTTAGAAGCAATTTATAATTCATCAAACATGCAGTGGCCGATGTTTCAGTATGATAAATACCATACAGGATACTACAGAGGAAAAACTGGTAATAATACACCGCCAACTGCACCAACGATTGATGGTCCAACAAAATGTAAACCATTTATAGATTATAATTATACTTTTACAGCTACTGACCCAAACGGAGATGATATATGGTATCATTTACGTTGGGGGGATAATGAAAGAATTCACATATATGGACCGTATCCTTCTGGAGAAGAATTAATATTGTCAAATAATTGGACTGATAAAGGGACTTATAAAATTACTTGTTGGGCTAAAGATATTTATGATGCAGTCAGTGATGTTTCTAAATTAGAAGTAAAGGTCCCAAGATCAATGTTTATGTCAATTTCCTGGTTTAACTGTTTTTTTGAGCGATTTCAAATACTTGATAAATTATTGGGATTAATTAAATATTAAATGTTAAATTTCTCTCTTTTTTTTCTAATTTAGATCAACAATTTGAACATATTCAAATTTATTACATTAAATTTTTATTTCATGTACTATTTTTTTAAGATATCATTTTTATACATAAATTTGAATTTTATATAAGTATGTGATTAGAATGAATAAAAAAATTATAGGAGTTTTAATTTGTATGCTGCTATTGACAAATGCAACTTTAGCTATTGGAGAAATTACAAAAAATAAAAAAATTAATTTAACAACAGATGAAGAATGGGTACAATACCAGAAAATTCTTGCATCAGATGGAGGATTTGATGACTGGTTTGGTTTTTCTATAGATATTGATGGGAATTATGCTATTATAGGAGCAAGATGGGATGATGTAGACGATGTTGTTAATGCTGGTTCTGCATACATTTTTAAATTCAATGGTGAAGAGTGGGTAGAAGAAGCAAAAATTTATGCATCAGATGGTGAGGAAGGAGACTGGTTTGGTCATTCTGTTTCAATTAGTGGAGATTATGCGTTTATCTCTGCTGCAAGTGATGAAAATACAGGTAAAGCTTTAGGTTCAGTATATTTTTTTAAACGTGACGGTGAATCTTGGAGAGAGGAACAAAAATTAGTAGTAAATCCTGAGGGTGGTAACTCAGCTATTGATTTTGGATGGTCAGTTTGTATAGAAGGGGAATATGCTCTAATCGGAGCTATAAATGATGATGACTTAGGAGACTCTTCAGGATCTAGTTATGTTTTTAAATATGATGGTTCAAGATGGAACCAAGAACAAAAATTACTCGCAGAAGATGGAAAAGCATGGGCTTATTTTGGTTATTGCATATCTATAGATGGTGAAAATGCAATAATAGGTGCAAGATGTGATGAATATATAGGCGCGGCATATATTTTTAATCTTGAAGGTACAACATGGGTTGAAAAGCAGAAACTTGTTTCAGCAGATGGAGTATCGGGTGATTATTTTGGTAGATCTGTTTTTATAAATGGTGAATATGCAATAGTAGGTGCTAATTGTGATGATGATAACGGAGAAGATTCTGGTTCGGTATATATCTTTAATTATGATGGTAGTACTTGGGAACAACAGGCAAAGATAAAAGCTTCTGACGGTGAACCTGAAGAAGAATTTGGAGATGCTGTTTATATAAATGATAATTATGCGTTAATCGGAATGCAATATGATGATGAAAATGGAATGTATTCTGGTTCAGCTTATATCTTTAAACGTGATGGCGTTAATTGGATAGAACAAGAAAAGTTAATTCCCCCAGATGGTGGATACTGGGAGCAATTTGGTAATGCTGTTTTTATGAAAGATAATTTTACTTTTATTTGTGCTTTATATGATGATGAAAATGGACAGTATTCTGGTTCAGCATACGTTTATAAAAAAATAATCAAAAAAGCAGATTTAGATTGTACTGGAAGTCTGATATGGGAAGATATTTCACCAGAAGAAGTTGTAAATGGTAATTTTACTTTAAAAAATATTGGTGATGAAGGTTCTTTACTTAACTGGAAAATTGAAAGCTTTCCAGATTGGGGTACATGGACGTTCATTCCACATAGTGGAGATAATCTTACTCCAGAATTTGGATCAATTACCGTGAAGGTAGAGGTTTTTGCACCAGATCAAAAAGATTCAGAATTCACTGGGGAAGTAAAGGTAGTAAATAGTGAGAATCCTGAGGATTATGAAATTATTAATGTTTTATTATCTACACCAAGAACAAGAGAAACCTATAAATCAATTTTATATTGTTTTTTAGAGAAATTCCCAATTCTGGAAAGACTGCTGAATCTATTAATTTATTAGGTGATTATATGAATAAAACTCAAGTTTTCAATTATTAAAATCGAGTTCAAATTCCGTTCAATGCATTTTTTAATGCTTTTTATTGGAGAAAAACAAAATGAATTATAAATATAAATAGTATCTAGGTTGATTAAAAAAAATATTTTAGGTGATTATATATGAGATATGAGATTCATCGATTCGATATCAATATGGAAAAGGACCAGGATAAATTAAAACAATTTCTAAACAATCTAAAAGGTGAAATAGTAGCAATAATTCCAAATGTCAAACCAACCTTTAGACCAATGGGAGCAACAGCAAAAATAGACTTTCTATTGATTATTGAGAAGATAGGTTTTTAAATCTTTTTTGAAATGGAAAAATTGAGTTAGAATTATAATTCTTTTTTTTCATTTATAACTTTACCGGTAAAATCGTATTAGAATCTTGATTAATTTTTTATAGAGGTAGGAGTTATAAATTTTATAGAAAATGAAGAGATATTTATGATAATAGGTTTTGTATTAATTAAAACATTACCAGGTTATGAGCAGATGGTATATAATAAACTATATAAGGTTTCAGAGATAATTGAATTTCATCCGTTATTTGGTAAATATGATTTTATAGCTAAAGTAGAATCAAAGGACTATGACAAACTTGGAAATGTTGTTGTAAACAAAATTAGATCAATTGAAGGAGTAATGAGCACAAAGACATTAACTGGAACAAAATTTTGGTAAAACAATAATTTTTTTCTAAAAAATATAGAAATATTAATTTGAAAAAGAGCCTAGCTGAGGGAGGAAGGAAAGTATGAAAAAAAGAGTTGAATTATTATTCATATTTGCTTCCAAACTAGACTCCTTAATCGACAGGGTAACTTCTTTTAATTGATAAATTTTATCTGACAAATAATAGCAATGTTCATAGAACTGGAGTTTTGTATAAATATTATTCAGGTATGTCAACCCATTTGTGTGACTTTGCAACACTAAAATATGTATAACTTCTTATCATCTTAGGAAATTTACTTGATATATCTTCAATAATTTCGTTTAATTGATTTACATTTTTAACAATTAATTCTAATTCCAGGTCTGCATACCCAAAGGTTTTATCAATATATGATAAATGTGGATTTATCTCAAGGTAATTTATGATTTGATGTATTTTATTATAATCTTTAAGGTTTATATCAACTTTAAACCATTTATATCCTATTAATTCCCAATTAATTGTTATATGAAATCTGAGTATTGCCCCCAATTCTATTAATCTCTTTATTCTCTTTGTTATTGTAATAGTTGTTAAATTTAGTTTTTTAGCAATATCTAAAGTTGGGATTCTTGAGTCCTGAGCAAGTAATTGTAATATCTGAAAATCCAGATCATCATATTCTATTATATCCCCACCCCTTCTAACAATTAGGTTTGATCGGTCATCTTTTTCATCTATTAAAAAAGATTTTGAATATATGTTTTCTCCAATAAATGGAGCAATTACCTGTTTAGCAAAATAATCTCTATAACTACTTAGTGTTTTTTGCCAGAAGGAATGAATCTCAGAAACGTTTTTTGCCATCATAAATATACAAAGCTCAAAAGATCCTTCTGGTGAAGCAACCATTTGAGTGTGTTTAAAATTTACAAAATGGTCAATAATTTCCTTTTTAATTTCTGGTGTTATATATTGATAATTAAAATAAAATCTCATACATGTATAACCTAATTTCAAAGTGTCAATTAATGTATTAAAACGTACGATTATCCCTTTTTCTTGAAGTCTTTTTATTCTATAATTTACTATTTCTTTATACAAACCAACTTTCTTACCAAGTTGAGAATATGATTGTCTTGAATTCAAATCTAGATGATAAAGTATTTTCCTATCTTTTAAATCTAATTTTTCCAAATTGACCTCAATATAAGATATTCTTTTATATCTATTTTACAATTATGTTCTTAAAATATTGTATAAAATATCATTTTTATGTTTTTTTTGAAAAAATAAAAAAGCTGATGATAGGTTTCTAACTTAAAGTTCTAAATAATTAAATTTATAATTAAAAATAGGAGAAAGGTTATTTTCTTTTAAAATCGAGTTAAAATCTCCATTTATTTTTTTTAGATTTCATTGACCAATATTACTCTTTTGGTTTATTCTCTTTGACGAATTTTTTAATTTCTTCAATGTGTTCTAAAATTAAGACAGCTTTCAAATATCCAAATCTAAAAGGATAATTATCATCCTCACTTCTTTTTAACACTACCAGCTTATTTCCTTTATATTCTCCTGTTTCAAATACCATTAATATCCCTTCTTCCAATATCTGATATAGAATCTATACTTTATAGGAGCTTTTATTTTAATCGGTAAAATTGAAAAGGATGATTTTTATTAATTTTTAACTTGACTAGCAATCACATGAGCCCATTCTTTGGCTTTCTCAGGTTTCATCGTTTCTTTTTCACCATCTTGCTTTACCCATTTCTCAGGAATTTTCCCTGGGAAGGAGACTAGTGACTCAGGCTTGAGCCTATACTTTTCTACGATTGGACGTAAGAATTTATTGACAGCTTTGTCGGGATCTTCAATTGCAGTACCACTTGATAAGAACAAAAACAGAGCCTTGTTGCTTAGTTCTTTTTGTTTCAAGACTTTCTTCCAGCGTCGATAAACCCTAAACATACGCACGCCTGTTCCTAGAACGATTGTATTAAATTCTGCAATATCAGGAATTCCATGAGCAAGATTGCTAGTTTCAACAGCAAGACCATCTGCTGTAAGTGTCTCTGAAATTATCTTTGCGTATTCCTCAGAAGCTCCACCTTTAGTAAAATATGCAACAAGTATCCTATTAGTCATATTAACTACACGATGGGAGATTTCATCTCGGATTTAAGAACATTTCTATAATTTGGAATTAGAATATCTTTAACTTTATAATGAAACTTGAAGTTTTCAAATATTTTTATAATAGATTATATATAGCTATCTTCTAATTATTAATTTTTAGAAAGAGTCAAAATTAAGAGTTTTAATGTTAATAATTTTTAGGGGAGAAAAGAAAAATGGTAAAAACAAAAGATATACATTTGATATTGAAAAAAATAAATTTATTTTCATCATTAGATGACCAGTCTTTAAAGCTGATTGAAAAAAATATGAAAAAAGTTAATTTAGAACCAGATGAGTATATATGTACGGAGGGAGAACCAGGAGATCGTATGTTTGTCATTGCTTCTGGAAAAGTACGAGTTCTAAAAAAGGGTAAGGGCAAATCATTGATAGAAATAACAATGTTGAGAGATGGATCGATAGCAGGTATTATGAGTCTTTTTGAAAAAAAACCTCGCTCTGCAACTCTTCAGGCTTACAATAAAGTTCAAGTTTGGGAATTAGATTATAAAACCTTTCAAAATATTCTTAATAAAAACCCTACTATTTCACAAGAATTTCTGGCTGTTCTTAGTAGATACTTAAGAAGAGAAACAAAAGCTATAGCTGATTTGATTTCTTATGATGAAGATGAACGTCTAAAGGTTGCAATGTTTGATACTAAACCTTATATCCAAAAAATATTTGATGAGCAGAATGACAACCGTTATTCATTTAGATATTTTAAACCTCGACTTAACCTTGATACTACATCTTTAGCTACTGGATTTAAGGTTGTATGTGTTTTTGTAAATGATAGTATTAATGCAGATGTAGTTGAGGAATTAAATCGTTTGGGAATCGAGATGATAGCCCTGCGTTGTGCCGGTTATAATAATGTAGATATTGAAGCTTGTAAAAAGTATGCAATAAGTGTAGCTTATGTTCCTGCCTATTCACCTCATGCAGTGGCAGAACATACTGTTGCTCTAATGATGGCTTGTAATAGACGTATTCATAAAGCAAATAACCGAATTCGTGAGGGAAACTTCTCACTTGATGGACTAGTTGGGTTTGACATGTATGGAAAAACTGCAGGCATAATTGGAACTGGAAAAATTGGAAAATGTGCAATTGATATATTGCTTGGATTTGGTTGTAAGATACTTGCTTATGATAAGTTTCCTGATAGTACTATTTCTAGAAAGAAAGGAGTTGAATATGTAAAACTTGACAAGCTTCTAAGAAATTCAGATATAATCAGCTTACATGTTCCGTTAAACCCTGAAACCCATTATATGATTAATAAAGAATCTATAAAAAAGATGAAACGCGGTGTTATGTTGATAAATACAAGCCGTGGAGGTCTTGTTGATACAAAAGCACTAATTGAAGGTTTAGTAAATGGACACATTGGTAGTGCTGGTTTGGATGTATATGAAGAAGAAATTGAATATTTCTTTGAAGATTTTTCAAATACAGTGATTACAGATGAGATACTTGCCCGACTTACTACTTTTAACAATGTGATGATTACCAGTCATATGGGATTTCTAACGAATGAGGCTCTAACAAATATTGCAAAAACAACAATTGAAAACATAAGTGAATACGAAAAAGGTAAACGTGGTTCTCAATTGACAAACACAATCATAAAGAATTAATTTAAAAATCTATTATTTATTTTACAAATTTAAGTATGAGGAATTAAAATGAAAAATGATGAATGCACTATATTTATTATAACAAAAAATGGTGCAACACAAAGTTTCCGTAAAGAAAAAGATGTTTGGATACAAAAAAGTTCGAAAGGAATAATTCGTAATTGTACTGCAGAACAAGTACTTTCTCATATTTTACCAGCGTTAGCAT
>WOR8_10001294_pt1 | contig 25502 bp, 16 predicted proteins | sample DeeMarSeWOR38_10_FD_19890 | JGI IMG/M metagenome (IMG submission 19890) | reverse complement strand
TGAAGATGCCATGGCGGCGGTATTACAGTTTTAGTGCAAGCTTTTAAATTCTTAACAACTGGGTTATGACAAAAAGCAGAGTCAAGACGATCTGCTTTTTTTATTTTCAAATACATATGATTTTGAACGGTTATCCAAATTTGGGTGTTTATTTTACTGTTGCCCTGGAATGCTCAAATATGAGAATATTGCAGTAAAATGAAGAGGGCAGCCTCATTCGCATCGTATTTGCATTCGATTGCTCGTTTGCCATATGTTTTTACAAGGATATTCCATGGCCGCTTTTACAAACTGGAAGGTTTTGCTGATTGACGACGAAAAAGATATCCGTGATGTCCTGACCATTTCACTGCAGGATGCCGGGTATGAAGTGGTATCTGTGGCGAATGGTGATGACGGTTTGCGCCGGTGTGAAGAAGTTGCCCCTCAAATTGTGATCACCGATATCCGCATGCCCGGGATCGATGGCATCCAGGTGCTGGAGGCGATTAAAAAGAAACATCCGGATATCGAAGTCATTGTCGCTACCGCTTTCGGCGAGATGGATCTTGCCATTCGTGCCCTTCAACTGGATGCTTCTGACTTTATCACCAAACCGATCAGCGATGAAGCATTATACTTGGCGCTCAAGCGGGCCAAAGAACGCTTTGTATCCAGAAAACAGCTGAAGGATTACACCAGCCTTCTCGAAAAGGAAAAAGCTGAAACCAGTCAGCAGTTGTTAAAGACGATTGAATTTCAAAGAAATCTGATTGAAAGCTCGATGGACGGCATTCTGGCCTGTGATGAGACGGATACCGTCGTCATCTACAACCGTAGTATGGAGCGGATGCTTGGATATTCGAGGACAGAGGCGATCCACAAAATGAGATTCGAGCATTTCTTCCCGGCAGAGGAAAAAGTGCGTTTTAATCAACAAATGGCCGAAGATACCTATGGCGGCAAAAATCGGCTTTTTCTTTTTGAAAGCGTTCTGCGGAGCAAATCCGGCCGCGACATACCGGTTCAGGTGTCTGCTGTAACCCTGCTCGATGCGGGTCATCAAAACGGGCGGGTCTGTTTTTTTAGAGATCTCAGAGAAATTCGAAAGTTAGAAAGAGAAATGGAGGATCAGGCCCGCATCCTGCATCAGGACAAAATGATGTCTTTGGGACGATTGGCCGCCAGTGTCGTGCATGAGATCAACAACCCTTTATCCGGAATCTTAAATTATCTGCGACTGATGACTCGCATTTTACGGCAGGGACCGCCGGCACCGGACCGTATTGAAAAGTTCCAGCATTATTTAAACGTTGTGGAAACCGAAACCAGTCGCTGTTCTCAGATTGTTTCCGGTCTGCTGAGCTTTTCCCGCATGTCTGCACCGAATTTCGGGCAGGTGGCCATTGATGAGCTATTGCAGCGCAGCATCCTGCTCAGCCGCCACAAGCTTGAGTTGAGCAACATCCGGCTCGAATCCAGTGTACAACCCAACATTCCATCGGTCGTCGGCGATTTTAACCAGCTGCAGCAATGTGTTATCAATCTCATCTTTAACGCAATCGATGCCATGCCAGACGGTGGCACCCTGAATCTCGATGGCCGCTATGATGCGGATAAAGACCAGGCGATCATATCGGTGAAAGACTCGGGAAGAGGGATTTCCCCTGAAAATATGCCGCATATCTTTGAACCCTTTTTCACCACCAAAAATGAGGGCTCTGGGGTGGGACTCGGTCTTTCGACGGTCTATGGGATTATGGAACGTCACGAAGGGACCGTCAAGGTCGAAAGCCAGCCGGGAGATGGCACCGTATTTATGCTCGTACTGCCAATTGCAAATCCTGCCAAAAGCGAATAAGAGCGATAAAAAAAATCATGGAAATCTTCGACGATAAAACCGGCCATAGCATCTCGTGTGACGAATGGCTGCGTATCCTGGATGAATTGAATATCGGTGCCTTCACCGTCAATGTTCAGCGGCAGGTCTCCTCCATGAACTTCAATGCACAGGCACTTATGGGGCTGAAGGATACGGAAGCGATCGGAAGAGATTGCCGCGAAGTGTTTGTGGGTGTTCCCTGTCTGGCAAAATGCCCCTTTAGAAAAGCCGGGGATCCGGTTACCAAAGAGCCCATCATCCAAATTCGTGATGAAGTTGAAACCACTCACTTCGTGACGCGAATGGCGACCCATGTTTTCGGCCCCAACCAACAGGTGGTCGGCTGTATGACCATTTTGCAGGATCATTCTCCAATTGCTGATCTCATTGATCGCATCCATTATGAAGAGCGCAGTTTGAAGATTATCCTCGATAACCTTGACGTGGGCATATTTACGATCGATCGGGGCAGTCATTTTACCTTTTTTAATACGGCGGCCGAACAAATCTCGGGTTACAGCCGCCGTGAAATTTTAGGCAAAGACTGCACAGCGCTTTTCGGAGGCGAAGATGCTCCAGAATTAGGTTTGCTGAAAGATACGATTGCCGATGGCCGATCCCGTAGCAGCCGACAGGGAAAAATGATCAGCCGCGACGGGGGGATTATCCCCATTCGCGCCAACTACATGGCGCTGCGAAATGAAAAGGGAACGGTGGTCGGCGGAATGACGACATTTCATGATCTGACCCTGGTTCACCAGCTCAAGCAAGCCATGCGCAATCACTACACATTTTATGATATGATCGGCAGATCGCCGGCGATGAAAAAAATATTTGAAATGGTCAATGTGGTCGCCGGCACAAATGCGACCATTTTGATCGAAGGTGCAACCGGAACCGGAAAAGATCTCCTGGCCAAGGTGATTCACTCGGCCAGTCGAAGATCCGATAAACCATTTGTTCAGGTCAATTGTGCGGCGATCCCGGACAATCTTCTCGAATCGGAAATGTTTGGTTATGTGAAAGGCGCCTTTACCGGAGCTGAGAGAGACAAAACGGGACGGTTTCAGGAGGCAGACGGCGGGACGATTTTTCTAGATGAAATTGGTGATCTTCCCATGCCCCTGCAAGCCAAGCTTCTCAGAGTCTTGGAAGATGGGGAATTTTATCGCCTGGGCAGCCGACATACGGTCAAGGTTGACGTGCGCATCATCTCCGCATCGAACCGCAATTTAGAAAAACTCGTTGCCAAAAGACTATTCAGAGAGGATCTTTTTTATCGCTTGAATGTATTTCGAATTAAACTGCCAGAGCTCAGCGACCGCAGAGTGGATCTCCCCATTCTGATCGAGCATATTTTAAGACGCCTCAGCGCTGCCAGTGACAGCCGGCTGCCGGAAGTCTCTGAAAAAGTAATGGAAATTTTACTAAACTATGACTATCCCGGCAATGTCAGAGAACTCGAAAATATTCTTGAATATGCTTCGATTATTTGCCAGGAGGACACGATCCGCTTCCCGCATTTACCGGAATATCTTCGCATGCGACCGGTGCCCCGTAAAGCGATATCGCTGGTTTCTAACGGGTCTGCCATCCAGCCAGAGAATGAGGAACACGCCGGGCTTCTTGCCGCACTTCAAAAATTCAGCTGGCATCGAAAAAAAACCGCCCGCGCTTTAGGTGTGGATCGAACCACGCTTTGGCGCAAGATGAAAAAATACGGCCTTTTAGACTGAATTCCAATTGAGGGTTGCAATGCCCATTGTTAATAATCGCTACACGGAGTGTTGCGATTGGTTACAGTGTTGTAAGAACCTGAAATTATATGTTTAACACTCAATTTTGGCCGTATTTCGTTTCGAAGTGTTGCCCAATTAATCGGCTGGGTGCCCGCACCCTGCCGATCCTCCAAGCCATCTGCTGCTGTCCGATTATTAAATATCAATAAAACCAATTTGTTATCAATAAAAAAATTTAATGGCATTGACTGGTACCCTCTTTGCATTTGCAGATGAGTAACCCATCGGAAAACAGGTTGAAAAGAGGAGGATGCAAAATGAAAAAAACCATAAAAAAAGGCAACACGCCAAAACGGGTCATCGGATTCCGCGTCATTGAAGATGAATGTATTTGGATGAAAGCAGGGGTCATTAACTTTCGAATCTGTGATAATGCTTATGATTGCAACAGTTGCCCTTTTGATAAAGGAATCCGGCGGGCAATGGATTTAGGTGATCAGTTCAAAACCTTAGAGCATGCCCCCCAATGGGTTGAATATTTAAAAAAGCGATATCGGGGCGAATCGCGGCCATGCCGCCATGCGCTAACCGGTCGGATTGATGCCCCCAAGATCTGTACGCTGAATTATGAATGCTACCATTGCGCCTTTGATCAAATGCTGGATGAAGCCGATCTCGTTCGGGACACGGCGGCGCCACGTTATAAACTCGCCTCCGGTTATCGATTGGCAGATGGCTATTACTATCACATGGGCCATAGTTGGGCGCGATTTGAACATGGCGGCCGAGTCGGGGTCGGGGTTGACGATTTTTTGGTTAAACTATTGGGGTCACCACAGGCTCTCATGCTTCCCTCGCTGGGAGAGACGGTGGAACAAAACCAGGTTGGCTGGATATTTGGAAGAGATAAGCACAAAGCAGGTGTTTTAGCCCCGGTAACGGGAACGGTTCTGGCGGTGAACCACAAAGCCCTGGAACATCCGGAAATTACCCATGAAGATCCGTATCATCAGGGGTGGTTGTTTATACTGGAACCCGACATGCCGAAAAGGAACCTTAGAGGACTGTTTTTTGGCGAAGAAAGTTTTAAATGGATGGAGATGGAGGCCAATAAGCTCTTGAAGCTTATCGGTCCGGAATACGAGGACCTGGCAGCCACGGGTGGGAAGTTGGCGGGTGATGTGTTGAGTCGTTTTCCGCAAATCGGATGGCGGGTGTTGACCAAAGAATTTCTGCACACGGACGCCATTTAGAGGTGGTTTCAAAACCCCATCTGAGGCCCAATGGCTGCGTTGCAGGCCTCTGATAAATGCTCACATACTACACGTATGCTGCGCTTTCTCGATCGGCCTGCGCCTTGCCCTTGAACCTGATCTGAGGTTTTGAAACCACTTCTCGACATTTTTGTTAAGGATAGGGGTTCGCCTGAGCGGTAAGTTTAAAAACATCAAGGGCGTCCAAGCGCATCCGCCAAATAGGTATTGCAATACCGGCAATAATGCATGGGGATGTTATCCAAATCCGCAAGTCCTCCGGAATAGTGCATCAGACATTTCTGATCTTCGCAATGAAAAAGATTATAGAGATGACCCAGTTCATGCAGGGCAACCTTTGCGACCCTTTCACAAACGATGGCTGCAGGGGGGTTGTGCCCTTTTTTGACCGTTGCCAGCCTGAACAAGGAGACCAGGGCGTGCTTGCCGCCCTGTTTGGCTTCTCCAAAAACATAGGCAAAGGTGGGAATAAAAAAGTCGACATCGAAGACACCAATGACCTTATCATAATTGTCATATGGGCCGGATTCAAAACTCCTTAGAACTTTGGCCGCATCATACTGGAGCTGAATTTCATCAAAAGCGCCGGCCGGCAGCTCTAATGGAGTGAGAATCTCAGCTGAAAGTTTTAAGTAGCCACTAATATGAGCCGCAATAATCTTGGGGACCAGTTCAGGAACCTTGCCAACAGGCACAACACCGATGATTCTTTTTTCTGAGTTCATGGGATGCGCGTTTCATACCGATGATTCAGTGCTTTTTTGCATTTCGAAACGTTTGATCTTTTTGTGAAGGGTCACCCGATTGACATCCAGAATTTTAGCCGCCCGGGTTACATTCCAGCCACATTCGTCTAAAATCCGTTTGATATAGTGCTTTTCCATCTCGCGCAGGGACATGGACTTTGAAAACATTGCTGGGGTTTTTTGAAGAAAGGAAAAATCCTGAAGGTCCAGGGTTCTCGATTTGGAAAGAACGACAGCCCTTTCAATCGCATTTTCCAGTTCCCGGACATTACCCGGCCATTCATAGTCCGCTAAACGCTCGATGGTGTCGGGGGTCATATGATCGACGCGCTTGGTCGTTTCCTGACTGTATTTTTGGAGAAAGTGTTCGACCAGCAAGGGGATGTCTTCTTTTCTTTCTCTCAGCGGAGGAATGGGTATGGTGATGACGTTGATGCGATAGAAAAAATCTTCCCGGAAATTGCCGTCTGCAATCTGGTGCTCAAGATTGCGGCGTGTCGCAGAGATGAGTCTGAAATCTACCAGTACAGTTTGACAGTCCCCGATGCGGGTGATTTTCTTTTCTTCCAGGACACGGAGGAGATCAATTTGCATTTTGCTACTCACTTCTCCAATTTCATCCAGAAAGAGCGTTCCGCCGGAGACAACTTCTAAAAATCCCTTGCGGGAATGGGTGGCTCCGGTGAACGCGCCTTTTTGATGCCCGAAAAGCTCACTTTCCAGGAGGGAATCCGGGATTGCGCCGCAATTAATGGGGATAAACGGCAAATGAGATCTATTGCTCTTTGCGTGGATGGCTTTGGCCACCAGTTCTTTGCCCGTACCGGTTTCGCCGGTCAACAGAATGGAAGCGTCGCTCTTGGCCACTTCAGGGATAAGGTCAAATATTTTTTTCATGGCCGGACCCTGTCCGATAATATCGTCAAAACGCGTAATTTTATCCAGCCGCGTCTTTAGATAATGGTATTCTGATGAAAATTTAACCTGTTGAGCGATCTTTTCCATCACCAGGGATAGATAATCCGGTTTGAACGGCTTTAGCAGGTAATCACTGGCGCCCAATTGCATCGCTTTTACGGCGCTTTCAATAGATCCATAGGCAGTGATAATGATAACAACCGTGTCCGGATACGATGCCTTAACTTTTTCGAGCAACTCAATGCCATTCATTTCGGGCATTTTGATGTCCACAAATAAAACATCAAAGGGATTTTCGGCCAATTGTTCTAAAGCCTCGAAACCTGAAGCGGCCTTTTCGACCGTATGACCGATTTTTGTGAACCAATGGTAGAGGGATTCTCGAACGATCTTTTCATCGTCGACGATCATGATATTCATTTTAGCGCTCATGATTTTCCTCCAGCTCATTGCCTGAAAGAGAAAGGTAAGGAATTTTCAGCAAAAATGAACTCCCTTGCCCGACTTCACTTTCAACGCGGATTTGTCCCTTATGATTTTTGACAATGCCGTAAACAATGGATAGACCAAGGCCTGTCCCCTGCCCAGCTTCTTTGGTGGTAAAAAAGGGGTCAAAAATATGGTTCAGATTTTCTTCTTGAATTCCCGACCCACTATCGCGGATTTCTACCAGCACCAGCTTTTCAATGAGGTCCAGTTCAGACTTTAGGCCCATTTCTCCGCCCCCGGGCATTGCCTCAATGGCATTGAAGACTAGATTCAGCAGGCACTGCTCCAGGCGGTTTGCATTTCCCCGGACCCATAAAGCGCCGGGGTGCAGCTGCGCTGTCAATTTGATGTTTTGCAGTTCCATCCGATGGCGGGTCAGGGCGATAACGGCTTCCAGAACGTCATTGAGATCGATGCTCTTGTATTCCAGCGCGGTTTCCCGGGAAAATGAAAGCAACCCGGAAACAATGTTTCCGCAGCGCTCCAATTCCGGGGTCATCAGGGATAAATATTCCTTAAATTCCTCCATGCCTTTTGAGGTGGGTGGACCTTTAGCTAAGATGTCCTCCATTAGCCGGGAAAATGTCAATAATCCCTGGATGGGATTGTTGATCTCGTGAGCGCAGCTGGCAACAAGTTTGCCGAGAGAAATCATTCGATCCTCTTGGATCAGATAATTAAAATCCTGCTTTAGCTTTTGAATCTTCTTTTCCCAGCGGGAAGCCAATTCCTTCGTGATGTCCCGCTGTATCTCGATGACCTTTTCAACTTCTCCGGCTGGATTTTTTACCGGATAGGTCACAATTTCAAAATAGCCGGATCGGCTGCCGGATACCGGTGCATCAATGATCACATGAGCACTTTCGCCGGTTCTGAGGGTCTTCACCATGGGGCATTCATAATCGGGCTTATGGACCAAACAGGGCGCATCGAAATCGTAAAAAACTTTGTAGCAATAGGCGCCAACGACGTCCGACTTGGTTTTGCCGGCGGCCTTGATATAGGCTTCATTGGCTTCAAGGATCGTAAAATCGGTGTCGAGCACAACGATGGGTTCATCGGTCTGCTGGATGAGAAATTCGGAAATCATTCTTTCATCGGTTACCTGCTGCTTGGCTGATTTCAGTTCCTGATCAATCAAGAAAAGAGATCTCAATAATCTGCCGATGTTGTGTTCAACGATACCGACCCTTTCGGGCCTGAGTTTTATGAGTTCCAGAAGCACTTCTTTGCTATTGGTGAGTTCGATGATGGAGTCGAGGTCTTTGATTTTAAAAAGATCCCTGAAGTTACGCGTCGTGAAAATGCCCATCTGCTTGGCCATCAGAAGGCCTTCGGCTTTGGGATTAATGTCGCAAACGCCCACTAGGTCAATATTCAGGTAAGGAAAGGATCCACTTTTCAGAAGCTGCAGAAAAAACTTACAGGCTTTGCCTCCGCCAACAATGGCGATTTTCAATGGCAATTTGCTGGGGTAATGGGTTTTTGATTCAGCCGGCATAATTCTCACCTGGCTTTTCATTTTATGGGTTTGAGAGATTTAACCCCGGGTCAACGACCACCCGCACAGCGGTTGACTTGGATTTACCGTCGAAGGCGGTAAACGACAGGGGCGCACAGTGCCCAAGTCATTGAAAACGACGCGGTGAAGCCGTCTTTTCGTGCAGCGCACCCGGTTTGTGAAACCCGACCCAAACCCTAATTTAGCAATATATAATTCATAATAAAAGAATTTATTAAAATTCTCTGCGGAGTATCCATCAACACGGATCGATTCCTTTTGCACGGAGCAATTTGAATCGTTGTTGCGCTCAAATGGGAGTTGCCCTCGCGAAATGTTGCATAAATGTTTCATAAAAGTTGCGCAACGCTCTAAATTTATTTAACTATTTGTTTTATATATATTTTTTTAATAATTTATCTCCTCATAGGTTGCGTTTGTTGCAAATCCGGGTTCAAAGTGGGGCTTGTTCTATTGGGAGCATATTAAATATTTTTAGTAAATACAATTAGATATTAAAAAACGAGTTCATGGCATAGTCCATGCTATTGATGTCTGACCGAACGGCTATAAACGTCCCCATGCTTGCCGGCTAAAAGCAGACACCCCCTTGGCAGGAGGCACCGTTGCACACCGATAGTGAAAGAAAAAAAATTCTCATTGTCGATGATGAATTGGATATGCGTATTTTTCTGTGCAATCTGCTGGGCAACTGCGGTTATGAGCCGATCGATGCAGGTGATAAAGACGAAGGAATGCAAAAGGCAGCAAAAGAAAAGCCGGCGCTGATCATTATTGATGTAACGATGCCTAAGGAAAGCGGCATTCAAATGTATCGAGAGCTCAAAGAAAATGAAGACCTCAAGGAAGTTCCAGTTGTCATGGTGTCAACCATCGATAAGAAAACCTTTTTATTTTATCAAAAACTACAGCGCACAAGCCGGGATAGTAGTTTTCCCAACCCCGGTGCCTATCTGGAGAAACCGCTGGATGCTGATGAACTTATAGAGATTATTCGCCGGCTGACGACAACCTCAGAATGTTCGCTGGATGATGATAAAGGCTCTTAACTCTCGAGCTTCAGGGGCAAACGGCATGACGTTTCACGATGGAACAGCAACCCTAGAAAGCGGGCGCCATTGATGGATACCCGTCTGGATTCTCAATTATACCGTGAGGTGGCAAAATTCGGGGCCAGGGACATGGAGATCTGCATGCAGTGCGGCACCTGCAGTGCATCGTGTCCGCTGTCCAGTGGAATGAATGCATTTCCACGCAAGATATACCGCTATCTTCAACTCGGCTTGCGGGATAAGCTGCTCAAATCGTCGGAACCGTGGCTGTGCTATTACTGCGGTGACTGCAACACGGACTGCCCCCGCGGGGCCGAACCGGCCGAGACCATGATGGCCACACGCCGATGGCTGACCGCCCAGTACGATTGGACCGGCCTCGCCAGGCGGTTCTATCTTTCTGAGGCCTGGGAAATCGGCGCGCTGATTGCGGTCGCCCTTGGCGTCATTTTGCTTTTCTGTTTTTTTCATGGACCGGTGATCACCGATCGTGTCGCCGTCAATACCTTCGCTCCGGTCAAATGGATCGAAATCGGCGATTTGGCGATGGCCGCCATCCTGTCAGCGTTCCTGCTGTCGAACGCCTTCAGAATGTATCGACTCATCATGGGCGACAGCCGCGTGCCGTTCAGGCTCTATATCACCGAGGCCAAAGCCTTTGTGCTGCACTTTGCGACCCAGATGCGCTGGCGGCAATGCGGGCCGGACCGCAGTCGCTGGCTGAAACATTTTCTGCTGGTAAGCGGCTATCTGACCATGATGACATTGGTCATTGTTTTCATCCGCTGGTTTCAGGTTGATGACAGCCGCTGGCATTTTACAAGCATCTTCGGCTATTACGCCACCGGGGTCTTGCTGGCGATTACGGTAGAGATGTTCCGCAGCCGGCTTAAGAAGGTTGAAACCATCCACCGCTTCTCGGAGTTTTCCGACTGGCTTTTTTTGATCCTGCTTTTTTTAACAACCTTGACGGGCATTATGATGCACGCGCTGCGCCTTGCCGGATGGCCGATGGGAACCTATGTCATGTATGTCATTCATCTGGCCATCGCCGTGCCGATGCTGGTCATCGAGGTCCCATTCGGCAAATGGTCCCATCTCTTTTACCGGCCGCTGGCCATATTTTTAGCGACCGTCAAGGAAAAAGCATCTAAAGCCTCCCGCATCGATGTTGCGGATGTCATCGCCAAAGTCCGCGCCACCTTCATGAGCTGCCTGCAATGCGGCACCTGTGTGAGCGCATGTCCCTGGAATGCGGTGCTGTCCTACAGTCCGCGTCGGATTCTGCGCCAGCTGGCTCTAAATTCCGGTAGCGAGGCCTCCGTCGATGAGGCTGTCTGGAGCTGTGTGACCTGCAATGCGTGCGGCCTGAGTTGCCCGCGGGGCATCGAGATCATCGATGTCATCAAAGCGGTAAGAGCGCTCAATGTCAACGACGAAAAAGTTCCCGCACGCTTGGAAGCGCCGCTGGACAGCCTCAAGACCGGCGGCAATCCCTGGGGGGGTGCTGGCGCCAAACGCCTGGAATGGGCCGGGGCCCTGAACCTGCCGGCGTTTCAACCCGAGCACGACTATTGCCTGTTCACCTGTTGCACCACCGCATATGACCCCCATAACCGAAACGCCGGCCAGGCGATCTTGCGCTTGCTGGAAATTGCCGGCATTAATTTCGGCAGCCTGGGTGCCGAGGAAAAGTGCTGCGGCGACCCGGCTCATAGCCTCGGGGCCGGAAAATTATTCTCGGACCTGACCCGCCATAATAGCGAGCACTTTTTGCGAAACGGCATACAACGAATACTGACCACTTCGCCCCACTGTCTGAATACCTTCAAACATCACTATCTTGAGTTGAAGGGCGTGGTTGCAATTGAGCATTATACTGAGCTTTTCCAGCAGCTCGTCGCGCAAGGCCGGTTAAAGCCCTCACGGGAAGTGGTCGCTACAATTACCTATCACGATCCCTGTTATCTGGGACGTTACAATGGTATTTACCAGGCACCGCGCCGGCTTTTGCAAAGCATTCCGGGTCTGACGCTGATTGAGATGGCAAACAACAGAGAAATGAGCCTGTGCTGCGGGGGTGGCGGAGGCGGCGCGTGGAGCGATGTTCCCGCACAACAGCGCCTGGGTGTGCCGCGCGTGGAAGAGGCGATGCGCACCGGCGCTGAAGTCCTCGCCACAGCCTGCCCGTATTGTAACCGCATGCTGAGCGAGGCGGTAAGGGCGCTTGGCGTTGAGGATCAAATTGCCGTGCGGGATGTGGCTGAATTGCTGCTGGCGTCAGTGATGACCAAAGCGGAAACGATTGGCGCTGAGCGCATCAAATCGGGCTTTGATCGGGAGCGTTGCTATGTCTGAACGAATCGGATTTTATATCTGCCACTGCGGCATCAATATCGCCTACCGGGTTCGGGTCAAGGAGGTTGCCGAATACGTGGCGACATTGCCCAACGTCGTGGTTTCAAGGGATTATCTGTTTATGTGTTCTGATCCCGGACAGGAGCTTATCGAAAACGATATTCGGCAGCATCACCTCACACGGGTGGTTGTGGCCTCCTGTTCCCCGCGGATGCACGAAAAAACCTTTCGGGCGGCCTGCCAACGGGCCGGTCTAAATCCCTACCGGGCCTTTCACATGGTCAACGTGCGTGAACAGGTGTCGTGGGTAACCGAGACCGAAGCGCAGGCGACCCAGAAGGCCAAGATGCTGGTCACAGCCGGTATTTTGCGGGTTGCCCATCAATATGACCTGATGCCGGCCACCTTTCCAGTGTGCACCCATACCCTGGTCGTTGGCGGAGGCATCGCCGGCATGCAGGCCGCTCTGGATATTGCCAAGGCCGGATTCAAGGCCTACCTGGTTGAAAGACAGCCGACCATCGGCGGCCACATGCTGCAGTACGATAAGACCTTTCCCACCCTTGACTGCGCGGCCTGCATCGGTACACCCAAGATGGTTTCCGTCGGACAGGAACCCGGCATCGAGTTGCTGTCCTACAGTGAGGTGGAGGATGTCAGCGGTTTCATCGGCAATTTCAAAGTCAAAGTTCGCCGAAAGTCCCGCTACATCGAAGAATCCTGTACCGGGTGCGGAGAATGCGAAAACGTGTGTCCGATCGATGTCCCCAATGAATGGGACGTGGGCACGAAAACCCGCAAAGCCATCTATCGCCCGTTTCCCCAGGCAGTCCCCATCACTTACTGTATCGATAAATACGATCGCGCGCCGTGTGTCCAGACCTGCCCGGCCGGCACCAATGTGCAGGGCTACGTCACACTGGTCGGGGCCGGCAGGTACCGCGAAGCGGTCGATCTCATCAGGGAGAAAATTCCCCTGCCGGGGACCCTGGGACGCATCTGTCCGGCCCCCTGTGAAAAAGATTGCCGCCGGGCCGAGGTGGACGAGGCGCTTGCCATCCGCGATTTGAAACGCTTTGCCGCAGACCGGGTAGACCTTTCCGCGTTGACCCTGCCGCAAATCGAGGATCGGCCGGAGAAGGTCGCCGTTATCGGTTCCGGGCCCGCCGGTCTTACGGTGGCGTATTACCTCCGGCTGAAAGGTTATCGGATCACCATTTTTGAGGCACTGCCTAAACTGGGGGGTATGTTGCGGGTCGGGATTCCGGACTATCGTCTGCCGCCGGATATTCTCGACAATGAAATCAATTATATTCTGAAACACGGGATTGAAATCCGAACCGGCATTCGATTTGGAGCGGATCTGTCCCTGGAAGATCTCCGCCAGCAGGGATTTGCGGCGGTATTTTTGGGAATTGGCGCCCATGATTCCATCCGCCTGCACATCCCCGGAGAAAACCGGGCTGAAGGTGTCGTCGACGCCATTGCTTTTTTAAAATCAGCCAACCTGGGCAGCGCTGCGATTCCGGGCCGGCGAGTCATTGTCATCGGCGGCGGGAACGTCGCCATAGACGCCGCCCGTGTGGCAAAACGCCTTGGGGCTGAGCAGGTGACGGTGGTTTATCGGCGTTCGGAACGGGAAATGCCAGCCTATCCTGAAGAAATTCAGGGCGCCAGAGAAGAAGGGATTGAATTTTCATATCTGACCGCCCCTGTCGGTATCCATTGTCAAAACGGAGCGATTACCAGTTTTGAAGGCATTCACACCGAACTGGGCCCGCCGGATGCCAGCGGGCGCAGACGACCGTTGCCGGTCGCGGGATCTGAATTTGTGATCGCCTGCGATGCGGTGATTCCGGCCATCGGCCAGCGGATCGATACATCCTGGTCCGCGGTCGAACCCGGTCTGGAGCTGACTTCAAAAAACACCTTGCGGGTCAACCCCCACACGTTTCAAACCAGCATTCCCGATGTGTTTGCCGCCGGTGATGCCGTAACCGGGCCGGCAACAGTTGTCGAAGCCGTGGCTGCCGGGCACAAGGCGGTGGCGGCGATGCACCGCTTTATTCGTGATGGGAACCTGGACACCTACACCGCGCAATGGCCCGAGATGGAACCCGGGGGGAATAACTGGCGGGAGATTTCGCAAGAGATTACAAAGGTGCCGCGGGTATCAGCGGAACATCTGGATCCCGCCGGACGGGCCAATAATTTTGACGAAGTTGACCGGAATTTTTCCGAAGCAGCGGCCCGCAAGGAAGCCGCTCGCTGCGTGAGTTGCGGCGGATGCTGCGAGTGTAAGCTTTGCGTGAGCGTCTGTGAAGCCAAGGCCATCAACCATGCGATGCAAGATACGATTGAAGAGATCGAGGTAGGCTCGATTATTGTCGCCACCGGTTTCGACCCGCTCGATCCGTCACCGATGCAGCAGTATGGCTATGGCAAGTATGCCAATGTCTTTACCAATCTGGAGTTCGAACGACTTTCAAATGCCACCGGACCGACGGGCGGCAAACTCTTGAAACGCGATCCCAACGATCGTTTCAAGTATACCGAAGCGCCCAAGCGCGTGGCGATCCTTCATTGTATCGGCAGCCGCGACATCAACTATCACGAATACTGTTCACGCACCTGCTGTATGTACGCGCTGAAATATGCGCACCTTCTCAAGGATAAATGTGGCCACGATACGGAAGTGTATAATTTCTACATCGACATGCGTTGTTTTGGCAAAGGCTATGAGGAATTTTACAAGCGCGTGCAGACAGAAGGCGTGCGCATGGTTCGCGGCAAGGCTTCCCGGGTGGAAGAAAAGGACGGTATGCTTTCGGTAACGGCCGAGGATACGCTTTCGGACCGAATGATAACCGTTGCCGTTGATATGGTTATCCTGTGTACAGCCATGGAGGCGCGTTCAGACGCCAATGCCGTTTCGCGGATCTTTGGGATCAGCGTTGGAAGTGATGGTTTCTTTCAGGAAGAGCACCCCAAGCTTGAGCCGGTTTCTACGCCCACCAGCGGTGTTTTTCTGGCCGGAGCCTGCCAGGGCCCCAAAGATATTCCCGACACGGTGGCGCAGGCCAAGGGGGCTGCCGCCGAGGCGCTGGCGCTCAGTGCCACCGGTGAGGTCGCGGTGGCGCCGATGATTTCATCGATCGACCCGGACATCTGTGTTGGCTGCCAGGCGTGTATCGGTCTGTGCGCCTATTCGGCCATCGAATTTAATGAATTGAAAGGGATCAGTGTGATAAACGAAGCGGTGTGTAAAGGCTGCGGCAGCTGTGCCGCCCACTGCCCCAGCGGGGCGGCCAAAGTTCGGCACTTTACCGACAAGCAGATCTTTGCCGAAATCGACGGCTTGCTGCTGGCGGGCTAGCCGTTTGATGGACATTCATCGTCCAATCAGAACACGCGCCGGAAAGGAGTCATGTGATGAGTGAATTTGAGCCGCTGATTGTAGCCTTTTTTTGTAACTGGTGCACTTATACGGCTGCGGATCTGGCGGGCACGTCACGCCTGTCATACCCTCCCAATATCAAAAGCATTCGGGTGATGTGCACCGGCATGGTCGATCCCAAATATATTATCAAGGCCTTTTTGGAAGGCGCAGACGGCGTGCTGGTCAGTGGCTGTCATCCGGGTGATTGTCATTATATTAACGGAAATTTCAAGGCGCGGCGGCGAATTAAGCTGCTCAAAGAAATCCTGCCGCAATTCGGTTTTGAGCCCCAGCGGTTAAGATTGACCTGGATCGGTGCCAGCGACGGGGTGCTGTTTGCCGAGATTATGCGGGACCTGGTGTCACAGATCAAAGCGCTGGGACCCAGCCAGGCCAAGCTTGCGATGGTGATTTAACTCATGAATCGTTAGTCGCTATTTGGCTGAACTCGTTGCTGCAACGGTGACTTCGCTGATCTGAGGTTTTGAAATTACCTTTAGACAAATAACGATTAACGAATTTCGGAGGGTCTGATGGCAATAACGGCCAAAATTCGCGTTGAGGCGCAGGACGTTTTAGGCGCCCTGCGTAAATTCCTTGGAGACATGCTAAATATTGACGATATTGAAGCGATTCTGGTTCCGCAACAGCTTCCGATGAGAAACATGGTCATGCCGACGCTGGTGACCGGGCCGAGTCAGTTAGCCGGGGCAGATCCGCTGGCGCCGGCTTTTCCCATGAATGCTGCCAGGATTGTTTCACGGCTTGCCCGCAAACCGATCGGCGCAAAGATCGCAGCGGTATTGCGCCCCTGTGAGATCCGGGCCTTCATCGAACTGGTCAAACTCAAGCAAGGCCGCACCGACGAAATGATTCTCGTTGGCATCGACTGCCTGGGCGCTTTCCAAAATAAAGATTACTTTCAATTTGCCGGGCAAAACCCGGCTGAATCAACGCTACGGTTTTACCGGGGTGTTTTGCAAAACAAAGGACAACCGATGGAAGGCTTTGAGCTGGCAGCCGCCTGCAGTGCCTGTGAATATCCGGTGGCTGAAAATGCGGATATTATTATCGGCCTCTACGGCATGGAAATTGGTGAATCTCTGCTGGTTCAATCCCAAAGCGAGTCGGGGGAATATATCCTCAAGCAGATGAATCTTGCACCGACAACGGTGCCGGCAGCACGCAAAAATACCATTGATGCGCTCGTCTCAGCGCGCAGCAGCTACCGCGATGACATGTTTGCCAGAACGCGGGAAGCGACCGACAGCCTGGAAAAAATGGCGGCCTATTTTGCCACCTGCGTCAACTGTTATAACTGTCGGGTGGCCTGCCCGGTTTGCTACTGCAAGGAGTGCGTTTTTGTCACCGATGTATTCAATCATGATCCGTCCCAGTATTTACGGTGGGCCCATCGCAAGGGAATCCTTAAAATGCCCACGGATACGCTGTTTTTCCACATTACCCGCCTGGCCCATATGAGCACGGCCTGTGTGGGTTGCGGACAGTGTTCGAATGCGTGTCCGAATGATATACCGGTCATGGAGCTGTTTCGGACCATCGCCTGCGACACTCAGAAAGCCTTTGACTACCAGGCCGGAAAAAGTATCGAACAGGAGCCGCCGCTTTCGGTATTTCGCGAGGACGAGTTTGCCGAAGTCGTGGGAATAAACTGATGGGCGGGTTGCACAAAACCCACAACGAAAAGGTGAGGTCATATGACCACAAAAATTGGTAAAGCCTTAGTGGTGGGATCCGGAATCGGCGGGATTCGGGCGGCGCTCGACCTGGCGGAATACGGCTACGGTGTCACACTCATCGATCGATCCGCGCATATCGGCGGCATCCTCAGTCAACTCGACTATCAATTTCCCACCGATGGTTGCGGCATGTGTAAAATGCTTCCGCTGTTCAACCGGGATGCCGGTTCTCAATATTGCCTGCGCAAAGGTTTGTTTCACGAGAACATCGAAATTCTTTTATCCACCGAACTCATTGCTGTGGAGGGCGAAGCCGGGCATTTTCAGGTGACGCTTCAGCAACATCCAAACTGGGTCGATTCGGCGCGCTGTATCGGGTGCGGAGATTGCGCAGCGCACTGCCCGGTGGAAGTCCCTGATGATTTCAATACTGGCTTCAGCAAGCGCAAGGCCATCTACTTGCCGGTTCCCCATGCGATTCCCAATTCATATGTGATCGATTTTGCGGCCTGTACCCGTTGCGGCGCCTGTGTGGAGGTGTGTCCGACCGGAGCGATTGAATTGCCCGAGGAGGAACGCAAAAAATTTCATGTTCTCGTGGTCGACGACGAACTTGTGGTGCGGGATTCTCTCAAAGAATGGCTTGAAAATGAAGGCTTTGCCGTGGACATGGCCGCTTCCGGCCCGGAGGCACTCGATCAATTGGCGGCATCTGATTATCGCCTGATGCTTTTGGACATCAAAATGCCCGGGATGGATGGCGTTGAGGTCTTGCAGAAAGCCAAGGAAATTTTACCGGATTTAAATGTCATTATGATGACCGCTTATGCCACCGTGGAGACGGCTGTTGAGGCAATGAAGATCGGTGCCTTAGACTATCTGGTCAAGCCTTTTGATCTGGAAACGTTAGTGCCGATGGTGCTGCGGATCTATCAAAATTTTGCGGTGGCCGAAGGGCGACAGCTCGAAGTCGGAGCGATGGTGTTATGCGGTGGCACGGACTTTTTTAATCCGGCCAACGGCAAAAACACCTTCGGCTACAAAATGTTTCCAAACGTTGTCACCAGCCTGGAGTTTGAACGGATGTTGAGCGGCAGCGGGCCTTATGCCGGACGACTGGTGCGCCCGTCGGATTCAAAACCGGTTCATCGAATTGCCTGGATCCAATGTGTGGGGTCGCGCGATATTCAGCTGGAGGCTGACTTTTGTTCGAACGTCTGTTGCATGGTGGCTATCAAGGAGGCAGTGGCGGCCAAAGAAAAGATTGATGCGAATCTTGAGGCGACGATTTTTTATATGGATATGCGCACCTTTGATAAAAGCTTTCAGCGCTACCGGGACCAGGCCGAAACGATCCATGGTGTTCGTTTCGAAAGAGCCCGGGTTCATTCACTGGTGACAGAGCCAACTCGTGGAGACCTCCTGGTGCGGTTTGTGGATATCTCCGGCAAAGCCCGGGAGGTGCCTTTTGACATGGTGGTCCTGCCCGTCGGTCAACGGCCGGCCACCGCCAATGCGGAATTGGCCGAGATGCTGGGAATTGAACTCAATTCATGGGGATTTGGTCAAACCGAACCGTTTTCCCTGACCCGCACCCATCAAAACGGTATCTTTCTGGGGGGATCTTTTGCCGGTCTCAAGGATATCGCTGATTCAGTGATCCAGTCGTCGGCGGCTGCATTAAACGCTTCCCGTATCATCCACTCCGCAGGAGGCAGCCTGGCTTTGGAGTCGACCGCTGCCGCTGCGGCAGCCGATGCCGTGCATGAGGTTCCCAAAATACTGGTGGCAGTGTGTACCTGTGGCGAGCGGCTGAAACAGCGAGTTGAGCCACAGATGATTGAGCGACAGCTTGGAAGCGATCCGCGGGTCGATTGCATCGAATTTATCGAACAGGTCTGTACTGCCAGCGGCTGGCAAAGCGTGGTGGAGCTGGTGAAAAAATGCAATCCCAATCGGCTGCTGATCGGCGGCTGTCTGCCCGACGTCTATAAGCGCAAACTTCAGGAGCTCGGCCGCCAAGTCGGGTTGGATCCGGCCCTGATGGAAGTGGTCGATGTGAATGCAGAATGCGCAATGCGGCCTGCGACGCGCTCAGCCGAGTCGAAGGTGGAATTAACGGGCAAAGATTCATCAACCGGTCCTATTTTAGCGGCGTTGCAAACGGGCATTGCGAAGCTGAAATGGGTTGCGCCGGAACCGGTTGCCACCGTTCCGGTTGTTCAGCGTGCCCTGGTGGTTGGAGGTGGAATTGCCGGCATGACGGCTGCTCTGGCAATTTCCGATCATGGCTTTGAAGTCGATCTTGTCGAACAATCCAAAGATTTAGGTGGAAACCTCTGCTGGCTGCAGCGAACCCTGGAGGGCCATCATCCCCAAACACTGCTGGAAGAAATCAGCACCCGGGTAAAAAAACACCCCAAGATTTGCGTGCATACCCAATCTCGGGTGGTGCATTCGAGCGGGGAGGTCGGTCATTTTCATACGACCATTGAAAGTCCGCAAAACGCATCGCAAACGCTGGCGCACGGCGCAACGATTCTGGCTACCGGCGGATCAGAGGCGGTTTCGGCTGCATACGGATATGGAAACCATCCGGCAATTATTTCCCAGAAGGAATTGGAACAGGAACTGACGAACCATACCCTTGATCCTGAACAGTTGAATTCGGTGGTCATGATTCAGTGTGTCGATTCGCGCGAGGAGCCGCGCAATTATTGCAGCCGTGTTTGCTGCGCGAGTGCATTGAAACACGCGCTCTATCTCAAGGCGCAAAATTCAGACATCAAGATTTATATTCTTTATCGTGACTTGATGTCCTATGGGTTTGCTGAAGCCTATTACACCCAGGCCCGTCGCGCAAACGTCACTTTTTTCCAATATCAAGTCGATCAAAAACCATTGGTTCAGCCCGCTGAAGACGGATTGGAAGTAACGGTGTTTGAACCGATCCTTGGGCGTCAGGTTCAAATTCAAGCCGATCGGGTGGTTTTGGCCACCGGCGTGGTTCCCAATCTTGCGCAGGACCTGGCGGAGATGTTTGGCGCCACACTTGATCGGGACGGCTTTTTCCAGGAGGCCGAACCCAAGTGGCGGCCGGTAGATTCTTTGAAGGCGGGCGTGTTCGCCTGTGGTTTGGCGCATTCGCCCCGCAATATCGCAGAAAGCATAGCCACTGCCGAGGCTGCGTCCCAGCGCGTTTTGAGAATACTTTCCCACGAGCGCATTGCCGCTGGCAAAGTGGTCGCATCTGTACGTCATAGTCTTTGCAGTCTGTGTGAACGATGCATTGAAGCCTGTCCATATGATGCTCGCACCATCGATTATGAGAATGAAAAGGTGCAGGTCAACCCCGTCATGTGTCAGGGCTGTGGTTCATGTGCAACGGCCTGCCTTAACAGTGCATCCGTGTTAGAAGGTTTCCAAGGACAGCAGATGTTTGAAATAATCGATGCCGCAGTGGGTTGAGTGATTTATCGATCATTTTCGAATCTTGCGGATAATGAATGTGATGGTCATCAAAAACATAAAAAATCTTCACCGCCAATTGGCGTCCAAGCTGATCCTTACGGTCGGATTGACCTTGCTCATTACCATATCGACCTGGGCCTATTTCAACATCAATTCTCAGGAGCAAAAGCTGATGCAAAATGTCGTCGTCGGCACCGATCGGCTGACGAACACCATCAAACTCGGTGCGCATTATGCCATGATGCTGAATTCAAGGGACGACATCAACCAGATTATCAAAAATATCGGTCGGCAAAAAGAAATCGAAACCGTCCGCATCTTTAACAAAGCGGGGCAGATAAAATTTTCAAACCAGCCGTCAGAGCTGGAAGCAACGACGAATATAAAAGATGAGGCCTGCTATATCTGTCACCGCACGGATCCGCCACTGTCGGAACTCGGATTGGAAGAGCGAACCCGTATATTTACTTCACAGCAGGGGTATCGCCTGCTGGGAATTATCAGTCCGATTTGCAACGAAGCGGGCTGCTCGACAGATGCCTGTCATGTGCATCCGGAGGACAAAAAGATCCTGGGCGCTCTGGATGTGGTTGTTTCTCTGGAAGAAACGGATAAAGAACTTTCTATGGCGAAAAAGGGTGCGATTCTCTTCGCCGGGGGCATATTCCTGGTTACATCGGCAATCATCTTTCTCTTCCAATTAAGGTTTGTTGCGCAACCGATTCGTAAATTAATCGACGGAACCCGACGGATTGCAAAGGGGGAGTTCGGCGGCGAATTTGACATTCAGCAGCACGATGAATTGGGACAGCTGGCAGCAGAAATTAGACAGATGAGTGAAAAAATTTCCGGAAAGCAAGCTGAGCTCAATGAACAAAGGAATGAATACCAGACCCTTTTTGAAAGAGCCCCCTGCCTAATTACGGTGCAGAACCGCGATTATAAATTGTTAAGATTCAATCGCGAATTTGCCGAGCGGTTCGATTCTCGGCCCGGCGATTATTGTTATCAGGCCTATAAAGGCAGAAACGAGAAATGTTTAAATTGCCCGGTTGAGCGCACATTTGAAGACGGTCAAATCCACCACGGTGAGGAAGCGGGAATCGACAAAGACGGCACCATGGTGCACTGGATTCTGCGAACCTCTCCGATCATCAATGCGAAGGGCGATATTGTTGCTGCCATGGAGATGAGTGTGGATATTACCCCGCGGCGGCAGCTTGAAGATAAGCTGGAAAAATCGGAGAGGAAATATCACGAAATTTTCAACCATATGCCCAACCCCGTGTTTGTCTTGGACGTGGATACCCTTAAAATCATCGATTGTAACGAAAGTGTCAAAGCCGTTTACGGATATACCAAAGAAGAGATCATTTCAGGATCATTTTTAGATCTTTTCGTGGAAGAAGAAAGGGATCGATATGGCGAAAAAATAAGGACGTCCACGGTGATCGATCAGGTCAAGCATCTAAACCGTCACGGCAAAAGCCTCTTCGTCAATATACGGATTTCACCGGCAGAGTATCCGGGCAAAAAGGTGCTTCTGGTTACGACCAGTGATATTACCAAGCGTCTTGAAACCGAGCAGCAGTTGATCCAGGCCAGTAAAATGGCAACCCTCGGCGAGATGGCAACCGGTGTCGCTCATGAGCTCAACCAGCCCCTTTCGGTCATCAAAACCGCCAGCAGCTTTTCCATTAAAAAATTAAATAAAGCCGAAAAAATCGCCGAAGATACGCTTTTTAATCTGTTAAACAAGATCGACAGCAATGTCGATCGTGCAACCAAAATCATCAATCATATGCGGCAATTTGCGCGCAAATCCGATCTGGATTTTGAAAAGGTCCAGGTCAACGAAGTGTTGGAGCGTGCCTTTGAAATTTTTAGTCAGCAATTGAAGCTCAGAGGGATTAAAGTCATATGGGAGCTTGCCCGCGAGCTTCCTAAAATCAATGCGGATCCCAGCCGTCTGGAGCAGGTTTTTATCAATATTCTGCTCAATGCCAGAGATGCCATTGAAGAGCGCTGGGGTGAAGGAGACAATAAAGATACGGTTAAAAAAATCATCCTCAAAACCCGACGTGAGAGAAACATCATTATTTGTGAAATCTGTGACACCGGACAGGGTGTCCCGGAATCCATTAAAGATAAGATCTTTGAACCCTTTTTTACAACCAAGGAGGTTGGAAAGGGCACCGGTTTAGGTTTATCGATCAGCTATGGCATCATTAAAGATTGTGGCGGCAGCATACACCTAAACCCCAACAAGCCCGAGGGCGCCTGTTTTATTATCAAATTTCCAATTCCGACGACAAACGATGGAAGATAAAATTTTACTAGTTGATGACGAAAAAGATATTCGTGAGATTCTCTGTTTGTCACTTGTAGACATGGGGTACACGGTGTTTGAAGCCGAGAATGGGGTTGAAGCGTTGCGGGTATTTCAAGAGGTTCAGCCACCGATTGTATTGACGGATATCAAAATGCCCCACATGGACGGCATCGAATTATTGCAAAAAATCAAGCATGAAAACCCTGAAGCCGAGGTGGTGATGATTACCGGCCATGGTGATATGGATTTGGCAATTCGGAGCCTTAAATACGAAGCAACAGACTTCATCACCAAGCCGATTAACGTCGATGCCCTGGAAATTTCACTGCAAAGAGTTCAGGATAAAATTTTAATCCGCCAAAAGCTGAAGGAATATACCGAGAACCTTGAAAAGCTCATCCGCGAAAAAACCGAGTTACAGGATCACCTCTCCTCATTGGGTTTAATGATCAGTTCCATATCTCACGGGATAAAGGGACTGCTAACGGGCCTGGATGGCGGTATGTATATGCTTGACGCGGGATTAAAACAAAAAAATGAGAGCCGGATCAAAGAGGGATGGGATGTTGTAAAGCTCATGGCAGAGCGCATTCGCAAAATGGTGCTCGATATTCTTTTTTACGCCAAAGAAAGAGATTTGAAATGGGAACGGATCGATGCATTAAGCTTTGCAGAGGAGATCGTCAAAGTACTGGCACCCAAAATAGCGGATCATAATATTGAGTTTGAAAAAAAATTTGATACCCAACTGGGTGAATTTGAAGTCGACGCTGGCTATATTCATTCTGCGCTGATCAACATCCTCGATAACGCCGTGGATGCTTGCGTCAGCGATTCAACTAAAAAATCGCATCAGATTTCTTTTTGTGTTGGACAGCATCGAAATTATATTGATTTTGAAGTTATTGACAACGGCATCGGCATGGATCCGGAGACCCAGGATAAAATCTTTACGCCCTTTTTTTCTGCTAAAGGGGAAAAAGGAACCGGCCTCGGCCTTTACATCGCCAACAAGATCATCGAGCAGCATGGCGGCAAGATAGCGGTTACATCAACGCCGGGCAAAGGGACGCGTTTCAGGATAAGGATTCCTAAAATTGTGCCCAAATCTGCCAAAATCAGCAGCGGTTAGGTTGCCGGGGGCAAATTTTAGCGCGAGGCCCACACAACTGCTGATGGCAATTCGTTGCTAACGATTTAAACAGCTCAAAAGGAGCACAGCATGATGGAGTATCCCCTTAAATTATGCATACCCGAAGACTGGCGGGAGTTCGCGGTCCGTTTGATCAGGTTTTTTCCTGCCAGTTTCAGAACCTATTCGATTAAGCTTTATCGCTTTTAAAACCCAACACTGCCATTCATCTTGAAGGAGGACTGACGATGCCAAAAATGCTAAAATATATGGTGGTTCATGAAAATCCCGGAATTCCATGGAACAAAGTGGAAGAAAACTGGGGCAAACTGGCCAACGTCGAACATGCCACCTGGGTCAGGACATGCTATAATAAGAAAAAGGGCGTGCGGTATTGCGTGTGGTTGGCGCCGAGCGAAGATGTGTTGAAATCTATCTTCGATGAGCTCGATATCTCCTATGTTTCAATGCTGGAAGTTGAAGAAACCATTCCGGATCTGTGGGGCAAGAAATGGGAAGAGCACCTGGCCGCAGAAGCTGAAGCGGACACCCTGGGTTTTTAAAAAATACATTCGAATTTGCCCATCCCCATAAAAAATTGAGCGTTGATCCCGTCGCAGCTGAATGAACACCCATTCGCTGCGGCGGGATTTTTTTTTGGAACCTATCTTGAAGGGGAATGATGCGACCATCGGGTTTTCATGTCGGGTTTTGCCCGAATGAATTTTTGACAACCCGAAGCTGATGGTATACTTTGTGGTATCAGCATCATACTGAGTGGCGACATCCCCATTTGATCTAAAATAATGGGTTATCTTGGATTTGTTTATATGAACTCATGCAACAAACAGAGAGGGTAGCCAAAGGTGAAACAAAAAAAGCAAGATACGTGCAAAATTGATTTCCAGGGGCTGAGTTCCTACAAAGCCCGCCTGCCCGAAATTGCCGAGGACATTATCGAGAGCTGCAGCGATCAGGAGTGTTACACCCACATTGATTATGAGCCAATTCCATCCAAGGAGAGCGTCATCGATATTCTCAACCGTCTCAGAGAAATCCTGTTTCCGGGGTATTTCAGCCGGAGTAAAGTCGATCCGGTGAATCTGAAATACGCGGTGGGCCAATCGGCAGCTTCCGTATTCGATTTGCTTTCCGAGCAGATCTGCCACAGCATCCGGCATGACTGTTTGCGATATGATCAACCCTGCAGCGAATGCGACAAACGGGGTTACCAGCTGGCCCTGAAGTTTTTAAAAGCCGTTCCCGCGCTTCGCAAAGCGTTGGCAGCCGATGTGCGCGCCACCTACAAAGGCGATCCGGCCGCCCAAAGCTACGATGAAGTTATTTTCAGCTATCCGGGGATATTTGCCATTACCGTTTATCGAATTGCCCATCAACTGGTTGGCTTCGAGGTGCCGTTGCTGCCGCGGATTATGACCGAATATGCTCACAGTATTACCGGTATCGAT
>WOR8_10001760_pt1 | contig 25528 bp, 24 predicted proteins | sample DeeMarSeWOR38_10_FD_19890 | JGI IMG/M metagenome (IMG submission 19890) | reverse complement strand
GTGGCAACTACCTAATTCTCATAGTAAGCTGGATATTGATGGATATAGGCATGGAAATGCCAGTCCCATATTATCAACAATACGTGTACGCATTAGGTGGAGACATTTTCCCAATGGCTCTAGGGATACTTGGTTTCGTTAATTTTTTCGTAATGGCATTCGTAGCGGTACCTGGAGGCTTTCTTGCAGATAAATTTGGCAGACGATGGCTCATTACAACCATGACCTTCGGCATAGGGTTGTCTTACTTGTTCTTCGTTTTAGCACCATTCTGGCAGATTACGCAATCATGGCACTTAATACTTGTTGGCACAATAATCCAAAGTCTATTTCTGATCTACCAACCGGCATTATTTGCCATGGTTCAAGATTCCCTTCCACCAGAACGCAGGGGAGTGGGATCCTCCATAATAACCATGATTCATGGAACAATGAACACGCCTGGAACAGTCATCGGAGGTATCCTCGTCATTACACTCGGTTTAATTGCGGGTATGCAAGCGGTGTATCTCACTGTAATGATCCTATTTATCGCAGCAGCAATCTGGAGACTAAGACTAAAGGAAACATTGGTAAACACTGAAAAAATGCGCTTCAGATACTTCATTTCACACTATCCACAAGCTATTAAAGAAAGCTTAAAAGTCTGGAAAATTGTACCCCGTAGTGTCTTCTACCTGTTAATAGTCCAAGTAATCACCATGTTTGCCTTGGCATTGATAAACGTAATTAACGCAATATACGCCAGAGATATTCTTAACATACCGCAAACTGAATGGTTTCTTACCTACATACCAATGCTATTGACTATGGTTGTAGCATCTTATCCTATAGGAAAAATGATTGATAGAATAGGCATGAAAATTCCCCTATTACTCGCACCTTGTCTGCTCGTCATTTCAATGCTACTATTTATCAATGGCAATATCCTAACCGTGACGATTTCCATGGCGTTGTTCGGTTTAGTGCACATGTTAATGATGTCGGCAGGCATGGCATTATCCGCATGCTTAGTTGAACCAAAAAACCGAGGAAAAATTACCGGTGGTCTAAACTTCATTGGTTATGTTCTAACAGGAATTGGAATGCTATTAGGCAACCTGTTCTATAATCTGATGCATCAACTACCGATTTACTTGGCAATAGTAATGAGTGTCCCAATCATGTTGATAATAATTTTTCAAATACCTGAACCCAATAAAGATGAACGAAAATTCTGATAACCAACAAAAATTGCAGTTGCATTAATGTAAAAGAACTTTCGTTTGAAGCAGAATAATTATCGATTATTATGGGCTTAAAGCCAAATTTGTTGTGACACTCTCAATGAGTAATGTAACAGAATAAAGAAAAAGAGTAGGCACTAGTCAACATACACTACTCATTTTGTAGCTGGTTTGATATACTCTCGATTGCAGCAATTGCTTTTTCTACCTGTTCTTTTTCAATTCCTCTGTGTGTTACCATCCGTACTTTAGTCTCACTTAAAGGCAAAGCGAGTATCGATTCTTCTTTTAGTTTTGAAATGAAAAAGTCACCTGTTACTCCCAACCCATCAATATTGAAACACACAATATTTGTTTGCACACGACTCAAGTCAACGTGAATTCCTTCGATCTTGGCCATTCCCTCAGCTAAGCGTCTAGCATTTGTATGATCATCTCTAAGTCTCTCAATCATACTTTCCAGAGCCACAATTCCAGGAGCTGCGATTATGCCTGCTTGACGCATTCCACCACCTAAAACTTTCCTAAGCTTTCTACATCTTTTAATAAATTCGCCAGTACCAACAAGCAATGAGCCAACTGGACAGCATAAACCCTTGGAGAGACAAAACATCAGATTGTCGACGTGCTCAGTATATTCCTTTACGTCAACCTTCAAAGCAACAGAGGCATTAAAAATACGCGCACCATCCAAGTAAAGTTTCAGATGATGTCTGTGGGCAACTTCGCTTATAGTCTTTATCTGGTCAGGCGTAATTATTGTTCCACCATGTCGATTATGTGTGTTTTCTATACATATCAGAGAGTGTCTTGGAAAATGAATATTCTGTGGTCGTATTGCAGCTTTCAAGTCCATAGGATCAATAGCCCCTGTGTGACTTTTCAAAGGCCAAGGCAGCAACCCAGCTATCATCGAGATGCCTCCCACCTCGTACCAATAAATATGTGATTCGGATTCAAGTATTACACTCTCTCCTCGATTTGTGTTGCTCATTAAAGAGATCAAATTGGCTTGGGTTCCACTTGTAACTAGAAGAGCTGCTTCCTTTCCCATTTTTTCAGCAGCAAATTTCTCTAGTCTATTCACCGTTGGGTCTTCCTCAAAGACGTCATCCCCGAGTTTCGAATGTCTAATAGCATTCAGCATTTCTTCAGTAGGCATGGTGACAGTATCACTTCTAAAATCGATGAATTTTTTGACAGACATTTAGCTTCCCTTTCACTTTCGTAGTCTAATTTCTATATTAACATTTAATGTTAAGCGTTCTTTTTGGTTGCTGCGCGCGCTAAATCTGCACAGCATAGAGAAAGTCAAACATGGATATAGGCTATATGGGACTAGTGAGTTTCGGTGTTGGTGGTACAATAGTCCTGATGGTTTTTTGGAACCTGATGGCGAACACTCAACTGCTTAATTGGGGCTATGATTTTGGCTAAGCCTTAGGTTTTGCTTTACAGAACGGAGTTCTAGGTTTCATAGGCTTTCTACTGATGGTTATAGGTTTAAAGCTAATATTCAAAAGCGCAAAAGCAGAATCCCCAAAATAAGCTGTGTAGCGCGCGTAGAGTCAGAGAAAGGCATAAGTCTCAGTTTAACATAGTGTTGTATGGTGACGTTGTGAAGAAAAAATTTGCAGTCTTTGCCAGCGCATTCGCAGTACCTCTTGGGCTTTTGTTGATTTCCTATTTCTGGCATCTAATTCAGGTATCCATACGCTCTAGTTCTTCAGCTCCAGACCAAGCATTTAGCTTTCTGTATTCTCTGATAAGCCTCTTTGGGACCTTTGCATTATTCTCTTATTTGGGAAAAAATTTAGGACTTAGAGCAGTAAAACCTATCATTCTATCTTTGTTTTTTGGTTTTTTAATTGGCAACTTGCTTTCGTCTCTATTTATTCCACTGTATTCAGGTTCCTCAATAGTTGCCCACCTTGGAGACTTTGGGATAGCTTACGTTGAAACTGCTTTTTGGCAATTCTTTCCTGCTCTTGCGGCTCTGTTACTTGTTGAATTGGGAACAAAGACAACTGAGGTAGTTTTAACAACGTAATATATTTCAAACGAAGCGTTCTTCATTAGAACCAGTTTTGAGTGAATAGCGCTAACTTCAATTCTAAGGAACTTGCAAAGCTGCTCTTTTGAAGGAACAGTCTGTTCTCTTGGGAGAGCTAAATATCGGATTCGGAACTATCATTTTTGGATGTTGAAATGTATATTGAAAAGGCAGTACGAAGATTGTCATTACTGCTAATTGCCTTAACTGTTTTAATGTTACTTAAATCTGTTTATGCTAATTTTACACCAGTTTTGCCCTCTGACAATATAATCATTGAGGCTGATGGCAGAGTAATTGGAACAGACAAAATAGTCCGTAATGGAGATACTTGCACTTTTATAGAGAATGTTTCAGGCACAAAATCAGTTCAAGGAACATTTCAGGGTAACATGTCATGTGCTTTAGCAGTTTATAGAAGTAACATCATAATTGACGGTGCAGGTTTTACTCTTCAAGGTAATAATTTCACTGGAATAGATATCTCAAATGGAGTGTGCCAGAAACCTTCTGAAAGAGAGGTTTGGAATGTAACAATAAAGAATTTGAGAATCACAAATTGCCATATTGGTGTAAGATGTGAGTTTGGAGGCAATCATACTTTTTATGGCAATTACATATCAAATACCTTTGTAACTCAGAATAAGACCGGTAATTTCTCTGGAGAAAGCTTAGGCATTGCCTTTTGGGGTAGCTCAGGCAACAACATAACTCATTGCACTATTGGAGGTTCACCTGCAATTTACATGCACTTTGCTTGCAGTGGCAACATAGTAACAGAGAATAACATTGTTTTTGGTGCTCATTTAGCTCTTAGCGGAGATGAAACATTTGATAGCAACTATTGGAGTGATTATTCAACTAAATATCCAAATGCGTCTGAAGTTGATTCTTCGGGGGTGTGGAATATGCCGTATTCTTTTGCAGATTCTATAGGTTTTGAGGGTAGAGTATTTCAGGACAATCATCCATTGGTTAATCCTTTATCTATTCCAAATTTTTCGTCAGTTTCACCTAAATTAGTGTTGGCGCAAGAGTCTACTTTCTTTTCAATAGCATTACTATTAGCTTCAATTGTCATAGTTGCTGTTTTATTAATTGTTTTAGGCTTGCTACTGTACCTTATTAAAAGAAAATAATCAAGCTGTGTTTGCTGTTTTCCTTGCCTATCAGAGAAAAACTCGCGCTAGTTTTTGTAGCAGCAGCAATAAATTTTAATCTACCCCCAAAATTATGACGAGAAAGAGCGTTAGGTTGGTCATCTATATTCTTTCAAGTATGAAGTGTGGCAGTTTTCCTTCTTCGACAAGTTTTCTCACCAAGTTGGGCATGCTGTTCCATTGTTGAACACAGAGATTGAATTCCTCTTCTGTAATGTCCTTAAATTTGGGGGCTAATAATGTTAGTAGTTGTGTGGTAGTTCCCATGAGCTTGCTCATTTTTTTGCATGGGAATTCATCGCATTGAGCACAGCTTTCCAAGTCTTTTGCTTTTGCACAAGGTCGTGCTTCGCATTGCTTATCTGCGACTTTATCCCCCTCACTTTTGCATCCTAAACAGGCAACATTTTCTGCTGTATAATTCTCGTGACCAAGGTATTTTCGCCATGCATCAACAAGTTTCTGCCTGACATTAATGTCATCTGACCGTGCAGCACAGAGATGACAGTTATATCCACAATAACCAATAGTCTTATCTTCAGATTTCATTATGTCTTCAGCTCCTCTTTAAGGATGAGTATCATTCTTTTTGATATTTGCTAACATTCTCCTGTGTCTTATTCAGTTGTTTGAGTTTAGAGTTTTGTAGTATTAAAATTTTAATAGATGACTTCTATTTGATTTTTGTGTGTGCTCAAGTTGATAGTTTTATAGGCAATAAGTAAATCATAATTATTTTTGGGAATGATAATGTCCACTTTAGTCATTCGTCCTGCTTCAATCACTGATATTTCATCTATCGTCGAAATTAGGTTAGTAGCTTTTACAGATGAAGAAGTCGATGGTTTTATTGTTCCACAGAAAAGCGTGTATACATCAGTTGAGAGGCTACGAAATATGTGGAATAAAGATAACTTGTTGAAGGATGGTTGCGAAGTTTTTGTGGCCGAGAATGAAGCAAAGGTTGTTGGTTTTATCGTTTACAACATGAAAAGCTTTGATGATAATATCGATAATATCATTGTAGCCAAGAAAGAGCAGGGAAAGGGAGTTGGCAGAGCTCTTGTTGAGTATGTGGAAGCATTAGCGAAAACCAGAGGCGTTAATTTCATTAGTACCGATACAACGGAGAACGCTGAGGGTGTTCCTTGGAAATCTTATAGTTTCTGGAGAAAAATGGGGTATGAGGATCATGGAGAAAGAGTGGCAACTGAATATGGTTTTAAGGTTATTCCTTTAGTTAAAGAGTTGAAATGAATTTCCTCTTGCTGATTGGATTAAATTTTAGTCTTTTTCTCTCTCTCACACACACGCACACACGTGCGCGCGCCAAGATTTAATTATCTAATTGCGCAAGCTACCAAGTGATTATTACCAACATCGGTAAGTTTGGGCTCAGTTTTTGTACATAGCTCTTTGTTCTTGATAGTGCAGCGAGGATTGAATCTGCATCCTGTTGGAGGATTTATTGGGCTGGGGACTTCTCCAGGCAATATTATTCGAGAGATTTTTGTTTCTGGATCAGGAATTGGAATGGCTGATAATAACGCCTGTGTGTAAGGGTGTAGTGGAGAATTGAAAAGTTCGTCTGTTTCAGCGATTTCCACAAACTTCCCGAGGTACATTACTGCTACCCTGTGACAAATATGTCTAACCGTGCTCAAGTCATGAGAAATATATAGGTAGGTTATCCCGAGCTTTTGTTGTAAATCTTGTAGCAGGTTTAAAATCTGAGCTCTAACGGAAACATCTAAGGATGCTACAGGCTCATCTGCAATCAGCAATTGGGGTTCCACAGCCAAGGCTCGGGCAATGCAGATTCTTTGCCTTTGACCACCACTGAACTCGTGTGGATATCTTTCCGCGTGGTATTCTTCTAAACCCACTAGTTTCAAAAGATCATAGAGTTTGTCATGCCACTTGTTCTTAGGGACATGTTTATGAATCATAAAAGGTTCCATAATTATATCTGCGACTGTCATTCTTGGGTCTAATGACGCGTAGGGATCTTGAAACACATATTGCATTTTACGCCTTAATTTCAGGATTTCATTCTTATTTTTTGAATTGAAGATCTCCTTTACTTCTTCGCCTTCTAGCTGGATGCTTCCTGAGGTTGGAGGATCCAAATATAATATTGATCTTGCGGTAGTTGTTTTTCCACATCCACTTTCACCTACTAATCCTATGGTTGTTCCTTTTTCCACTGAAAAGCTTATTCCATCAACTGCGTGCACTACTCCGATTTGTTTTTTTAAAAAAATTCCTCGCGTATAAATCGGAAAGTGCTTGACAAGGTTCTCAACTTCTAAGAAAAGCCTTTTACTCATTTGCTTTTGCTCCAAGAGGGGATTTTATCTCAATTTCTGATGCGCGAATGCAAGCTACATAATGTTCAGGTTCAATTTCTATTAATGGCGGTATTTTTTTGGCGCATTTGGGTTTGGCATACTCGCAGCGAGGATGGAATCGGCAACCTGACGGTGGTTCTATTAGGTTTGGGATATTTCCAGGTATTACTTCAAGTTTTCCTTTTTTTAAAGCTAAACTCGGAACAGCTGTAAGAAGAGCTTTCGTGTACGGATGCCTCGGGTTATAAAAAATCGTTTTGGTGTCTGCGGTCTCGCAAACTCTGCCAGCATACAGAACAGTTATTCTATCCGCCACACCAGCCACGACCCCCATATCATGGGTAATCAAAATCATAGACATACCCAATTTATCCTTCAAGTTTTTCATTAACTTAAGAATTTGAGCCTGAATCGTCACATCTAAATTCGTTGTTGGTTCATCAGCTAAAAGCAAGCTTGGCTGACATGACAGCGCTCTTGCTACAGCCATGCGTTGTTTCATACCTCCGCTTAATTGATGGGGATAACTCCATATTTTTATTTCAGGATCAGGTATCTCCACAAGTCTGAACAACTCAATCGCTTTTTCTAAAGCTTCCTTCTTAGTGACATTCTGATGACGTCTGATGACTTCTATCAGTTGATCTGCAACGCTAAAAACAGGGTTCAAAGAAGTTGCCGGATCTTGAAAAATATAGCCGATTTGTCCTCCGCGAATCTCTTGTAGTTCTTTTTCAGTTTTCTCTAATAGATTTTCTCCTTTGTATAATATTCGTCCATCTATTATCTTTCCAGGTCTTGGAACTATTCTGAGGATGGATAATGCCGTTACAGATTTACCCGAGCCTGATTCGCCTACCAAACCTAATGTTTCTCCCTCTCTTACATCTAAGCTCACTCCATCAACAGCTTTAACCATTCCAGCCCAAGTGTCAAAGTAGGTTTTCAGGTTTTCGATTTTCAATATTTCCTTTGTCATCATAAGCTTCTATTCCTTCAGCTTTATTCTCTAAGACGGGGATCTAATGCGTCTCTCAATCCATTACCCAACAAACTGAATCCAAGCACCAGTAGAGTGATGAATAATCCCGGGAAAACCCCTTCCCACCAAGCTTCCTTTACAGCTTCGTTGGCTTTCTGCAGTTGTTGTCCCCACGTGATCGCAGCCGCATCTCCAAATCCTAGAAAGCTTATCGCAGCTTCCACCAAGATTGCCGTCGCTATCATAAGTGTAGTCAAAACTATAATTATGTGTAAAACATTTGGAAAAACGTGTCTAAACACAATCCGTGTTTTACTCGCGCCCAAGGCTTTTGAGGCTTCAATGAACTGGCTTGATTTGACTCGCAGTACTTCTCCGCGAATTATTCTTGCATCTGCTGCCCATGAAAACAATCCTATCATAAGAACTACCATTGATAAACCTCCGCCAGAAGGTGAAATAGAAGTTATAACTTTTAGGAAAACCAACAAGATTAAGAGAAAAGGGATTACTAGGAATATCTCTGTAATCCTCATTAGAATATTGTCAATTATTCCGCCATAATATCCAGAGATAAGGCCTACTAACACAGCTAAGGACATAGCTATTGCGGCTGAGGCAAATCCAACGAAAAGCGCTGATCTAGCACCATACACTACTTGGCTGAAAACATCTTTTCCTATATAATCTGTTCCAAACAAATATTTTAGAGATGGTGGGCTTCTGGTCTCTCCCGTGTAAAATCCTGGTGTAGCATTTGGAGGAAAAGGGGCTACAAGAGCGTCAAAAACAGCTAGAAATATGACAAAACCCACAATTAGCGCTCCTACTAAAGCGGCTCTATTTTTTTTAAATCTGCGCCATGCGATGTTCCATTGACTTACACCTTTTGATCGGGTTTTTTCATTCTGAACCTGCAATTTAGGTCTAGCAGATTTTTTTCTTTTCATTTATGATTCTCCAAGTCCTCATTCAACTCTTATTCTGGGATCTATGTAGCCATAGGTAATGTCTGTTACCAGATTAGCTATAAGGGTCATTATGGTGATGAAGACTGTTATTCCCATTATCACTGGGAAGTCGAGTTTTGTTGTGGCTTCGACGAAGAGTCGACCAACGCCTGGCCAGTTAAATACCGTTTCTGTTACTGGAGCACCGGCTAGCATGGCACCAAAATATAGGCCAACATAAGTTACTATGGGAATGAGCGTGTTTCTCAATGCGTGTTTGTAGATCACACTTCGCTCGCTCAACCCGCTCGCTCTTGCTGCCAGTATGTAGTCTTGTCTAAGTACTTCCAGCATACTTGACCTAACTAGAAGCACTATCGGCGCTAGAGTTGCGAAAGTTAATACTGCTGTGGGCAAAGCCATATGCCACAATTCATCTAGCACGTAACTTCCGAAAGGATATCTTTCTGGTAAAATAGAGTGTGCTCCACCATACGGGAACCATCCTAGAATGTAGGAGAAAATTATGATGGCGATTATTCCCATGTAGAATATGGGTATGCAGGTGCCAACAAGGGATGTAGTGGTTACGGTTACATCCAGCTTTGAGTACTGTTTCTTTGCAGATATTATTCCTATAGGTATCGCTATTAGTAGTGATAGGAAAAGGGCTGCAAGCTGAAGTTCGAATGTTAGCCATGCGTAGTCGCCTATTAACGTAGTTACCGCTGTGCCTCCTCTGATGGCGTAGGCATTTCCAAGGTTGCCTTGAAATAATTGCGACAAGAATAGAAAGAATTGAACGTATAATGGCTGGTCAAGACCATAATACGCGGTCAAATTATCTCGCGCTTCAGGCGTGATACGCGGGTTTTGAACTGTCATTAATCTAACAGGATCTCCAGCAAGGCGAGAGGCAACAAAAACTATTATTAAGACCCCAAAAAATAGCGGTATCAAATACATAATTCTTCGGATTATATATCTGGGCATAGACAAACTGGGTCACGATTCCAAACTTCTTTTTTTGGTTCATATAATATATAAGCATTGACTATGTTAGAGAACTTCGAAATAACTTTGAATAGAATCTTAAAGAGCTTTATTCAACCACTTTTTTAGCTGCTAATGAAGGGTATTACCTTAGCATAAGTGTTATAAGCAAAAAGCAAGCAAAAGAAGAAACTGGAGAGCTGAACATTGATAAAGAAAAAATACATATCATTAATACTTGGCTTCCTACTGCTATTCAGCATGTTCATGTTACCGGCAGCTTTTTTCGCAAAAGGTCAAGAAACGACGTTGTTTAAAATTACTTTAACTGTTCCTTCGACTAACCCGTCAAGGCAAGAGTGGGCAGAAATTATCCAGCAGGAGTTTGCAGCTGTTGGCATCGAATGCGAGCGAGTGATACAAGATTGGGGCACGATTTATGATAGAGCTCTTGATCCGCCACCAGATATTGCAGGTAAGGTTTTTGATGAGGGTGGCTTTGATATGCTATTCGTTGGCTATGCGATGGATATTGATCCAGATCCATCTTCGCTATACCTTAGCAGTCAAACTACAACATCTACACCGCCAGGACAAAACTATTATTGTTGGGAAAATGAAGAAGCAGATCGCCTACTTAATCTAATGAAAACAACCGTAGACGAAACCGAACGACTCGGATATGTGAAGGAATTTCAACAATTTTTCATGGAAGAATCGCCAGCATTCGCCATTGAGTGGGATAAGGAGGTAGTTGCATATGATCCAACAGCCCTCATGGGAGAGCCGCTTGAAATCCTGCATTATCCCGCCTGGTCTAGAGTTAAAGGTTGGCAATTGAACCCGACCACTACTCAAGACACAATTGTGATTGCTCAAACTGGTCCTTGTCCCGAAGAAGGCATGATGGATATAGTTTCCACTTCTTACTATGACTTGACCGTCTATGACAATGTTTTCGATGGTTTAGCTGAGAGAGAAAATCTGGATACTCTGAAAATGGTTCCGGCATTAGCTACAGGCTGGGAAGTTGCAGACGACGATAAAACTTGGACTGTTACTCTGAGACAAGGAGTCAAATTCCATGATGGAGTCGAATTCACAGCCGACGATGTATTATTCACCTTCGCCTCAGCCATGGATGACGAACTAGCCTCACAACAAGGCGCTTGGCTAAAAACAGTTCTTGGTTCTGCAGACAACATCGAGAAAATAGATGACTATACTGTGAAATTCAATCTACCTGAACCATACGCGTACTTTGTTTCTGGAGTACTAGACACATTTATGCTTCCAAAACACGTTCTGGAGAATATACCCCTATCTGATTGGAGATCCCACACTTTCAACACAGGCGTAGGTAGTTATGTTTCCAACGGACAAACATGGTATGGTCCAATAGGCACTGGAGCGTATTGGTATGCAGGATTCGATGCAACAACTAACACCAATGCCCTAACAAGAAACGATGATTATTGGAACGCTCAAGCATTGTGGGACGCAGGAAAATTCGAAATCAAGAACCTTGTTGTCGTGTTCATAGAAGAATCTGACCCAGCAATCACTGCTCTGAAGAATGGTGAAGTAGACGTACTTGATTCGCAGTACCATCTTCAAACAAAGCTTAGCAGTATTGAAGAACCGTGGGGCGCTTATGTGACTTATGATGCCTTTGGAGTACAAGAACTCGGCTGCAACATGCAACACCCGGTCATCGGTACGGGAGTTGATACGCCATTAGGTCAAGAAGACCCTTCAAGAGCTGCTGAAGCTGCCCGTTATGTTCGACGAGCTTTAAGCCACTTAATTCCCAGACAAAGCATCATAGATAATATATTGGGTGGGTTCGGTACACCAGGCGCTACAGTTGCAATTCTACCATTGACCCAAGGATACGACGCAGGTATTACGGCCGATCCCTATGATGTTGAAATGGCGAAATCTTTGCTGGCAGCAGTTGGATACGATACAGGAGTCCCACCGCCATCAAAAGGATTCATAGAAGAATACGGCCTCTACGTGGCGGTAGCCGTAGTAGTCGTCGTCGTTGCAGTAGCAGGAATATACTTCATTAGAAAACGAAGCTAGAGAAAAAACCACTTTCTTTTTTTCTTTTTTTATTATCTATGAAATGGCTAAAGATGTATTAGATGTGCTTCAAAGAATCAGCATTCATGTAAAATTCTACTTGATAAATCCGTTTATCCCTGGGTAGCTTGGTCTTATGACAAAGAAGTAGATTTTACTGAGTGATTAATTTTTCGAGAATTTTGATTAACTTCCGAGTGTTAGAAAAATTGATGGTATTAAGCCCAGCACTGTTGAAATTGGGAGACCGGGAATTCGAATCATTTTTATCGTTAGTAATAATGAGAAGAATGCGCCGGTCAAAATTAATAGGAGGGACAGACCTCCTGCAAGACCGCCATAGCTGACCGAAGTGTTTGCTACAATCATTGAATAACAAGTTAAGTCTCCTATTCCTATTCCCCATTCCTTGTTTGAAAAGGCAAGTTTCATAATTAGGCTTTCATATTCCGTTTTCCCAACGATATCTTCAACAGTGTTTTTACCAATAAAGATTATGTCGGCAACGGAAAGAAATAGCGAAATTACGATGACTGGCACAATTGGCACCAAAACTCCTATAAAAGATCCAAGAGTTCCACTGCACACTAAAAAAAGTACATTTCTTGCTCTATTGGAAAGTGCCTCAATGAAAGCCAGATACGCAAAATATGTCCCGATATATCCTACAAATGCCACTACTAAAAGGAAAAGAGGAGACTCAAAATTTAGTAAAATAAAAATGTGTTTTCCAAAAAGAAGAGTTGAAAGCATTCCCCCCATTATGAATGAAGAAATTAAAACACGTATAGCCAAATCCTTTTTTGTCTTTAGTATATGAAAAAAAATTAATAGACTTAGAGTGGATATTATTGTGATCACAGCGATATTTACTACAATGAAAACTTCGCTGTATCCTTCAAATAGGAATGTTGCACCATTACTATTAGATTGTGAAACCAATACAAGCTGAGAATATATTAAGGCAATTAGAATTGATAGAAAAATAGGAAGCAAGAAATTTAGCTTATTTGTTTTTGTCGAGAAATGTTTTTCGGGAAATTTTGTTTTTTCCATCATTAATCTTAAACCTGCTATTAATCTCTAAAAGATTTTGATTAACTTTTCTAATTTAACAGTAGACTGCAAAAATCTTCGATTAAATTATACAAGTCATTTATTCCTACTTTCAAAGAAGTTCACAGAGCCGACAAAAAAAGGGCCCAGACAACCAAAAAAATTCCGGTTACAATCAATATTATAGCTTGCTTTTCCACTTCCTTTTGACGTTTAGCGTTCCAAGGTTTAGTATGAAAAAACACTTCACTTATCTTAGCACCTATAGGCGTATAGGAAGCAGTCACACCACCTATGGTTAGACCCATTCCTCCTTCGAACAACAACACAAATGAAAGCGCATCTACGATTTGGTTTAATTCATTTATCAGAAAGAAAATTATGATCAAATCTATTAAAATTACTATTAAAGAGTAAATTAAAGTCTTTGCGAGCAACTCCAACAAAGATCTCTTCATTGCCATAATTTTAACTTCATTCAAGTTGAAATTATTCAGTCCTTTACAAGGATAAATGGCAGCTGAAAAAAAGGTTTTCGATAGTTTGCAGTAAGAGTGAGATAGAAATTGAAGTAGTTCTCAATTTATATCCCTCAATTTGTCCACTTCAAGATTTTTTTTCCTAAACTTAATATTAGGAGTCAATCAAATCAAAATCATGAAAGAAACAAGAAAAAGGTCAATAGCAAAATCACTTGTGTGGCGACTAATATGCATCGTAGTCAGCATAGTCACTTCATTCCTTCTAACAACCAGATGGGATATTGCAGTTTCAATTGGAGGTATTTATAACATCATTACAATGATTCTATACTATTTTCACGAAAGAATATGGACCCTAGTTAAATGGGGTGTAACTGAATGAATTTGCTTATTGTAATACACTTTCGGTTTCGAACATATTGAAGCCTAACCCATTTTCACACGGAAGCGTCTTTTGATAATTTTCACCAAATTAATAAAAAAACAGGTATGTAGGTAACTCAGCTGGTTTAAACATCTATGCACATTCCTATAACTTTAAGAAGCTACGCAAATACGCCCAAAGAAATAAAATATTTAATATATGCGTCGATAATGCCTTCAGTTGCTTATGGATTAATTTTTACTGACATCTCATATTTTTTAACTATTGTGCAAGGAGTGACTGCTGAGTTTACTGGATTAGTAATTTCCTCGATGGGCATTTCAACTTTCGTAGCCAGCATTTTTCTAGGAATGGTTGCGGACGTTTACGGAAGAAAGAAATTGCTAGTAATGGGCAACATTTTAGCTAGCATTATACTTGTGGTTTTTGTTTTGACAACTGATCCGATTTTATTAATAACTGCTGCAATTTTAGAAGGTATATCCGAAGCAGCTGTCTTAACGTCGAGTAGTGCATTACTTGCTGACAAAGCGGATGATAATAAAAGAACAAATGTGTTTTCTTTGTACGGTTTTGTTCAAAGTATTGCTTTTGGGTTGGGCAGTTTCGCAATTCCCTCCATAATAATATTTGAATTTGCTGGGTTTTCAAATAGGGAAAGCCACATCCTCCTTTATTCTTTGATAGCAATTTTGAGTGGAGTTTTTACCCTAATAATGCTCAGAGTAAGTGAATCAAAAATACTAAAAAAACACGGCTCAGGGGTAAAAAATTTACTTCCAGGCAAATCAAAAGTCGTCTTGTTAAAATTCACTTTTTCTAGTGCAGTACTTGCGTTTGGAGCTGGTATGGTGGTTCCTCTTATGGCGTACTGGTTTAATTTACAGTATGGTATTTCTGACATAATAAGTGGGCCCATCCTAGCGATATCCAGCCTGTTAATCGCTTTAGCCATACTTGTAGCTCCATATTTGGCTGTGAGATTAGGTCTAGTGAAATCTATTGTGTTGACACAGGCTGTGTCAACGGTATTTATGTTTGTTATACCTTTTTCTCCTAACTATGCTATAGCAGGTTTTCTTTACAGCATGAGAGCTTTGCTTATGAATATGGCAAGTCCGTTATCGCAGTCGATGATTATGGGGTTGGTTGCAGAGGATGAACGTGGAGCTGCTTCGGGTATAAGTGGTGCATTATGGAGATTGCCTAATGCGTTAAGCACGTTCATTGGAGCTTGGCTTATGGGAATTGGGCTATTGGCAGAACCGTTTCTGATTGCAGGACTATTTTACATACTCTCAATAATTCTGTTTTGGATTTATTTTCGAAAGGTAAAAATGCCTGAGGAAAAAAGCACAGGATGATATGAAGTTTCGTAGATTATTGAGTGATTCTTCTTATAACAGAATCAAATGAGAACTGCCTTCTTTAGAAGGGCTTTTCAGTATGACATTAGTGAATTTGAAAAAAATAAAATGATAATACCCAGCCTTCAGCTGCTCTGTTTAGTTAGTGGAAGAGTTGGTAGGATATCACAAGGGAGGGGGATTGAGTGAACTTGAATCCGTCAAATCTACCAACAACTTCCGTTAACCATATGTGTATTGTATACATTTATGTTTTGTTACCCTAGATGCTGTTGAATAAGTTTAATTGCATTTTGGATTTAATTTCAAAGTGAATGAAAAATCATTTTATTCTCATTTTCTGGATTGAGGGTCCTTTAATATTCTAATCTATTGAAAAACGTATTGTCTCATTATACCATTTGGTAGCCTCATTGTATTTTCTTTGCAGATCATTTATATCTCTAACAAAGCAAAGATTTTCAAGCTTACTGGTTACACTTTCTGGAAGCTCAGAATGAATATAACGTGTTTTAAAGTCGTGATGCAGAGGGGCATATTTTATTCTCAAGATTTCGATGAGTACGGCAAGGGTTACATTATAATAGAGATCTAAAGCCTCAAGAACATTACCTCTATTGATTTCTTTTTGCACAAAAATATTGAATATATCAAACCTTGCCTTTAACCTAATTATTCTATGACATAATTTTTCAGTTCTACAGTTCTCTTCTACATGTGGAATTTCAATCTTGTTCAATTTATTGAAATAAAAAACAGCATTACCATGAATTTCAGGTTCCAAGAACTTCTCTGGACTGCTCATCTTTATAACTGCAAGGTCGATTAAGAGGTATGGACTTGTGTTTTCCATTTTATAAAAAACCTGAAATATTTCTGGCCAAATTTTTTGTTGTGTTTCATATCTATGCTCGATTGGTGATAATGATTTTAAAGCTCGCTCCACTTCATGAACTGCATCCTCAATCCTATCTTCTTCCACAATCAAATAAAGATCGATATCTGACCATTGATCGACCCGGTTAAAAGCTGCTGCCCCTCCTTCCCAAAAAGCATGAATATAATCAATGGGTTCTAAAGAATTCACAAGGGTTTTAATTACAGTCTTACGGGTTATTTTTTTTTCGCTCATGAATAGGACTCGTTTGTGTTTTTTAGATCCTTTGATAAATGTTTTTTCTTTTTATGTTTTTGAGCGGTTTCTATTAATCCGTTATTGTTTTATTTTAGTAAAGTATTCCCTTGCTTAACTTCGCTTTGCCCTTTTCGATGGGTATCCCTTCTTTTGCTAAACTATTTCTCCTACCATCTGCGCCTTTTTTGGGTCCTCCAAAAGCTCCGTCAGAACGTACAACCCTATGGCAAGGAACAACAGGCCAAAGCGGGTTCTTGTGGAGAGCGTTTGCCACTGCGCGGTAGGCTTTAGGTCTACCTATTTTCTCGGCTACTCGCTTGTATGTACTTACTTTTCCATTTGGAATTCGGAAAGTAGCAACAAGAACGTCTCTTTCAAACGGTGTCTTGCGCTTCAACGCCTCAATAACGTCTTTCTCAGTTTTTATCAACTTCAAATCCATCAGATAACACTTCACACATGAAGTGGTCGATGTTTGAACTTAACCTTTACGTCATAGCTACCTTTAATTCACATGTGGGCTATTTCAGGAGACTAGTAAAATTGCGATAATTATGAAGACAGCACCTATGCCAGAAAGCACAGTCAGACTCTCTCCGAGGAAAATAGTGGAAATTGCTGCAGCAACTATTATTTCGGTCAAGAGAACTATGGCGGAAGACACAGGTGAAATATTTTTTAACCCTTTTAGCCAAAGATAGTATGGAACCACCCAGCACATGATAGCGGTGTAGATAATTGCCAACCAAGCGTTCCATGATAATTCAAAGACGTTTTCGATAGAAACAGCTGCCATAGGCAATAAAGGTATCATCGTAAAGAGAAGAATCCAAGTCATTGATTGAAACAGGTTATTTGTTTCTTCAACCAAGGGCTTGTTGTAGATTATGAAGATTGCCCAGAGGGCTCCGGCGATAATCACGGCTAAGTTACCGAAAACATCAATGGTGCCGACTGACCCAAAATCCAAGTTCGTTGTTATCAACACTACTCCGAGAAGGCTAACCAGCACTCCCGCCACTTTCTTGCCACCTAAACGTTCCTTCAAAATCACAGGGCTCAGCAAAGCAACCCACACAACACTGAGGTTAACGAAAAGTGAGGAAGCAAAGGCAAGGGTCTGAACCATACCAACATATTGCAATAGGTAAGCGGCGCCGTTGATGATTCCCAAGATTAGAATAAGGCGTTTATTGTTAAAATTGAAACTGAAGTTTTTGGTTATCAACATTACAGAGAACATAGTTAGAGTAGCAATCAAGAATCTCCAGAAGACAAATGCAAAAGGCGTCATATACTGTAAGCCAATTTTTATGGAAGGGAAAGAAGTGCCCCATAAGAAGCCAGCTAAAATTGTGAAAAGCACCGCTTTTTTCTTGGTGTTTGCTCCAAGCTGATTTCGCAAGATTTTTACCTTTCTTGTCAACTCATAAATCAGGATGTTTTTAAGACTTTCCAACAAAAAATAGTTTGCTCAAAATTCAAATTAAGAAATTTTGATTTAATTGCCTAAATGGAAAAAGAGTTCAAGTGAAAACTTTAGCCACTAATTTTTAATTAAGTATAAGGCGAGAAAAGAAAAAATCGAAAAGAAAATTCCAGATAAAACAAATACTGGGGCATATCCAAGGTTTTGAGCAACAAATCCTGCATACAACAAGGAAGTGAACTCCGCAAATCTCAACGGAGCAATCAGCAATCCTATGTCGACAGACACACTCGGCTTATCCTTTGTAGCCTTGGCTATAATTGATTCATAGAAAGCCCATCCAAGTCCCTCTGCCACACCTAGAGCCACAAATAGCGCAAAAACGTAATAATTTGATGATGCCAGCAGAAAGGTTGCGAACAAAGCAATAGAACTCTGCAAGATGACGCGCTTAATCCCAAGTGAAAACTTCAAGGTTCCAAGAATAACAATTGAGGCTATAAGATTATACAGCATATACGCTATTCCTACAGTGAGGTAATCATAACCGATCTGTTGAACCATAAAAACAGGAATCAGCAAATTTGATAGCGGAAAGAAAGCTAGACTGAAAAACACCGATGTTATTGAAGCAAGCCAAAACATTCTGCCTTTTCTGCTTAGATTCATAATTTCTCTGAATTGTCTATTGTTCGACTTCAAATTCTGTTTTGGAATTTTCCAAAGCAATGCGGCTGGAATTGCGATAAAACCTGCGGCCACAATTAAAATGCTGAAAGTGAAAGAGAACCCAAAATTGGCAATCCCAAATCCTGCTACAGCGCTACCCACCGCAGTTGAAAGCATTAAAACAGCAATATTTCTTGTAGCTGCTGTTTCCTCTCGTTTAGGTGATAATGAAAAAATTGCAGTTCTGTTTACGGCCCAATAAGAAGATTCTTTCATTGCTTCGACAAGTTTTCCAAGGAGAAACAGGGGCGCCGAGTTTGCAATAAAATATATGATAGTGGACAAGACGTTACTGGGCCAGTTTATAAGCAGGTAGAATCGAGTCCATCCCTTTAAATCGGCTATTAAAGCCAGAAATATACGCGCCACTAAGAAAACTAGGGGCAAAACAGATAATATAAGCCCAATTTCGACTAAATTGACGTTTCTCTCCAGTAGCAACAATGGAATTGCCAGCGTTAGCCCTCCAGATATGAAAAAATTAAGAAATGTTATTGCTAGAATTCGCTTCATTGGAAACTCGGTCCTTAGCAGAGACTAATTAACCAATCAATTATCTTTTTATTAATCTCTTTATCGTTTAGTGTTATAAAAGCTGTACATGCCGTGTTGGAAAACAAAGGGAATAAACAATTTAGCTGTTATGTGAAATCATAAAAAGGAGGCACATGGGTTTTAAACCAGTATTGCCTCGTTTTCCTGTTCTTTCTCAATTTCTTTAGACTCAACTATTAGCATAAAAAGCAATTCTTGAACCTGATAAAGTCGCTTTATATAGCGAGCTATACTGCCTACTAAATCGTCAAAAGAAGCTGCTTCAACTTTGGCGACGACATTATAAACGCCAGTAACCATAAATGCTTCTTTTATTTCCTTGCACGCCCTAAGTTCGTGTAGAACCTCTTCTGCTGAATAAAGTCCAATATCAATAAGAACAAGGGCTTTCGGCATACAAATTGCCCCATTATACTATTGTAGGATCTGATATTTCTGCTTATTGCAGCCAATACTTCATCTCTGGCTGTTTACTCAGAGAAAGGCACTTACCATTTCAACTATCACTTTTAAAAAAGCTTCATCTTCTAAGGTGAACGCTGAAACGATATGAGAATCGATATCCAATTCGCCTACAACCTCGTCATTTCTGAAAATTGGAACAACAATTTCAGATTTCACTTTTGAACTACACGAGAGATAGTTATCCTCTTTTGAAACATCTTGCACAACTATGGTTTCTCTGAGCATTGCAGCTTGACCACATATGCCTTTACCAAAGGGTATTCTCAAATGCTGAGTTGGTTCTCCCATATAAGATACAAGCACAAGTTCCGCAGATCTCTCTTTATTGACAACATAGAAACCCACCCAATTATAATAACCAATATTATCCTTGAGCAATTTACAGATAGCCTCAAGCTTACGGTCTCGATCCATCGTACTCTTCAGAATTTCTTTTGCATTCATTGTGATCGTCCTAAATATTTTGTTTTTTCTAATGGCCTTCACCCCTTCAACAATATCAATGGATTAAAAGCCAAGAATTAACTTTATCCTTTTAGCTCGCGCTATCCTTCATCTTTCTGAATCAAATCCGACAGCGGTTAGCCTTTAGGAGAAATGCCTTATGTGAACTTGCAGAAGAAAAAGGAGGGGTGTGCGGGTGACATCTCCACCTGTCGGGTATTCGAGTCCTATCGGCGGCGCTTTCACCGTACTTTATCTTAGGCTGTTGTAGTAAGCTGAGTTTTTGGTTTCTAGTATTTCCAGGATTATTTGTTCCGTTTTTTCTCCAACGCCCTTGATTTCTCTCAGTTTGTTTTTCATGGTTGATAGGGGCGTGTTCAACTGTGAGATTGCGTAGGCAGCGTAGCCGAAAGAGGCGCGTTTGCCGTCTAATTTTAGGAAATAGTCAAGTTGCTCCAGCATTACCACTACCAAATCGTTTTCTGATAAAATGTCTCTGTAAAGAGCTGGAGGCATGCGTCTATTGATTTTGTACTTTCGGGACATTTCATTGAAAATCGAGTTAACCGTGTTGTAGTACTCTTGTGTTGCTTGTCCCCACTTGTTCTCTCCGCCGTAGATGTGCTTATACTCTGCTAAAAGCGCGGAATAGTTTTCTCTGAGTGAACTGAAGAAGTATTCTTTTTGTCTCCCCTCTTTCAGGGTCATACCGCCAAAAATTACGAAGTCAACGCCAATTTCATGAGCCCTCCGCAAAGCTTCCGCAACCATTTCTGGAGTATCAGTTATGAACGGGATAACAGGAAGAAGAAACATGCCGCATGCAACCCCGTTTCTTTTGAAGAAGGCAAGCGTTTTCAGGCGTTCGCTTGGAGGCGGAACGTGCGGCTCAAAAACTGCGCTGACGACATCGTCTGTTGAGGAGAAACTGAAGCTTACGATTGCCCTTTTCTGCTGGTTTATCCGCTTAATGATGTCCAGGTCTCTTTCAACAAGTGTGGATTTTGTTAGTATATGCACTGGCCACCTGTATTCACGTAGAAGCTGCAGGGTTCTTCTGGTTAGCTGATACTGCTCTTCCACTGGCTGATAACTATCGCCAACGCCGCCGCCTACCATGATGAAGCTTGGCTTCAACTTGACACGCCGCCCAATTGGCTTTAATTCTCTGCGCAGAACCTCTACCGCATTTGTTTTCACTACAACATTCTCTCCAAAGGCACCGTCAACTTGGTAGCGTTCTGAACGACCGTCACAGTACACGCAGTTATGAGCGCAGCCTCTGTAAATGTTCATCCCGTAACGTGAAACGAACCACGAATCAATTTTCTTATGCTTACGCAGGATTGATTTTGCTTTAATCTCTCGAATATTCACTCCGCTTATACACCCTCTTCTTATACCGGTACTCGTCAACGTGCAAAAGGTTCATCACTCTAATCTCCTCCTTTTTAACAAGATTTCTACACGCCCTATAGGCTATCCAGTAAGAGTTACGGTCCCCGCTTGTAACGAGTTCTTCCACTAACCCAAAAACAAGGTCGGGAAGATGCCTTGCCAAATCACTCAAGTTGTTTCCTACAGATGTACGTGGATATTCTGCGCTCTCCTTGAACAAGTTTCTCAAAATCGACAAGGAATAGGTGGGGCGTTTATAGAACCACCTGTTTTCCTTTACTGGGCGAAGAGTTTCGCTAACAAATCTGCGGATGTTTGCATCTTTTGACGCGGTGAGTTTCAGCAGATGTTCGAATTCTCGCAGGTTCCAGTCAGCGGAAGATGCTGAAGCGTCAAAGAAGGGCAAAGCTTTCGTGTAATCTTCAACGCCGTAAAATGAAAGGATACCCAACGCGACGCCTTTGGTTAGGAAATCCTCACTTTTCTCAAATAGTGCTGTGCCAATCTCGTATACCTTTGCGTTCGTTTCTACGAGACTTGAAAACAACTGTTTGCTTAATACTTGGACAGTGTAGACTCTGCCGAAGGAGACGCGTTTGTTTTCGGGTATGTTACCGTAGAGTGCATCCAAGATGTCAGGTACATGCTTTGTTGCCAGAGCGTATTTGCCTTGCAGAATGTTAGCTGTAATATCTTTTTGGATTTTCGTTTCGATGTCATGATTGAGTATCTGCAATCACATCACTCTGGAAGTTGTCTTCACGCGACCTTTAGCGCGGGCAATGTCTTATCTGTTTTCTAACGCTAAAAATGTTAGTTTTTAGTCAATTCTGCTCCTGTCTGGATTTTTGCCCGTAAATGCAATCCATCAACAAGGCTTATTTGAACGAGTCCACATCGTGTCCTTAAAGCGAAAATGAAAGCGCCTCAAAGTAGCTACTGAACACCCAAGAATCAGCCGAGAGAAAAAAACCATCGAAGCAATGTTGCACATATACTGCAAGAATCACCACGAAACACAAAAACTAAATACTGCGATTAAGTGCAATGATTTATTATGTTTAAGAAACGGTCGCGTGTGATATTACTGGCTATTTTAGTAGTCATAATCATTGTTGTGGCTTTTATGGTCTACGCATATTTAGGTTCACATAGGGGTCTTAATGTGGGAGATGAGTTCACGTATGCCATTAAGGGTTTCTGGAGTTCCCAAGACCCTGATGTAACACCGTCAGAGAGTTTTTTTGAATTAAATATGACTGAATGGTTCAAGGTTACTGTGACAGCGGTATCTGACACGGAGGTCTCAATTAACACTACGTGGCTTTTTAACAATGGAACTGAAGTTAAGGCAACCAGTAATATTAATTTAGAAACAGGAATTACTTATCCCAGTGAAGGCTTTTGGCCGATTTACGCTCCTAATCTTAAGGCAGGTGATTACATTCGCCCTATTGGACCCGACCGATCTACCATTAACGAAACCCAAACTCGAGACTATGGTGCGGGCGTCACAAGAGAAACAAATCTTGTATCGCTGATGCAGGAATCTTACGACGCTAATGACCCTACTTACACCAGAACTTTAACCGAATACACGAACACCCACTTTGACAAACAGACCGGAATGCTCGTGGAACTGCGATACACATCAGTATATACTAATCCAGAACTGAGGCTTACAGCTTTATGGACAATCAGAGACACAAGCGTTTGGACCATTTCTTAATTCACGTTAATCCTCTTTCCGCTTTTATCCAATACAACAATTTTTTGCCGTAACTGCCCACATTAAGGAAAACACAAACTTCAGAAACTCCGGGTCGTATCGATCTTTTGCAGAAGTACATCTGAAAAAAATAACTCAACATAAAACGTCCACTGCGATGCGGCTTCTTAAATTTCTGCCTTTGCCAAAAGTTTTCTTGCGTTATTGATAGCGATTCGATAGAAAATTACAGTTAAAACGACCGCGATGACCGCGCTTACTGCAAGCGCAAGAAAAGGATCCAAAACTGCACCGCCAAACAAATCAGGCGCAACTCCAGAGAGCATGGCTGACAGCGCATATGGGAAAAGAGGCGCTAACATAGCTGCGCCTGCTGCGCCGCAGGCACCTAAATTAATAAAGCTCCATGACACGCGTATCATTCTGGGTCTAGGTGTTTCAGTAAAATCAGCTCCACTTATACCATTTGACAGCGAAATTGCGCCTAAAGCGAAGACTAAGAAAACTGCCTCAAGGCAAGCCACAATTGTGTAGAGTAATGTTGGTTGATAAACAGCGAACCCGAAAATTGCCGTAACTGCTAAGACAATAAGCGAAAAGAAAACGATAAACAGGTACTTGCTCTTCACTAGGCTTTTAGCAGAGATTGGAGATGCATAAATTCGCCAAACCGATTGCCCTTCTTCGCCTATCATGAAGTTGCCCAAGCTCATGGTCATGACGGAAGCTGGAACAAGAAAAATTATGGCACGATAAATTGTGAAAAGGGGGGCAGGCATTGCTTCGCTTTGACTGAACGATTGCATTAACGGCACTAGGATGACGACTATTGGAAATATGAAGATCGTCATTAACTCTCGCCGGCGCGTGAACGCCTTTAAGTCTTTTCTGATTAATGCTGCTTCAACTGTGGAAAACCCAAGTTTGCCTAAGAAACCAGTTTTGGGAGCATAAACTCCGCGCGAAACCGTTATCGCTGGCGGCTCATAAAGTCCGAATCGCCTGTTCAGTGAAGTAGCGAGTAAAAACAAGCCTGCGATGAACAGAAGAGAAAAAGCTAGAAAAGCGATTCCTATAAGCAACTCGCCGCTAACGAATGAATAGAAAAGAGCCAACCCAAGCCATACGAATGGCACAAACCACACAGTGCTCTGAACTGAAGCGACAGTTTGGATAACTTCAATGGCACCTGACCCGTAAATGACGTAGAAATAAATGATGTAGACAACAAGGAATAGCAGCAGCGACCCTATGAACCGAACCCACACCGCCGCTCGCCCCGTGGACTTGTAAACCGCGCCGATAAATCGCACCTGCAATATTCTAAAGACCTCTGTCATAGCGCTCGCCATGAAGGCAGCGGCGAACACAGCAATTGAAGTACACACCGCAAGAGGAATTTGACCGATGAACACTGAGAAAACGGTGATTATTGAGATGATAAGCACCACGGAGGCTAGTGGGAAGCCCATTAAGCTAGCCAATATGGATGCCATAGTGTGTTCCTGCCACGTTACAGGCAGCCAATATGGCACCTGCGATGAGGTTTTGACGCCACTGAGCCGAATTTGCTGCATCATCGTGAAGACTAAACTGTAAACTAAAACGAGGGTTGGCAACGAGAAGAAAAAGCTCACCGTTCCCTCTTGGAACAAGCTGATAAGTTCAGCGTCAGCCGTTGTTGCCAAGTTGTAGATAAACCCTGCCAACACGCCTCCTGCTATGCCAACGCCTAAGGCAACCCAGTAAGGCCAATAAGCTAGAAAACGGTTTTCGCGGTACTTTGTGGTTTTCTGTCCTCTGATGAGCCTGCCCGATTTTCTTTCAACCTGCATCAGGCTGAGGACGTTCTTCCAATTCATTTCAAGAGTTCCTCAACAACGGCTCTTATGTCGCCCGTGCCAGTTAATTTCAAGAAAATATCCTCTAGGCCAGAATCGGGCAGTTTCGCCATTTGCCTCAGCTCTTTAATGTTGCCTAGCGCCAAGATTTTTCCTTGGTACATGATGCCTATGCGGTCGCATACCGCTTGGGCTATTTCTAACACGTGAGTGGACATGATGGTGGTTACGCCTTGCGCTTTCAGCTGATGCAGGAAATCTTTGATTATACGTGCCGACCGCGGGTCTAAAGCGCTTAACGGTTCGTCCATGATTAAGAGTTTAGGTCTGTGCAGAAACGCTGAAATCAAAGCGATTTTTTGTTTCATACCGTCCGAATAGCCGGTTATCATGTCGCCTTCCCGTCCTTCAAGCTGAAGCGCCTTCAAGTACTCGTTGATTCTGTTTTTCTTTTCTTCAGTTTGCATGCCGTAGACGTCGCCTATGAAGTCCAAGTATTCAATTCCAGTTAAGAACTCGTATAGGCGGGGCGATTCAGGAACGTAACCTACCTGCTGCTTCACGGCTACAGGCTCATTTTGCACGTCGACTCCGAGAACGTTGACTGAGCCTGAGTCAGGCTGAACTAAACCTATAAGCATCTTGAGCGTAGTAGACTTTCCGGAACCGTTTGGTCCCAATAAGCCAAAAATCTCGCCTTTTTTTATGTT
>WOR8_10008893_pt1 | contig 25543 bp, 21 predicted proteins | sample DeeMarSeWOR38_10_FD_19890 | JGI IMG/M metagenome (IMG submission 19890) | reverse complement strand
AGCAATGCTATTCCCATAAGCACATTTGCAGTTGCAGGGAACATCTATTTGAGCCTTGCTCTAGGATATACTCGGTTCTCTTCTTCTGCCATCGTTGATTCCTTTCTCAAAACTTGCCCCCACACCAAAAATGTTGGTGTAGGGGCGTTTGAAAAGGGAGATTTGTATACGAAGAAGAGAGTGGGACAGGCTCTCTCTTCGTTGGGGTTAAAAGGTGCAGGAAATATGCCAGGAGATTAGTTATGCACCAATAGGGTTAACCAAACCCTTTTTCGCAGCCCCGCAATGATCCTACGGCAGAAGCCAGGTAATTTTGAATCAGAATATTCTCTAGACTGAATTACTTGACACGCATAGTGCTTTTGCATATATACAGCCGTTTAGGGGGTTATGTGGTTCTCTTTTTTACCTAGCCCGGATATTTCATGAATTGGTGTCGCAGACCACGAAGATGGGCGTGCCACCTGGCAACCGCAGGGTGTTGGTTCGGAGGCGTACCTGAACGGTACGTCGCAGGGGTCGACACTCGAGGATGCCAGGAAGGACGGCCATATCTGTGGTCGCAGCAAGTGATTCATGAAATATCCGGGCTAGGTAGTGTAACAAAACGGATAGGGAGAGAAACATGATCCATGTGGAAAATCTGACCAAATACTATGATGGTTTTTGTGCAGTGGATCAGATCACTTTCGACATTCACAAGGGCGAAATACTGGGGCTATTGGGCCCTAATGGCGCCGGCAAGACCACCACACTTCGCATGGTGACCGGTTTTCTTCGTCCAACCTCAGGGACCATTCGGATCAAAGACTACACCATTGAGAAACACTCTCTGGAGATCAGAAAACTCCTGGGTTACCTCCCTGAAGCAGCGCCACTTTACCATGATATGTTGGTTTACGATTATTTAAGCTATGTGGCAATGATCCGAGAATTTGGCAAGGAGCAGATACACTACCGAATACGTGAACTGGGCCAACTCTGCGCTCTCAACGAGGTTATGCACAGGCCAATTGGAGAGCTCTCCCGAGGATATAAACAGAGGGTGGGCTTGGCCCACGCCATGATGAGTGATCCTGAGATTCTTGTTTTAGACGAGCCAACCTCGGGTCTTGATCCCAATCAGATTGTCGAAATTCGCGAGATCATCAAACAGATCGGCAAGGAGAAGACCATTATCCTCTCCACCCACATTCTCAGTGAAGCAGAGGCGACCTGCGACCGGGTAGTCATTATCAATCGGGGCAGGATTGTCGCAGACGACAGCACGGAATCCCTCAAGAAAATGGCCAGGGGAGAATCCCTCATCAACATCACCCTCCAAAACGCCACCTTTCAGTCCGTGGAAAACAAACTTTCAGAAATCCAAGGAATTGTCTCCATCACGCCGGTGGATACCACAGGAGAGACTACGGAAGTGATTGTCAATTGCCAGAGCTCGGTTGATCTGAGGGGAGAGATTTACCGCAAAGTAAAGGAAACGGACTGGATTCTTCTTGATTTTCACCTGGAAACCAAGACTCTCGAAAAAATATTCCAAGAATTCACGGCGGAGAGCTGAAATGCGGCAGGCTATTCATATTTTCAAGAGGGAGGTAAAAGTTTATTTTGTGAGTCCCATTGCTTACATCGTCATATCGGTTTTTCTCCTGGTGATGGGGTGGTTCTTTTTTACGACCTTCTTTCTTTTCAGCCAGGCAAATCTGAGGAACTTCTTCTCCCTCCTTCCCATCACCTTTTCATTTGTGGTTCCGGCAATCACCATGAGACTGTTTTCTGAGGAGCTGAATGTGGGTTCCTACGAGATTTTGCTCACCTTGCCGGTGACATTTCTGGAGGTGGTCTTGGGCAAGTTCCTGGCCGCAGTGGTGTTCCTCATGGCTATGCTCATTCCGACCCTGGCATATCCCGTCACCGTTGCACTACTCGGTCAGCTCGACTGGGGACCGGTCTTTGGGGGATACATGGGTGCCGTTCTATTGGGGGCAGCCTTTGCCGCCGTCGGCCTCTTTGCATCTTCCCTGACGAGGAATCAGATCATTGCCTTTATTATAGGTATGGCCATCTGCTTCAGCCTGACCCTGATAGATAAGATGCTTTTTTTCCTCCCTCAGTCACTTTTGGGATTTCTGCAATATATTGGCGCGGACTATCATTTTCAGAACATCTCAAAGGGAATCATTGATTCACGGGACATTCTCTATTTTCTCAGTGTCAGTTTTGTTGCCCTCTACGGTGCCAACCTAGCCATACAAGGAAAAAATTGATGAGAATGAGCAAGATGGGCGGAAAAAAGATATCAGGGAACTACTTCAAGTTTCTCGTTTACCTAGTCGTCGTCGTTCTGATTAACCTGGTAGGCTTGACCGCTTTTTTCAGAGTAGATCTTACGGAGAATCAACTCTACTCAATCTCTAAAGCGAGCAAGCGGGTGGTCTCTTCACTTTCCGAGCCTCTAACCGTTCAGGTCTTTTTCACCAAAAATCTCCCCGCACCCCACAATAATACAGAAAGATATCTCCACGATCTCCTTGAGGAGTATTCTATCTATGGCAATCGTTATTTCAACTTTCAGTTCTTTGATGTCAACCCTGATACGGGTGACATAAGTGAACAGGCAAAAGAAAACCAGGAGCTGGCAAGAAACTATGGAATTCATCCGGTGCAGATACAGGTCATTGAAAAAGACGAGGTGAAATTCCAGAGAGCCTACATGGGACTGGCACTGATACACGGCGACATGGTTGAACGGATTCCGACTATCACCTCCACTATGGGGCTAGAGTACCAGCTCACAATGGCCATCCAGAAGCTTACCAATAAAATCAGCGCTATTTTGAGCTTGGAGGATAAGATTCAGATCAAGCTGTTTCTCTCTTCTTCTCTGGAGGTGGTAGCTCCGTACATACGGTTGAACGAAATTTCTAAGCTTCCCGGGAAATTGGAATCCATTGTGGCAGGGCTGAATGATAAGAGCTACGGCAAGCTTGAATTCCACTACTTGGACCCTACACATGATCAAAGTTTAGAAACACTGTCGGAAAAATATAACCTCATGAACCTCAAATGGCCTCCACTTTCAGATGGGGAAATCCAACCAGGCAAAGGCACCATCGGTCTCGTTATGGAATATGGGGACAAAGCGGTGACGATTCCATTGTTACAGGTTCTGCGGGTCCCGCTCATCGGGACCCGATACACTCTGGTAGATTTGGAGAAGATGGAAGAGATCATCAGCGAGAATTTGGAATCCCTCATCGATATCAACGAAGACCTCGGCTACCTTGTGGATCACGGCACTCTCCAGCTTTCAGGCGGTTCACCTGACGACCCCACAAGGCGGCAGGACTCTCTCTCCAACTTCCAGAGCCTGATCTCACAAAACTACACCATTAAGCGTGTCAACCTTAAAGATGGCAACATTCCTGAAAGCGTCGATTGCCTGGTGATTGTCCGGCCAACGGAAAAATTTACCGACTATGAGCTCTTCCAGATAGACCAGTTCTTGATGCGAGGGAGAAACCTGGCCTTATTTCTTGATGCCTTCAATGAAATTATGCCTCCCGGCCAACCGACTAGGAGCTTTAATCAACGACCACGGTACGTGCCCCTCAATACCGGGCTTGAAAAACTTCTGGAGCACTATGGTATCCGCATCAAGAAATCCTACGCAATGGACGAGAATTCCTACAGACAGAGAGTGCCGACACGGTTCGGAGGGGGTGAGCAGGCTGTCTATTTTGCCCCGATAATCAAAAACCAGTCCATAAACAAAGAACTGGATTTTATGACCAATATTAAAGGTCTCGTAGCCATAAAAATTTCGCCTTTGGCATTGGATTCTGAACGCGTAGCTGAAAACGGTCTCAAAGCCCACAAACTATTTACCTCATCGGAGAAATCATGGGAAATGGGAGAACCCATCAACCTCAACCCCATGTTTATCCAGCCGCCACAATCTGAGGATGAGCAGCAAAGTCTGGACTTGGCCTACATTCTGGAAGGTGAATTTCCCAGTTACTTTGATGGAAAACCTGTGCCCGAGAGAGAAGAGTCGGAGAAGGATTTGACCAAGACGAGCCAGACGAGCAGTGAGAAAGAGAAATCTGAGGTGGACCTTTCAAAAATCGAGCCTGAAGGGGAATTCCTGACCAAAGGCAGGAATGGCAGAATCTTTCTCATAGCATCTGCGGAAATGCTGAAAGACAATATCCTAGACGCCCGAGGAAGCAATCCCAACACCAGCTTCATTTTGAACGTTATTGATTTCTTGAACAACCGCCAAGACATTGCAGTCATGCGAAGCAAAGAGCAGCGCTTCAATCCGCTGGACGATACGGGGGCCGGAACCAAAACCTTTATCAAATCCTTCAACATCGTAGCCCTTCCCATACTAGTGAACCTTATCGGACTTCTCGTCTGGTTCCGCCGGCATACCCGAAAAAAACACATCCAAATGATGTTTCAAAGATAGGGTTGCAAACAATGAATGTTAAAAAGGAACATCTTATACTTGTTGCTCTAATCCTGGTGTTGTCCTTATACCTTATTTTGCACAAGCGAGATAAGTCCCATTATCGGCTACCTGAATTCCCCAAAGTGATGAAAAAAGAAATCAGCAAAGTTGAGATCTCTAACCAGGACAAAACCATTGTCCTGAACAGAAAAGACAACAGTTGGCACATTGTGCCCCAGGGATACCCAGCCGATGCTAACCAGGTCGAGAGTATGCTGGATGTTATCGAGAAACTCAGCCTGACCGCCCTGGTGTCCGAATCTAAGAACTATAAGCGTTACAACCTGGACGAGGGCAACAAGCTCATTGTTGAGGCCTGGTCGGGAGATACCCTCAGGCGGGAGTTCGAGATAGGAAAAGCGGCCACAACCTTCCAGCACACTTTCGTGAAGCTAAGCGAGGACCACCGTGTCTACCAGGCCAGGGGAAATTTTCGAAGCAAGTTCGCCGTGAGTGTAGATAACCTTCGCGACAAGACAGTCTTAGCCTTTGATGCGGAGGAGATTCAAGAGATTCGTCTCAGCAAAGGAGAGCAATCGATTGTATTTACCAGAAAACAGGTCCCCGATGAAATAACCAGCAGTGAAGAGGAGAAATCCCAGAGCTCTCAAGCCCCCACAGAGAAAGCAACTTGGCGGAGTACTGACGGCAAAAGGGCCGATGAGTCTCAACTGAACCGCATGCTCACTACTCTTTCTAACCTCCGCTGCGAAAAATACCTTGATGACCGCAAGAAAGAGGAGCTTTCGGACCCTATTTACACGATTGAGCTCAAGGGTGTGCAAGAATACTCCCTATCCGTATATGCGAAAATTGATGAAAGCTCCAATAACTATCCCACCACCTCCTCCGATAACGACTATCCCTTCTTGCTGCCATCGCGGCAGGTGAACGACATCATGAAAAACCCCGAGGAGTTCTTGGAAAAGACGAGCGAACCTTAGAGCCTGAAAGGTTTGGTCAACGGAAATAATTCACTTTTCCTGTTTTTAATGGCGTGGCGTAGATAGGTATTACTTTTCTTGTTCTTTGAGTTAGTCTATTACATTCACGGTTCCATCGAAAATCAATTCAATTTCAAAAGAACTAGATTATGCATATCGATAAAATGTGCTGATCCTTCAAGAAACCGACTTCACTCACCAGAAAATAAACAATCGTCCAATTAACTGGTACTCAGCTCAGTCTAATCTAAGTTTTGCTATTCGCGAGTCGATGTCCAGCTTGCTCTCCGAGATTATCTGATAGTCTTTAACGGACTAAAAGGCAGTTTAAATTTTTGCCCTACCCGAAGAGCACCTTACCACAAGGGGGATGGAAATAGAAGGCCCCTCGACACTCTGTCTCTCCAGAATCGAGGGGCCAATGAAATCCCCACTGACCGACACTGACAACCGTTATGGTTGGTCGCAAGCCTATGGGGACTTAGGGCTAAACAGCCCGTTCTTCATAGTCCGTAGAATAGGAGATGTTGCTTAACTCTGTCAATAGGTAAAATCACAATTCTACTCAGATAGGAGGGCAGCAAGGAGGGTTGGAAAAAAGTACCCCCACCGACCTTATGCCGATGGGGGCGAGCCAGAAAAAGGGTCAATGAGTGAGCCCTATGCTCACGTCACGGATTAATTCATGCAAGCCCAATGCCAAGAAAAAGGGAACCCCCACCGGTCAGTCCAGCAACCAAGACCAGTGGGGGCAAAATTCGGCCCAGCAAAGGGCGCACTCCCCGCTGAGCCAGGGGCACCGACAGGAAAGGATTCCTGTCAAGACGGCACTCTATCATGAGAATCGTAGAAACCACAATAAAAAAGTGGAGCCGAAACTCCGACAAAAAACCTCTGCGGAGGTGGTGTTGGCAGACTGTCTTGAACCCTTCGTAATTAGATGAGGTCCCTGTTGGTTCTTTAGGCGCTTCGGGCTAGATATCTTCACTTGATACTGAGTCCCCCAGACCTAGCCCGGATATTTCATGCATCATCTGCTGCGACGGCGGATATCATCGTCCTTCCGGGCGTCCTCGGGTGTCGGATCCTGCGACGTACTGCTCATCAAGTACGCCTCGGATCCAACCCCCTGCGATTGCCCGGTGGGACAATGATCTTCACCGTCTCACGACGCCAATTCATGAAATATCCGGGCTAGAACATGACATTTGCCTGAAACGGTCTGATTCACTTTGTCATATTCTGCTCGATAAGTCTCTGCGGTTGTAGATTGAAAATGCTCCAGCTCGCCCTGTGGAATAGGGTTCCCTTCGGGAAATTCAACAGGGCGAGCGCATTCCCCGTAGTCCGCCTGAGGCGGACGGGGTTGGCGAACGAACCACAATAATTTGAGAGTATTTACAGACCACAACCGGTCCGAGTGATGAAATCAAACCCTACTCAAAATAGGGAGCCGTATATGATTGTCAAAAGGTTCAGTATTATTCTGATTTTATTCTATTTTATTGTTGCCTGCGCTTCGAAAACTGTTGTCCATGAGCCTCCCCATGCCCTTCCTTGGAAAATCATGCCAACTAAAGCAGATGTTAAAGTGAAACACAGGCATATACAAGACATCACGAGGATGCTTGTATCATATCATAGTGTTCTATCAAATACCAAAACGTATCATCCAGAATCTAACCTTGATGATCTATCTATTGAAGTAAATAAATATATTTACATGTTTGTAAATCCGATACTAAATGACACATATGAGGACGACAATATAGAAACTAACATTTTAGTCGCTAAGCTACACTTTGTCGTTATCTCTCTTTACTTTAATATTGATGACCAAAAACAGGCCAGAGAATATCTCCAACTGTTTCATCAACGTTATGGTAACTATAATAATTTTTCTGATTTGACCTTAAATTCCATGGACATAGGGTACTCTACCCTTGGTGAAGGAATAAAAGAATTGGAACAAAGGGTCGATTTTGTTTACAGCCCGTGGAAACCATAGGTAATTTATTCAACATTGGGCCCGGATTCTTTACTTAAAAAGTCAGGGGAAGAAGATGGTCAAAGTTGACAGGTCTGAATTTCAAGAGAGTTGGTGATTGCGATCAGCAAATAACTGCCAATGAGGAGTCAACATGCTAAGTGGTCAAAGTTTCTTTAATAATATGGCTGATGCAATTATTTACATGTTTACACACATCATTAATAGCTACTCCGGTATTTTTCAGGTGTGTATCTATTTCTTGATGCTATCTACGTTTGGTTTGACTTTGATAAAGATATATCAATCCTTGCGGACTTTAGCACACTGTGATTTTGATAGGATTAAAAGGCAGAAGCGCTTGTATAATTTTAGCTTTGGCTCAAAAACACCGCTTTCTATCATTGCTGCAGCTTCTTTTGAACGAGCCAAGAGACACTATCAAAAAAAAGATAAAGATCAGGTTTCCAGCAAGATGATTCCTCCAGATACTTTTATCAGAGATGCCGCTTTTCAATTCAGCGAAAGATATTTTGAAAAGAAATTTCTTGAACCCATGAGTATGTTGGCAAACCTGATGCCTCCTTTAGGTTTTATCGGCACCATATTAGGGATGGTCATACAGTTCTTATCTAACAGTGGTAGTCTCAAAAGTGACATTACGATTGTGGGTATAGCCACGGCGTTATACACGACCTTTATCGCCTTGATCTTCTACACTTTCCTTGAATTTCTGAAGCGGATCTTTTTTTCCTTGGCCCAGAAACGTATCGACGAAGGGTTAGCCGCGGTCTCCAGCACCGGGTCTACCTTCCGCATTCGAGAGCACAATGAGACTTAAGCAGCACCATGCCTGGTTGTTTACTTTTACCGACCTGGCTTTCTTACTTTTGATCAGCTTGAGCATGATACCAAGTGCGCCTGACGACGTTACTCTTCACTTCTCTGAAATGGATGTTCCAAGCGTACTGGCGAACCCTAATCTGTCCCCCATTCGGAAGTCGAGAGAGGTGTGGGCACTGCATGTATATGGTGGAAAACCAGATACTCATCCCACGCCGTTTAAGCTTGTTAGAGTTAAAGTAAGCCAGGGGAGCTCCACACCGTTTTATGCTCAATATCTTCAGCGAGATGAACTGCTTGGAAAACTAGAATTGCTTAAGGAGCGCAACATTCGGCCGGTGTTGCTGCCGTCGAAAGCGTCACTGACTCAAGACTTTCTCTTTGCAGCCGGGGCGATCGCCAGGGCCTGGGATAATTCCAGAAGCAATGCAATCGTGAAGCCTGTGAACTCTGCAGAGGAATATGAGAGATGATGTTTCCAGAGGAAAGCCCGTACGGCTGGGGCGCGTACGATATCCCCATGCCCAGAGCTGTGGGTGCTTCTTATCCAGGCAGACGGAAGATTACGATAAAGATTCCGTTCCTTCTGAGACGAAAAGTTGCTTCGAACCCCTGGTGTTCTTCCGGTGTTTCTCGGATATTTATTGACGATTTTCAATGGGGTCAAGCACTGCTCCTGACTTTTCTCTCGGCTTTTGTTCTTACTTCTATTTCTGTTTTCACCAACATACTTCGAGTGCATCAAGACGAGCAGCTTTCCAAGCCCGTAGACATAATTGTTAGCGTGATGAAGGAGGAAGATCGAAGAAAGATATCTCCAATCAAAGAGAAACCATTGCCTCAAACTGATTACGACCGTGTCGAACAGGAGGTTGTGAGAAAGCCGGCTGCAGAGGAACCTCAGCAAATTATCATAACTGAGCTAAAGGAGGAAAGGCAGGCGGTCAACAGCGAAAAACAGAGGAGTGTTACCGAGGAGCCCCTGGCCGATGCTAGAGGGAAACCGAGCATCAGCCGTACACTGACAAAAGCACCACTAACCATCGCTTCCACTATGGTTCCCACTGAAACACGGAGGGAACACGAGAAGATCACTATCCCACCTCCAGCTTTTCATCAACGTAAATACATGGCTAAAAATTCAGACACGATTTCACAAAGAACACAGCCGGATGTGGCGACCAATCTTGTATCCGGAAAGAAGAATGAGCCCACTACCCAAATCGTTCATGTTGACCGTCTTCGACGAAAGTACACATCTGCCATATCGAACCCGGCACAATCCAGAACAACCCAACAGGTGCCTTCCAAAGAGCCCATTGCTTTCAATCGCCTGTCTGAAACAGCCGAGATCGCTTTGCCGGACACAGATCAGTCTACTCAGCGCTATGCTTTAAAAGGAAAGCACCCAAGCCATCCAATGCAGGCCGGGCCGCTGAGCACAGATCAACACGTTTCTTTTCAGTCGCGAAAGCAAATGGAGAATACGAAACTGGAGCCACGATCGCAGGTCAGGTCTTTTGCGAAAAGATCGCCCTCTCAGCACAGCCCATCCCAAGGAACCGCAAAAGCTACGAAGTTTCCGAAACTCAAGCAACAAACTCCGGATCTTAATGTGACACCACCCGAAGGACGTATGTCAGACGGGCGCTACGTCTTTGCGGAGAACAACCACAATTCCTCACTAACCCCTGAGGGCGCGAACCAGAAATTTTCCTTTCGAGCGCAAAAACGGGGAGAGAACCTGATACTCGTTCCACCAGCGCAGTCCAAATCCTTCTCTCATGACCATCAAGTGCGCCAGAACAGCTCCACCTTTTCAGCAGGAGCTCCTGATTTTTCTGGAGAAGTTCTCCCTGATGCAATCGATCCATCGAAACTCATCAGTTTAAGAGAGTTCAATGTTTGCAAGGACCCGGAGGAGGAATTTAGCCTCAAAACCCAATTAGCCATCCGACTGGACAGCCCCTCTTGGGTTGAGGCTGGCAAGGTGCTGTTCTTCTGTAAATATCCAGAGTCCGGATACACCATGCAGGTTGACATATACAACCCACACGGACGTCTTTTTAAAGATAGATGCGAACTCTTACAACTGGCCGTAAATGGCCTTGACAAAGCCAAAAAATAGGGAGTCTTAGCGTGAAGATCTACAGGTTCGTGGTCGTATTGTCTCTTGTCCTCGCCAGCAGTTTGGCTGCTAACGCTGCGGAAAAACCCTCAAACAGATGGGACACCCTTCTTGAGATCGCCTACAGGTTTACCTGGTATCCTCAAGAGGATTTGCAGGAATTACTGGAGAGGAAGTCGGTGGAATATGAACAAAGTTTGCAGAAATATCAGAATCTGTTGACTGCTGAATTAACCAACGGCGCAAAAACAGAAGGATTGATCAGCCCGGAGCGTGTTGTCAAGGGCAAACCCTGGAAACTATACTATCGCCTCGCCATTGCGCAATTCTGTATCTTTCTAGCGAATAATGACAAGATATATCTCCAAAATGCACAGTCAATTCTTTCCCTTATCTCCGGTAAAAAAGAACTGGTCAAAGTGTCATTTTGGCATTATCTATTTCAATCATACTCTGCTTTGGTGAATGAAGATCGCGATTCCTTTGTTAAAAGCGTATTTGATCTTTGGAACAACTACATCGTCAAGTTGCAAATTGACAACTTAGTAATAAGCGCATACATTTCTGAGTCAAGTACCAGTGAAGATTTAAGTTATTTCTATGAAAATATCGCTAACTTAATAATTAGTAAGGCTATTATTGAAAAACAAATACCTAACTTGGCTCCGCTATCTGTCATTATAATTTCTTTAGAAGGAAAATTAACTGTAGAAAATGGGTACAAGCATTTTGTCGAAGCGATAGGAGCACGCTTTCATGGTCTAAAATCAGATAATTATAATCTCAATTTTGCCGTTGCTTTTGTCGAAGCTACGGCCAATCAATATGAATTTGAAGACGAAAAATCGCCGCACTTGATAGTTAATAAGTATCATTCCGCCCGCAAGTCATACGAGGTCGCTCTATCCCTGGCCGATACCGGTAAAGGAAAAGCTGTAATTTTAACACAGTACATGGGGTTTCATAACTACCTCCTTCGGCGCCTCATTGATAAAGACAGCCTGCTCACCGCGAATTCACTGTTTCGCGGTGTGGCCGGAGACGCGCAAGGGCTCGCTGACAGGTCGATTGCTCTCTACGCGACACTGGCTGAATCGTCGCTCGGCGAGAATGGATTTCTTGAAGAAGGTTTTTATCAAAGAGGCAATTACATAGAAGCCATGCACCAACTGTGGGACTCCTCGGCCAAGCTCCTGATAACACTGTCTTTGTACTACAAAATGAATCACCAGCTCTATAAAACAACTGAGAAGGATATTGCTGCAGGACCTCTTCTCACACACCTCGGGTTCTTTGATCAATATGGGAAAGTGGATAGCGACATAGTCCCGGATAACGCGGTTTACTTGAGGGCGTATGCCGCAAGCCAATTGTCCGATCTTTACCTCAATGCCGCAAAGTATAGCACCAGTATCGAAACCAATAACCGGGCTTTCAAATATCAGGTTCAGGCAGTCGAGCTGTTTCCCTTAGACATCTTGGGAATTCTAAAACTCGCGCACCAGGCCGACGAGGAAGGTCGATACAGTATATATATTCACTATGTTCTGCCACTTGCCTCGCGGTTGAGAGATTCAAATGTCACGAGGCTTTGGTTAGATAAACGTTTAACAACCTATGAAAACAGCATAGGTATGATCACTACTGTCATACCAAGCATTGTTGATAACGCATTTCTGTTCATCAATATCCTGCAGCAAACAGAAGGTTCAGGTTCGCAAACAGAAGAAGATCTGTATAACAAAATAATAATCATCAGCAAATTGCATGCGGCTCTCAAGGAGAGAAATCTGGGAGAAAAGATTCCTGACTACTTAGCTTCTCTAGTGGATCACTACTACTCTGAGGATAATAGCTCGTTGAAAAGGAGTTTTCACGACTTGCCGCCGGATCTTAAAGATATAGTCACGTCAATACCTGAAATAGCTGAGAAGTATCAGATCAGTCGATTAAGAAATGAGTTGTATGGTTCTCCCGACGTCGAGATCCATGCTTTTCTTCGTGAATTGTACTATGAAAATCCAGACAAAATCCACACCCCTTTCTTTTTGAGCCAGCCCATTCACTTCTGAATGGTGCTTTTTCGTATCGACCGAGTTGCTCGTTCGGTCATACGTTGACTATATGTTTTTTTTTAACCCTTGACCAGCAACCTTGGGAAACCGTGGTCCGGGGTGTCATTCTGAGGAGCAGAACGACGAAGAATCTCATTTTATAAGGAGGATCCTCATGAGAAAGTTTGTAACATCTTTAAAGCTGGCTCTTATGATCTTTTTCTTACTACCACCTTACGCACATGCTGCTACTGGTTTGTATGTGGGAGCTGGTGGTTCTTATGCTGTTGAAAATTTTGACACTGATGATGACGATTTTGACAATATTAATTTTGACAATTCATGGGGAATAAATGCAAAAGTCGGTTATCACCTACATGAGTTAGTGGACCTTGAATTCAACTATGACTACCTGCATAAATTTGAAGTTGATGATTCCTCTACAGTGGCCGGTACAAGATTCGATGTGGATATTGACGTAGAAGTAATGACATATATGTTTACCCTAAAAGGGTTTTTCCCTATTCCCTCTGAGAAAGTTAAGTTGTCTGTAGTTGCTGGGGGAGGAGTTATGTATGCTGACACTGATAGCAAGGTGAAGATTGCTGGATCTTCCAGGTCAACTTCAGATGATGACATAGATGGGTGTGCTAAATTTGGATTAGGATTCGACTACTTTCTTATTGAAAACTTTTCAGCCGGCATTGAGGGAAATTACACCTTGGGGTTTGGTGATTTGGATGAAATTAGGTATTTCAACTTTACTCTCGGAATCGCGTATCATTTTTGATTCGGTCGCATTGATACGGTAGGGGTCATCTTCGTCAATGCCGAGCTACCAGGCCGGCGGCGTGGAACTCAACCTGAGTGGGACTGGAAAAATCAGCCTGCAATACCGTTTCAGCTACGATGACGAAATATACAACGCCTAGGTCAGGGTGGTGCTCCTGCTATTATGCTTTTTTCCTCGAACACCTCGCCTGGGTTGAAGGAGGTCGGGTCATGAAAAGAGTCTTAATCCTTGTGCTAGTATTAGTCTTTTCGGCAGTGCTGATTCAGGGCTGCGGTGGCGGCGGCAGCAGCGCTTCCCCGAGTCTTCAAGATCCTGGCGGCCCAGGTGGAGGCGATCCCGGCGGCACACCACCGCCCGTGATTGGCGAACTGGGAGACCTCATCGATCTGGGAGACCTGGTTTACCCCTTAGGTGATCACTGGTATTTTACCTGGGCCAGGGTCATCAACGATGAGGGAACGGTTATCGGCCAGTCCAACAGAGGTCTTCCTGTCAGGGCGGCTTTCAAGTGGGAGCCCGGCTCCGAGGAGATGACCTTCCTGGGCATCCACAATGAACCCATATGGAGCTGCGAATTGACTCCACCTGCATTTTTTGGTCCCATCTACAGTGAGGCCGTAGACATCAATGCCACCGGGCAAATCATTGGGAACTCCTCTACTGGATTTAATTGGCCTGACGACAATGAGAAATATGCCTTCCTCTGGGAAAATACCGTTTTCACAGATTTGCACCTCCCGGGAGCACTTTGGTCCGAAGCAGTGGACATCAATAACAATGGAGAGGTGGTTGTTACATTATCTTTTGAAACAAATCCATGTGAGATTATAAGTGGAGCATTTTACTGGGACGGCGAAACATTCACTACCGTAGATTCTACATTGGTGCCAGATTATCAAGGTCTCGGAGGAGTTTTAGGCGCAAGTGCCGAGGCTGTTGCCATCAATGAGAACGGACAAGCGATCGTCAACGCTGGTGACACGGTGATTTTCCACGACCTGAACTGGGGCGTCATAGAAATTTTTAACCATCTGCCCGGCGCCAGTAACACGGTTGCCGTGGACATCAACGACAGCGGCTTTATTAACAACGACGACATCCCCGACGGCCATGTCATCGGCAACAGCGGCAATTTTGATCGAGAAGTGCTCAAAAGCATATTGTTTTACACTTTCCTTCTGTTACCGGAGGATCCAGGCCCTACCCTCGAGGCGCTTGACTCAGTCCAGGGTTTCTTTTGGGACGGCGGCGCCATGTATCCTGTGGACCATCTGGGTGGCGGAAAAAGCGTGGCAGCAGATATCAACAATAAGGATCAGGTGGTCGGCGGTGCGCTCACTGAAGAGGGCAAGACCCATGCCTTCCTTTGGACCCTCGGTCATCCGCGACCTCGGCACGCTGGGTGGCGACAACAGCTTCGCCCTGGCCATCAACGAAGCCGGCCAGGTGGTCGGCTGGGCCGAAACGGGAGAATTTTACAATGAACAGGCGTCTGTACGGCCGGTGCGCCATGCCTTCCTCTGGGAAGATGGCACTATGTACGACCTGGGAGTGCACAACGATTTCTACGACTATTCCTTCATTCCATCCTATCCCGTGAGCTATGCAGTTGATATAAATGAACAAGGTATATTGCATGCTCTGACAGGAAATTCCGTCACCATCAACGAGCATCCACGGGGATTTTTCCTGAGCCCGGGAGTGCCCTGACCCTCACGGGCGATGATTGATTCTTTACTTAAAGAGGGAACGCACAATGTCCCTGACTAAATTTGATAAGAAAGTACGAAGACTGAGGTCTAAAGAAAATAAGCTAACAACAAAAATGGAAAGTCGTCGCCAGGAATTTATTACAGCGACCGAGAGATTCATCTTGAGTTGGTATTCTAAATACGTAGAAAATGTAGTCAAGTCGTATCCAGAAGTTACAAAGTCGATTGACTTGAATGGAGTGAAGTCTATTAAGAGCGAATTACTTGACTTGATTAAAGCAGTTCAAGGAGTTGTTAAACAAGAACTGAGTCGCAAAGAGCTGTGGTCGCATTTCTATCGGGAAACAGAGATGGCATTGGAGGACTTCATTTACAATGTAAAAAGACCGAGAATATTGGATGATGTAATTCGGTCGTTATTGTCTGGAGCTGTTCCTCTTTTGGCGAAACATGGCTATGAAAAAGCTGCACACGAACTGGATACGATCTTGGGCAACCCACTTCGACGTGATGATCGTCTCGATTGGTCCTCAACGATGGACGCCACTGTGGAGTCTTATTCCAATCTTCACAAACAAATGTCGGATATAACCTTTAAGATTCAAAATACTGAGAGAGAGAGAATTTTGGCAGAAGCAGAAGACTTATGGAAACGCGCCTGATCTGTCTATGATCTGTCTACTTTATGAAAAGCTCTAAGAAGGCTCCTGTTGCGCAGTCATGGTCTCGCCAAAGTAAAGAGCTGCCGCCCTCTCCAGATTAGCCTTGCTGATCTCCACCGGACGCTCGTCGTACCTGCTGATCGAAATGAGTGCGTCGACAATATCAGCCGGGTAACAAGCCCGTAACTCTTTCGCCCCCAATTCAAAACAGAGCTTTCGCAGTATTTCGGTGCTGTTCGGCCTACACGGAAGGTTCTTTTCGGCGACAAGGCGATTGAAGATCTCGTCAAAAATCTGGGAATCGACCGCTCCCACGTAAACCTTGTTCTTGATTCGTCGCAAAAAGGCCTCCTCAGCGAGCTCTTTGGGGTCGATGTTCGTTGCGAAGACTACAAGCACCTCAAAAGGTACCTGAAATTTTGCACCATAGCGGAGGGTCAAATAATCTACTCGGCGATCAAGTGGTACGATCCACCGATTCAGCAAATGCGTTGGTGAAACAAGCTGACGACCGAAATCATCGATAATGAGCATTCCATTGTTTGCTTTCATCTGCGGCGGGGCGGCATACGTCTTAGAATTCTCGTCCAGTTGTAATTCCAACATGTTTAACTCTAGTTCGCCGCCTACTGAAATGGACGGGCGGCGACATACAACCCAGCGAGGGTCAAGCCCATTGTCACCTGTCTTCAAGCTTTGGTGTACAGCAGGGTCATACACCACAATAATTTGTCTGTCGAATTCCACGGCATAGGGTATCAAAATTGAGTCCTGATAGACTCTGTGAAGACTCTCAGCTATGCTGGTTTTGCCATTACCCGTGGGTCCATATAAAAAGAGGGAAGTTTGTGATACGACGGCAGGACCCAGTTCATCCAGAAAACCATCAGTCAATACCAAGTCTGAGAGCGCCTCTTTTAGCAACTGTCGTCGTAACGTTACTTTAGGAGTTTGTGATCCAACTGCAGCTTGGTAGCTTCTGAAAGAAACTGGCGCCGGACCCGAGTAGTGGCACATGTCAAATCGGGTGGCAGCGAGTTTCCGGCCTGCTTCGGACAGTGTGAAAGTGTAGTCGTTGCCTTCCATACCAGTCACTATAAGGAGTTGTCTCTTCCTCAAACGCTCGAACATGGCCTGAATAACTGGGAATGAAAGCTTTAAGGAAGAACATAACGATTTAATGCTGCTACTCCCAATCGTGTAAAGGCGTCGCAGCATCAAGTCTTCTACCAGAGAATCCGGGATATCCAGACTGTGCAGATTCTCAACCGCTCTGGGTGAAAAAGCTGGTTGAGGCTGAATGATTCTTTTCATACCCATGGTTTTCATCGCAGACCTCCTAGGGAGCATCTATTTCCTGATCAATATTTTCACATTCGTTGTCAAAATCATTTCGGCTCAGCAGCCGCCCGACGGCCCACCAGATAAACCAGGTGCCGGCGATGGCTGCGTAGCCATCGATCGCATAGTGCCAGCCTAGGTGCACCGATCCTATCATGATCAAGGAGGCGAAAACGGTCAGCGCCACGCCGAGGGCGCGGCCTGTCCGCCACCCAAGTAAAGCGAAAAGAAACGCCACAGACACATGCATGCTCGGCATCGCCGAGATGCCTTGAGCTATACCGTTCCCTCCAACTTCATACGCGTCCCACAACATCTCCTGGATACGTAGCGACCAGACAGGGAAAACTTCGTTCGCAGCCCACAGGTACTCCATCAGGGGTTGGAATATATTTTCGCCCTCAAAGACTCGACCGTAGTAGCAGGGTCCAACTGAAGAGAATAACGTGGCGGCAACGGTACCCATCAACACCCACGATGCAATGAATGTAAGGAAAAAGTGCATACGCAGTCGCGGATTGCGCAGGCTGAAGGCTTGCCAAAACAGAACAGCGCACATCACGAAAAACCACAAGTTATAAAAAAAGTTGATGGTGCTCGTAATGAGCGGACGGCCTAAGATAGGTTGTAGCAGCTGCCAAGGCTGGACGCCGCCGTGGAGTGCCGCGTCCCACTCAACGAAAACGGGATCCCAAGAATAAGGTTTTATCAGCGGGATGATGGCCTTATAAGAGGTAAAAGCAGAGATGAAAACAGGGATGAGAAGCAGCATCGGCAGAGCGGTCAGGATCCGCTCGGCGTTTAGATAATTAGTATTCAAATCATCAAGTATGTATCGGGTCAGATGTTCAGGCCGTGTGAAAATCATCGTATAACTAAAGCGCCCGATCAAGAAGAGGAGAAGATAAAACTCAGTGATGACCTTCAAGTTGTTGTTATAAACCAGCGACAGGGATATCTTGTCAGAGGCTTCGCAGAGCCAAGCAACGATGAGACAAGCTGCAACGTAGGCAACCACCACCGCCATAAAGAGGGCGTGTGTGCGCAGGCTTTTTATGAACTGAGTATTGATGTTGCGGAGGGCGGACTCTGCCGCGGTGACCTTCGGAGAGTCAACAAGAACAGATGATACTGCAAATGACTTCTTCATGCTGCGCGCTTGATCTCCAATTGGTTGCAGTAGGCATGGTTTCGTTTTCCGCTAGTTGTCGGATTCAATCGAAAACATTTCATATACACGGCCCGCTCTGGCTTTTCTTAAGTTCTGGCTTGCTCTGCTGTAAAAAGTTGGTTTGATCTCCAGAGCTTTTTCAAAGGAACGAATCGCTTCTTCCCTCAACCCTTGCTGCAAATATACGCATCCCAGGTTATTGTGCGCCTGAGCCTCATCTCCGTGTTCCATGAACACAGCCAGAGCTTCCCTATATCTCCCTAGTTTGGCCAGGGCCAGACCCAAGTTGTTGTACAGCTTTACACAAGAAGGTTCGCGTTTTATACCTTCCCTGAATGCCGGTATCGCCTTTTCGTAGTGCCCTGCCAAGAGGTGAGATACCCCCAGGTTATTGTAGAGAAGGCCATCGCTTGGCCTGAGATTAATCGCTAAACGGTATTCACGAATTGCCTTGTCGTGTTGCCCTTGGTAATCATAGATGACGCCTAGAATAGTATGAGCCTTCCAGAGTGCTGAATCGATCTCAATAGCTTTTCGAAAATGTCTACTGGCGTCTCCATATTGCTTCATCTGAAAAAATGCTAACCCTATCCCCTCATGAGCCAGCGAATCTTCGGGTTTTGCTTTGAGGACAGCTCTAAATTCTCTTACAGCATCGTCATTTAATCCACCCAAAACAAATACCATGCCTTTCTTATACTTCACTCTGATATTTTCCGGATTGAGCTTGAGGCATTTCTCGTATTGTACGAAAGCCATCTGCAGATTGCCTCGTGAGACGCTGACATCGCCTAGTCTCTCATGGTCTTTCCCTGTCATTTCAGGTAGTGCTATCTTTTCAGTTGCATCACCAGGAACTGTTTCCAGTTGCTGCCTCATTAGGCTTTTGTAATTTGGCATTTCCAACTTCCCGTGAGAGGAAGCACAACCACACAGAATTCCCAGTATCATCGGCATACTAATCAATAATTGGAAACATCTTCTAGCTCTTATCAATTGCACGTTGCCACCCTATTCTTCAATAAATAACCCGTGTGTTCACAGTGCGTCAGCGTGTCAGCAACACATGAAATATGCGAATGGCTGCCGGCCCAAGAAGCACGACAAACAGGGATGGAAAAATAAAGAAAACCAGGGGAATCACTAACTTTACAGGCATTTTGGCAGCTATCTCCTCCGCCCTTTGATATCTCTTTGTTCTAAACATATCAGAATATACTCTCAGAGCTTGGGCCACATTCGTGCCAAATTTATCTGTCTGGATTAACAATGTCGCCAGACTTTCCACGTCCTGAAGATCGGTCCGCATGGCCAGGTCTTTCAGTGCGTCTCGGCGCAGCTTACCCGCCCTCAGTTCCAAGTTTAGAAATCTGAGCTCGTCACTCAACGTCTTGTTCGTGATCCTTGTCTCTTCCGCCACCCGATTGATCGCTGCATCTATTCCCATGCCCGCCTCCACACAGACCACCAGAAGATCGAGCGCGTCGGGAAAGCCCTTAAATATCCTCTCTCTCCTCCGAGCGATCCGTATGCGCAGCCAGATATCGGGCAAATAGAGACCCAGCAATCCAAGGTATACGGAGATGCCCACTGTTAACATGGTACTCAAAGGCCCAAAAGCAACGAACCGCAACAAGATAAAGCACACTGGAAGAGAAATCGCCAGAAGGCATTTGGTGCCCCAGAAGACAGCCGGAGCATTTTCCCTACGGAAACCGGCTTTCAGATACCTGGGCCTCATTTGACGATGATCCTTAGACTTTTTGGGGGCGACACGCTTGCCAAATGTGCCCAAGAAGTTTGAGATTCGGTTTTGAAATTTGTGCCCGGGTTTTGCAGGTGTAGCTGTTGCATCCGGCGTTTTGAACTCGCCTGCTTCTTTGCTGCCTTTTCTGATCTTTTCTCTCAGTTCGCTTCTTTCCGAACGTTTACTAAAATAATTCAATATCGCCAGAAGAACGAGGAAAAGTGTCAGAAAGCTAAGAGCTGAAATTACAACAGGTATGTATTCACCCCCATATGGCATTTCTCTTCTCCCACTGTCATACTTCAATAGTGATTATTTTTTTCATAACCAGAGTCCCCAAGATCATCATGATTACAACTGCACCGGCCATGATCCTCCCTGCAGGCTCAGTCAACAGGATATGTAAATAGTCTGGATTCAAAAAATGAAGAACGAGCGCAATTACGAAAGGGAGGGCGATGAGGATTACGGCTGATATCCTGCCCTCGGCAGACAGGACTCGAATTTTGCCCTGAAACTTGATTCTTTCACGGATAAGGTGAGCGATGTTATTCAAGATCTCGGCAAGATTGCCGCCGGTGGAACGCTGTATAATTACAGAAACGACAAAATATCGCATGTCAGGGGAATCCAGTCGCATGGCGAGATTTTTCAAGGCATCAGAAACGCTGACCCCAAAGTTAATCTCGTCCAGGGTCTCTGATAATTCAGTCCCGAAAGGGTCGTCATATTCATCTGCTGCCAGCTTCATACCCGTTGTAAAAGCATGTCCCGCCCTCAGGGCACGGGCAACCAATTCCAGGCCGTCCGGCAGTTGACTTTGAAGCTTTCGCATTCTCTTCTTCTTCTTCCGCCGGAGGTACAGCAGGGGCGTTACCCCTAAAAGGACTGCAACCATTGCCCCAAGCAGATGATTCTTTCTCACCAGAACGGTGCCCAAGTAGCCCGTTGATGCCAGTAGAAGTGCAAGCAATATGAAAAAACCTGAAGAATGCTTGACATTTGCCTGCTGTACTAACCGCTCTAAGCCTTGCATTACCTTAATACGCAGAAGAACTCGATTGAGAAACGGTACTTCACTTAACACTCTTTTTTCGACAATATCGGGTACTCCCTTCTCCGACATTCCAGACGAAGCTGTTTCGAGCCGTCTCCGGATTTTCCTACGTTCTGGGCTGCCTGAGACTCGGTAGGCATAAAAACACATTTCAGTAACGAAGATGCAGACAAGAAAAATAACCAGTCCGACAAATATGAGATTCATTATCTTTACCCCTCTCGAGCTGTGGGCCCGAACAAATCTTGAGGCACTGCGATTCCAGCCAGGAAAAATTTCTCGAGAAATCGAGGTCGGACTCCTTCAAACCTGAATCTACCTTCTATGTTCCCCTCCGCATCCATGCCCGTTTTCATGAATGAAAAAATTTCTTGCAAGGTGATGACATCACCCTCCATCCCGGTGATTTCCTGTAAACTGACCACCTTTCTTCTTCCGTCGGCAAAACGCTCCGTGTGAATGACAATATTGATGGCGGAGCTGATAAATTTCCTTATAAACACAGTGGGGATGTCGAGGTTTGCCATGGCGACCTGGGTTTCCAGCCGCATCAGGGCATCGCGAGGAGAGTTGGCGTGGATGGTTGTAATCGACCCATCATGCCCGGTGTTCATGGCCTGGAGCATATCGAATGATTCTCCAGCCCGCACCTCGCCGACAATAATGCGGTCGGGGCGCATCCTCAAGCTATTCCGGACCAGGTCCCTCTGGGTTATCTCACCCTTTCCCTCAAGATTTGGAGGCCTGGTTTCCAGCCTGACCACGTGTTCCTGCTTGAGTTGCAGTTCTGCCGCGTCCTCAATGGTGACAATCCGTTCCTCCTCGGGAATAAATCGAGAGATCACATTCAACAGGGTGGTTTTGCCGCTGCCGGTTCCACCAGAAATTATAACGTTCAGCCTCGCCTTGACGATGCCTCTCAGAATCTCGCCGATTTCAGGAGTCAACGTTTCAAATTCAAGGAGATTTTCCAACTCCAAGGGGATTGCGGCAAATCGCCTGATGGACAGCATGGGCCCGTCTATGGCAAGAGGGGAGATTATGGCGTTTACTCTGGAGCCGTCGGGAAGTCTGGCATCAACCATTGGCGAGGACTCGTCAATTCGTCAGATCTGGTCGTAGGTGTTGGCGAGGATGTCGGAAACTGTTGGGTCTTGAAGAAAAGGCTCCAGAGGTCCGAGTCCCAACACTTCATCTAGAATCTCTTCGAAGAGCCGTTCCCTTTCAGTTAAGTTGAGAGGGACTCTCATCTCATCTTCGCGCAATATCCTACCTATCACACTTTTGATCTCTGCCCTGAGAGCGTTGCGCTCGAGTGTATCGATAAGGGACAGGTCGAGTAGATCTAGTAGGCGACTGTGAATTTTAGTCTTCAGCTCGAAATATTCCTCCGTGACAAGTCTCTCTGATCTCCTCAATGGCAGGCTTTCCACATTCAGTTCCGCGGTCACAGTTACCTCCTTACCTTTTGAAAAGCTATCCTCGTTTCAGGAACCTCCAACCCCCCTTTTTCTTCTTTTCTTTCCCTTTTATCAGTGCATCAGCTAACCCTCTCATGCTTTTGGTAAGTGCCGTCTTTGGTGCGGATTGGCAGAGCGGCTTCCCCTGATTTATTGCAGCCACCGCCGTTCGATAGTCGTTGGGTATGGTCCAGAAGATCTTCTTTTTGATGCTAGATTCCGCATCCTTCAGGGAAATCTCCGATTTTGATAGATACCGGTTGATAATAACCCTGGTGCGTTCTCTCGAGGGGTAACCCAAGGCATCAAACGACTTCAAGAGCTTGTTGGTATTGGTAAGACAAGGCAGGCCCAAGGTCGAGACAAGGAGGACGGTGTTTGACATCTGCAGGATTCTCAGGGAGGTTTCATCCAGGGACTGCCCTCCGTCGATGACCACGAAGTCAAACATCTTCTGCATGAGATCCAGCAGATTCGCCACGATTTCCGGATTCACCGGGTTATGGCCATCTAAATTGACTGGGGATGGTAGGACACAAACTCCGCACGGGTCTCTGGCGATAACATTCATTAAGAAAGTCGGGTCAAGACGGGAGACATTCTTTGTAATCTCACCCCAGTGGTAGCTCGGCGTGATCTCTAAAAAGAGCGGCACATCCCCGAATAACAGGTTCATGTCCACCAATGCGACTGATTGGACGCTCGTATTTTCAGTCAGACTGACAGCAAGATTTACGGCTATCGTCGTTGTTCCCACGCCTCCCTTGCTGCCGACAACGTCTATGAGTTTGCCACGCCTGCCAGGTTCCGGACTTTTCGATTTTTCTCTTCTCTCTTTCAGTCTGACCAGTGCCTCGAGTACTTCTTCTCTCTTAATCGGCTTGGAAAAGAATTCATTCACTCCTGTTCGCATGGCTTGTAGCAGCACCGAAGGGTCGGACTGCCGTGATACCAGAAAGACCTCACCGGTTGCTTTCATATCCAGAAGCGAGCGAATGAGTTCAAAGTCTTTCTTGGTATCACTGCCAAGCTCGAAGAATAGAAGGTCGGCCCGATGGTACCAGGTTCCTGTTCAGGCTATCACTTTTGACTTCGATTCTGACCCGGATGCTACCGTCAAGCATGGAAGTTCTCCACAGCAATGGTTTGTGGCCATTTCTAACAATGAGAAGTTCTATTTTATCGTTACTCTACGAGTACCGGTATCTCAGCCAGGACGCCAAAGTTTTCTCCACCGGTGGTTCCTGTTGGCATGTGCGGTTCACAGTTCGGCAAAAAGTAAATTGATTTCTTCGCATAAGTAGCCGGCAAATCGTCGACATTTCTTAAGTTGAAATGAGTAACAAAACTATTCCAGCGCGCCACCCCATTGGTATCAAAGTCCGGAATAGCGGCAAGTTCTGCAGCAGTTGGCCAGGCACTCATTCTTCTCGGGGCGTCTTCCCAATCTGGTGTGCCAGCCCCAGTAATCCAAATGATATCGAGGTTCACTACACCCCGCAGCGTTGCGCAATTCGATACATTATTTCCTGGACAACTGACTACTGGCAAAGTTTGATTCCAGGGCTGATCGGGAATGCCGTCTCCATCAGTATCTATGGGTGTTTCACGGACTCCGTCATCGTCCAGATCATTTGCACCATTTATCCAGCAATCTCTTAGAGCATCGAAAGTTACCTGTTGCACGCCCCCGGTGGCTCCTATACCTTGACCATACTCAACAATGTCAGAAGTCCCGCTCCCACACACAAGTTGTGTCATTTCATTGGCATTGGCGGTTTCGCAGGGCTGACTAAAGTTGGTCCATCCTGCCGTGTTGTGGGTCGCGTTGTCCGATCCACTGTTAAGCATTCGTCCAATATTACAAGAGTATTGATCGTTTATCTCAATGCTCTCTTCGCAGATGGCGATAGGTTGGTCCCCTTTTCCTGGCTCAAGTATGCCCGCAAACCCGATGTACGCAACCGCTTCAGCACTCATTTGGGAATTCTCATGGCCTAAAATCCTAGCAAAAAAAGATGCAATCGGGGTCGCTTGTCTTCTGGCAACAACTCTGACCGCATTTATGAAATCTATGTTGGCGTCTAAATCTGCAGTAGACACATCATTCAAGGAGACCGCCGCAGTTGATGAATTTGGGTAAAAGCCACGATCGAGATTGGCAGTTAAACCAAAACTCCAATGACCCCTCTGCACCTCCGAACCGTTTGTGCCACTGGTCCAATTCACCTCAACGGCTACATTCTCACTTTTGTTTGTAGTAGCTGCGTCATAACCCAACTGGTTTGCACTGGCTATCGATACGCCTCCCCCTGGACCTATACCACAGTCATCATTGAAGCCACTGGCATTTACCGTTCCATCACACTTATACAAGAATCGGGCGCCGGCGAGTGCACCGGCATCGGCTGCATTTTGAAGCTCATTGCGCGCTACAACAAGGTGGCCCACGTCAACAGCAAGAGCAGCGAAACCCAGGAGGACGACCATCGATACTGCGACCAGGACGATGACTCCTCCATTCTGATTTCTTGGCTTTGATAGCATTTTGCGCTCCCTCATTTTACTTAATGATCTCCTTTGATTTATTCGCACCTCATGGCCGTTGTGGCAGAAAGGTTAACCTGTCCGATCAGGTCAGCGAGGAAATTGGGAATGACTAACCAGTTGTACTGGTAGTCTACAGTCACTGTGATGTTAGCACCTGAACCAGGGCAAGCATCTGGGACGGCATCGGTGACGGGTGTTGCACTGCCTTCGGGCCATGTCATGAGGTGGTTTTGGAGGTAATTGTTTACCACAGTCGTAATCTCTGCTTCGGTCGGTCTGGAAGTGTCAAAAACAATACCAGCCCTGGCTCCCTCGCGGCTGGCATTGGTAATCATCGCCTGGTTGTAAAGGATAAGGCTACCCTCTATGATTATGAAGAGCAGCGGGATTAAAACAAGCAGGCTAACAAGCGCAAACTCAACCATGGCCGCTCCGCTCTGCCCTCGTATTTTGTTTGTGGTTTTCATCATCTCGTTCCTGAACCACCTGATCTAACTGTACCCAGTTGGAAATCAAGGGGTCTCTTTTTCAATTGCTCTCTGAACAGCTTGCCATAGTTTGGCTGAACCAGCTCAGCT
>WOR8_10002627_pt1 | contig 25580 bp, 24 predicted proteins | sample DeeMarSeWOR38_10_FD_19890 | JGI IMG/M metagenome (IMG submission 19890) | reverse complement strand
CCAACTGCGCCGTCATGGGCGTCTGCCTGATTAATATCAATGAAGGCTACTCCTTTCTGGAAGCTCTGGTAGCGTCCTTCAGTTATGCCGTGGGTTTCGGCCTGGCCTTGATCCTGTTTGCCGGCGTGCGGGAAAAAATCCTGCTGGCCCGGGTCCCCCGCCCTTTGCAGGACACCTCCATCGCCCTGGTCACCGCCGGGATTCTCTCGCTGACGTTTATGGCCTTCAGGGGCATGGTCTGATTAGCTCATAGCTGATCGTTCATAGCGTAACTGGCTTACTGGGATAAGGAAAACTGATGGAGGAAGATGGACGGTAGAGGGTCGAAGGTATAAGGCCCAGGGGTCAGGGCGCATGGCACAAGGTGACAAATCAAAGCGCATCGCACGCGATGCGCTTTTTTTATTGCCATTTGCATAAATTCATATCAAAAATTCTGGGTCCGGCAGATGCTGGCAATCTGCACCTGATGTCTTATATTACCTTCAGGTGTCAGAATCGCTTACAAGGCCAAATCGAGATATCTGTCCCCTGAACTCTGTCTTATTTCTTCTGCAATCTGTTCTCTGACCTCTGTCATCTGAATTCTGTCTTCTGTCTTCTGTCATCTGTATTCTGTCCTCTGCCGTCTGTCCTCTGTTTTCTGTCATCTGCCTTCTGATCTCTGACACGAAAGGAGGCATCATGTATTCCAGAATCATGGTTCCGCTGGACGGCTCGGCCCTGGCCGAGTGTGTGCTGCCGCATGTGACCGCCATTGCCGGCAGCGTTAAGGCGAAAGAGGTGGTCCTGGTGCGGGTGGTCAACCCCATCCGCCTGCCGGCCAGTGTCCCGGCCACCGGTGATTTCGGATTTCGCGAAAAAGATCGCCGGCAGCTCGAAGCACATCGCAGCAAGACCGCCGCAAATTACCTTCAACAGCTGGCCGACGACCTGGTGGTGGAAGATGTCCATATCAGCCAGACCCTTATCGAGGGCAAGGTGGCGGACAGCCTGGCGGACTATGCCGTCAGTCATGACGTCGATTTAATCGTAATGGCCAGTCACGGCCGCTCGGGGGTCAGCCGCTGGGTAATGGGAAGCGTGGCCGAAAAAATGGTCCGATCTTCCTGCGTGCCGGTTTTGCTGGTGAGAGCGCCGGGCTGTGAACCGAGGGGATAGTTGCGGGTTGCGCGGTAAGGGTTTCGGGGTGGAGAATGGAAAATTCAGAAATTTCAGTACCTCGCAACGCGTAACACGCAACCCGAGCTATATATCATAGAGATAATGACACACATTGCAGCCGCGGGGCGGTTCGGGCATGGCTGCTGTGGCCGCCTCGAGGGCCCTCAGGCGGTTTCCGCCGGGATCGTTCAGCATGCCGTTGACGACTGCCTGATCGTATGCCTTGAGGCGCTGTTCGAACTGTTGGCGATAGAATTTACAGGTCTCCGTCTGCCACAACGCCATCAAATCAGAGTCCGGCAACCGCCCGTAATGAATGTTGGGGATCTCGACTTCCTTGCCCAGAAAAGTCGTCGGTCCGCCGATGGCAAGGTTGATGCAGGGGGCGGCCACGCCGTCATAGCGGATAAAAAGCGAGTCGCGGGGGTCCTGATCGCACACCGACCGCTCCTCGGGGGTGAAGGCAAATGCCGTGGTGGCGACATTCAGCTTTTTGGCCAGCCGCCGGGCTTTTTCAAGGGATTTTTTCAACCGGCGGATATCCCTGGTTTCCCTGGCCCCGAACAGGCCGTGCCCCTTGCCCCTTTCACCGCGAATCACCTCGCATTGTTTGAAATTGATCTGATCAACACCCAGGCGCGACCCCAATCGAACGATATCCTCTACCTGATGGCAATTCAGATCCATTAAAACGAAATTGATCATGATCCTGGGCACGCTTCCGGTTCGCATGGCGGCAATATTGGCCACGTTTTCACATACGCGCTTAAAGTTCGAGCCGATCCGGATCTTCTCATACAGTTGGGCATCGGCTCCATCCATCGAGATGCAGATCCAATCCACGCCCGCATCCAGAATCTGCTGCAACTTCTCCTTTGTTAACAGCAACCCGTTGGATAGAAAGCCCGTCTCACAGCCGGCTGACTGCGCTTCGGCGATCCACTCTGGCAGATGGGGCTGCAGCAGGGGCTCACCGCCACCGGTGAAATCCACCGATTGTATTTCAGGCAGATACGGCCGTATGGCTTCCCAGATCTCCTGTGACATCAATCCGTGATTTTCAAGATTCTGGGCAATCTCCCGCCAGGGGCACATGACGCAGCGAAGATTGCACGCCAGGGCCGGCTCGACCTGTAACAGCCGCCAGCGCCGCTTGCGGGTCCCATTCCGGCCAGATTCTGGCTGCCCCCCGGCTTTGGGAGGAAACAAGCGAGAAAAGAAATTTTTCATGATGAATTCCAGGGTAAAGTAGACGCCGTTTGCAAACGGTTGCGAACACCAAGCGTTATGATAACCATCATCAATTTTGAAAGCAAGCACAACGACGGGTTGCGGGGTGCGAGTTGCGCGGTGAAAAGCAGACAAGTCTGGAATCGAATGATCGGTGACGTGCAAAACGGAACCAAAACATGCCGGCGGGGACCCTGATTGATCGACCAACATCCAGATTCAACTGGCGCATCATTGTCTTTCCGCTTTTTTTGTACGACGTCATCCGCTATCGCCGACGGCTGCAGGTGCATCGCAAAAACCTGTTTTTCACCAAAAAGTTCGCCCTTCAGGCGGCTGCTCACGTCCATCAGGGCAAGGAGCGTGCCTGGGAGATCCGGCAAATAGAGATTAAAACCGGAGAGGTATTGGACAAGGAAAAGAAAGGCTTTTACACGGACAAAATCCGCAACCGTCAGCTGCGTGAATTCGAATTTCTGATCGACCACTACCTCGAGCTGCTTGGCACGAATCAATCCGGTTACAAAAATGCCCTGAAAGCGACCTATACGGCCAAAGGCAGTTTTTTAGCCTTTTTAAACCGCCTTCAAAAAGTCGAAGAAGAGGTCATCCAGGCCGCCATCGCCACCATGCGCAAGGGAACGAAAAAAGAGCGGCGCCTGTGGTTTGATCAGGTGCGCGCCGCAACCAAAAAAGTCAGGATGGCAGCCGCTGACAGAATATATGGTGAATGACGACAACGACGATAAAAGTATGATGTCGCCAGGCTTCTGTGATACCATCTACGTAACTGTATTTTTGCCTTTTTTCAGATACTGACAATATGTACTAGATTCCCCCACCTGTAAGTGGCGATGTAAAGGAAATGATATTTGATGGACCAAGAAACTGACATCACTTCACTAGCAATCCAAGAGGCACAACTTGTTTTAGCAGAAAAGCGAACATCTTTGGCGGTGATGCGCACCGGTATTGCGGTGTTGGCTTTACCTCTGTCAGTTATGAGTGTTCTGATAGCGACTTCAAAATATTACGATGTCTTTCATGTACTACATTTTCTTGTTCCATTGGTGGTGCTCAGCTTAGCTTTAATTATTTTTGGCGTTTACTTAATTATGCTTTCAATAATCCGTATGCGACATTATGACCGTCTTATTCATGAAATTAAGAAAAAGCATGGCGTAATTGGAAAATTCATTGAGTGAATTTATAAATCTCTCGTAACCATTGATATACAGCCGAAGGGAATGACCGCGCGGCTGCTTTAAGCCATTGAATCTACTATTCCTCCCGTTATAGTTTCTTGGCCAGCTTTCCCAGATCAACTTCCCTTTTATCGACCAGCGCCGAACAATAGTCCAAGAACGGAACACCGCCCCACTTTTCCTTGAACCGACGTATGCCCGCATTGACCCCCAGGCCGAGATTGATCGTCTTTTTACCCTCCATTTGCGCCAGGTTTACCATTTCACTGAAAAGCAGATCCGACGCCCCTGGAACAGTCTCTCTTACCGATCTGAAATTAAAAAGATAATAGGCGGAATCTACGGAGCCCAGATCCACGATGGTGAAGGCTGCCAGTCGACCCTTCTTCCGGACCTCAAGCACCCGGCTGGTTCGGCTGCGCTTGAGGTAACGCTGAATGTTTTTAAAAACAGTTTTCTGTTCGGAACTCAATCTGTGCCCGGCAGTAAAGTGTTTAACTAATTTCCTGTGTTCTTTGCCGAACAGCCCGGTGTGGACGCTAAGCTCTCTTTGCGCCCGCCGCAACATGTAAGCCACTCCGGGGGCCGGAGGCCCTGCCGGAAGATTTAGCCGGAAATAGGCGTCCCCGGGCTGTTCTTCAAAAGAATCCGTCAACTCCCATATTTCCGGGGCGATAATGGCTACGGTTGCGGGATGAAACCGGTTACAGGCGGCCTGGTAGGCCTGGGGGTTGGATTGGTGGTCGACGCCGAAGGGATACCCGATAAAAAGGAGGTGATTTTTACGAACGTAACAGAGATGATTTTCAAGCAAGTGGGATTCGGCGCCGGAAATGGCTTCGACATAGTCCGGAAGGTGTTCGGGCAAATAGGCTTGCTGATATACGCGCTGCAATTCTTCCGGGTTTAGCATTTAATCCCCGTTAGTTCGAATCAAATATTCTTCGAATCTCCGCAGATCGCGATTCACCGATGGCGGACTCTATTCTGCTTAGCATGGCGGCATCCGTTTGCGCACCCAGGGTCTGACTGGCAGCCCGCAAGACCCGTTTTTCCAGTGCTGAAAGCGCTTGTTGAAAATTGAAAAAGGCTTCCCGTTGCGGATAGACACTGCGAACCAATCTAGCGTAGTCTTGGCCGTCGGCCCGGAACAATTTAAAATAGTGGTCGATCAGAAACTCGATTTCTCTGAGTTGTTCCTGCCGGATGGCATCCGAATACATTCCTCCGGGTACGGAGGTCAGCAGTTGCTTGGTTTGCAGCTCGATGCGCATGAGGGCCGCACCCCTGGTCTGGTTTTTGGCCATCATGTCATAAGCGGCTTCGAGGGCCATTTTTTTTGTAAACATCAGGTTTTGGGCGAATAGCTGGCGGCGCTCCTTTGATTTCATATAAGCCAGAATGAACACAATCGGTATCAATACCTCCCAGACAGATAACGGCCGGGGCGGATTCACTTTAAGCGCAACAAAATTAGCCTGCGTCTGCTCATGGAAAAGGATGGTCTTGAATTTTTTCTTCAATTCACTCGGCACGGTTGCCCCTTTAACGGAAAATGAACCGAATCATCAATAAATATCTTCCACTGTTCTGTTGCGCCGCTTCGCAACCTGCTGCGCTTCCAGGTCTAATTTTTCCTTCAGCTTCTCGTTGTTTCCGGCCTGGGCGATGATTACCCGGTCGATTTCGTTTTCGGCATCAGTCAGGGCCGCCAAATGATTTTCAAATGCCGCTTGGGCCGGATAGGCGTTTTCGATCAATTCGTAATAAGTGGCGCCTTGGGCATTGAAAAGCCTGGTGTAGTGGTCGGTCAGCAGATCCACCGCCGCCCTTTGAGACCGAGCCAGCCCGGTGGAATAAAGATTGAGGGATTGGAGCCATTGTTTGATGTCGCCATCGAGGTTCCGGTCAATCAGGGCTTTTTCTTCACCACTTGAAAGAGCCCGGGCAGCATCCAGTGCCAGGTTGCGCGGAAACATGAAATGTTTGGTGTAGCGGCTGATGGCCGTTGTCCGACGCAAAAAATCTATGATGAACATGCCCGGTATCAGATAATACCAGGCCGAGGGCGGTTGCTGATAGACGACGCCGATGGTAACTTCCCTGGCAAACTGCGTTTCGGCCGCTCGAATGATGTCAAGTTTTTCCATATTCATCCCTGTGGACGTTCAGCCGGCCGGCGGGATAACAGAAGGCGCTCGCACCCCGAGCGCCTTCTATTCGGTCGAGTTGAAAAAATTAACCGTGATCAAAAGCTTCAATCCGGTGGAATGACCGCCGGAAAGAATGTGCTGGACCACAGGATCCAGGTGATGAAAAAGGTCCAGACGGCGTTGGCAGTCTGGGAAATCCAGTAGGCGATCGCCGGTTTTCCGCCGCCCACCGAGACCAGTTCCTTAAAATTGGTCTCCAGACCGATGGACACGAAACACAGGGCAAAAAACCAGTTTCGATAGGTCTTGGTGGCACTGCCGACGGCCTTGACGGCTTTGAGCCCCGAAACCGGCTCAACAAAAACCGAGACGACAATGGAGGCCACAATAAAACCGAGCACAAACTTGGGAAACCGGTACCAGATTTCCATGAAAGAAGGTCTTTCGACATTCCCCGCCTCTTTGCGGTCTAGGCTCATGGTTGCCCAAAGGGCCATCAAAAATGCCGCCACCCCGATCAGCACATTTTGGGCCATCTTGACCATGGCCGCCACTTTATAAGCAGCATCACCACCAATGATTCCACCGGCCGCCACAACGGCCCCCGTGTTGTCGATAACCCCGCCGACCCAGGCACCGGCCCAGTTGTTGGGCAGTTCCAGCCATTTGGCGATGGGCGGCATAACCAGGATCAGAACCACCGCACATACCAGGACCCAGGCCACCATATAACTGACTTCCTTTTTGTTGCCCTGGATGGCTCCGCCGGCGGCAATGGTGGCCGACACCCCGCAGATGGCGTTGGCCGAAGCGATGATGGCGCTGAAGCGCTCGGATACCTGAAATTTCCGGCAAATCCAGTAGGTCATAAACCAGACCGCTGTGGCCACCAAAACAGCCTGGACGAGACCCATGAAACCGCCCCTGAGGACATCCGAGAACAGAATACCTGCGCCCATGCAAACCAGGCCGATCTTAATAAAGTATTCCGTCTGTCCGGCGGCTCTCAAGATCTGGGGCACCTGGAAGATGTTGCTGATGATCAGACCAAAAATGAGGGCAAAGATGACATACTCGATGCCCCACTTGGCAAAAAAAGCCTGTTTGGATAATACCATGGCGATTAAAGCAAGAACATAGATCACCACAAAACCGGGGATGTAGCGCTTGAAATCATATTTCATGAAAATGCCGCCGACTGCGGTGATGACCGCCATGAACACAAAAAGAATGACGCTCTGCCAGAGAAAAACGCCGAAGCCTTTGGGAAAGGCTGCCGTAAGGCTTGTCCATTTGGCAATTTTGGGACCAGCCGGCAACAACCCGACGGCCCATTTGCCGGCTTCGACTTCTTTCAGCGAGACAATAGCTAAAACCAGGATAAACCATCCGAGGAAACATGCCCACCAGTCTTCACTTTGCCAGACCGGCGGCTTTTCATTACCGTTGCTCATGAGATAGCCTCCTTTTAAACAATAAGGTCGGTTAAATCCATAAAGTCTTAAAATTCAAAAATTAACAGCTATACAGGAGTCTCATAAAAATGATGTCGAACCTTAGTTTACCCTATTCACCTCCTTCCGCCTAATAATTTAATCGACAAAAAACCCATCCGTATCCTCCAAATAGGATGTCCTAATTATTTATTTAATACCCCCGGGAAATGCAAGCAAAAACATAATTTGAGGACATATCGGAGTGGATCAACCGGAGTCCAATGTTCACCTGTTTTTCCTCAAGGGTGATGTCGAACGTTTGTACGGCCCTCAACAATTTAATATTCTTTACGATATTTGCTTGACAGGTCTTGATGTCTTTTCTATGATCCCTGCGATAAATCGGAAAGGAAAAGGTTTCTATGGTTCTGTATACTGTGTACTGCCTGGTGGGATTTGCGCTGCTGTACTTCGGAGCGGAATGGCTGGTTAAGGGATCATCCAGCCTGGCGCGCAGCCTGGGGGTTACCCCGATTGTGATCGGTTTGACGGTGGTGGCCTTCGGCACATCGGCGCCGGAGCTGGTGGTCAGCCTGATTTCATCGATTAAAGGCAAGAGCATGATCGCGGTGGGGAATGTAATCGGCAGCAATATCTGCAACATCGCCCTGGTGCTGGGACTATCGGCCCTCTTTCAGCCCATCAAAAGCGACCCGACGGTGGTCAGGCGCGATATCCCGATCATGCTGGGCATATCTGTATACCTTCTGATATTGACCTTTAACTCCACCCTGGGACGCATCGAAGGTGCCACCCTGTTTATTGGCATCATCCTGTATACGGTTATGAACTATGCCCTGGCGAAAAAAGAAACCGCCGGAGCAGCCGAGATCGAGTCCGAACTGGAAGAGATCGGATTTGTGGCGTCCAGACCCAGGCAGCTATTGCTGATCGGCGGTGGTATCGCCGGCGTGGTGGGCGGTGCCCAGGTGGTGGTGAACAATGCCGTCATCATCATGACCATTTTAGGTGTCAGCGAAAAATTTATCGGCCTGACCATCGTGGCCTTCGGAACATCGCTACCGGAGCTGGCAACGTCGGTGGTGGCTGCCATGCGCGGCGAAATGGATATCAGTATCGGCAACCTGGTGGGTAGCAACGTGTTCAACATCATGAGCGTGCTGGGTGTGGCCTCACTGGTACGGCCGATCCCCATTCCCGGCGGTTTTATCGAGAGCGGACTGTGGATCGACTATCTGGTAATGATGTTTACCAGCTTTTTACCCTGGTTGATGATGCGCAAAGATTTTACGGTTAAACGATCTGACGGAGTTATCCTTCTGTTATGCTATGGGGGGTACCTAGCTTATTTAATTATAAAAGCATAGGATAATCGATTTCTCGATTTTGGATTGCGGATTGCGGATTTTAATAGGGAAAATATCTTATTTTAGCCTCTGAGCATCGCACATTGCGCCAATTTTATCCAGCATCGAGAATCGAGAACCGCGCACCGCGCAACCCAAAAACAGCCGCACACAAAATCTGCAGTTCTATTCAATCCGAAATCCGCAATCCCAGATCCCAAATCTCATTGGATTTTCCTCAATTTCTCCATCAATCCGGTCATATCCGGCGGCAGGGGCGATTCAAATGACAGGCGCTCACCCGTTCGGGGGTGGATAAAGCCCAATCGCCAGGCATGCAGCAGTTGCCTTGGGATGGCTTTTAGCAGGTCGATGAGGTTGGCCGGCAGACGCTCGGCCTTGTTATTCAGGTTTTTGATTAGCCTGCGGGGACGATAGACCGGATCACCGACGATGGGGTGATCCATGGTCGAACAGTGAACCCGGATTTGATGGGTTCGGCCGGTTGCCAATGTCAGTTCGAGCAGAGTAATATCTTGAAATCGTTTAAGAACACGCCAGCTTGTAACCGCCTGGCGACCCTTGCGGGTGGTGGTGGACATTTGTTTGCGATGGACCGGGTGCCGCCCGATGGGCAGATCGATGGTGCCGGCATCCTTTTTTAATTCACCGTAAACCAGGGCCAGATATATTTTGCTGACCGAGCGGGCCTTGAACTGGGCTGCCAGGGCCTCAAGCGTGGCCGCATTTTTGGCTACCACCATGGTTCCGGAAGTGTCTTTATCCAGTCGATGAACAATCCCGGGTCTGATCTGTCCGCCGATGCCTTCAAGGTCCGGGCAGTGATAGAGCAACGCATTGACCAGGGTACCGCTTCTGTGCCCGGGAGCCGGATGAACGACGATGCCGGCCTGTTTGTTGAGCACCACCATATCGCTATCCTGGTATAAGATATTCAGCGGAATCGGTTCGGGTTTGTATTCAACCGGCTCGGGATGTGGGATGCGGACAACGATCTGTTCGCCGGCTTTTACCCGGTACCCGGGTTTTTTGGGTTGATTATCAACCAGAATTTTGTGCTTGCCGATCAGATTGGCAGCCAGGGAGCGGGAGCAATCAGGCAGGTGGGCGGCAACAACGGCATCGAGCCGCCGATTGTGGTCGCTTGCGCCGGCAATGATGGTAAAGGCACCAGTGACAGACATGCTGCAGGGCTGTGCTAATTTTCGGAGCTATCCGCAATAAATAAAGATTCCAGTTCGGATAAAATGGCGTCTTCATCCGTTTTTTTGGCGGTCGACAATTCCCTGACCAGCAGTACCTGGGCGGTGTCATAAAGCTTGCGCTCGCCAAAGGATAGGTCTTTGGTAAGTTTGAGCAGAAACAGATCTCTGAAGACCTCGGCCACATCGTAAAGAGAACCGGTCTTGATTTTATCCATGTACTCCCGGTACCGTCGGTTCCAGGTCTGATTGTCCGGTAGACCTTCTTTTCGTGACTTCATGACCTCGTAGACTTTGGGGATCTCTTTTTTGTCAATGATGTTGCGCAGACCGACGGAGTCGACATTGCTGGTGGGAATCATGATTACCATTCCGTTTTCCAGGACCTTCATGATATAAAAATCATGTTTTTCCCCATTGACCACCCGACTTTCAATGGCCTGTATTTTCCCCACACCATGGGCAGGATACACGGCCAGGTCACCGATCTGAAATCCCTGGTCCTTTGTTTTTGCACTGCTATTGGTCTCTTTGGCTTTTTTTTCAGTCATTTTCCCACCGATCATCGCTATTATTCACATCATTTAAAGCAGACCCTTACATAGCACACCTTGGGTCAACAATCAATAAACAATAAATAAAAAAGGATTGGCGCAAAATTACGCCAATCCTTTGGGTTAGCTCGCGATCAAGATCACGTCTTACAGCAGGAACGGTACCAGCAACAGGGCAACAACGTTGAGGATCTTGATCATGGGGTTAATAGCAGGTCCGGCCGTATCCTTGTAAGGATCGCCGACGGTATCACCGGTAACGGCGGCTTTGTGAGCATCGCTGCCCTTGCCGCCCAGGTGGCCGTCTTCGATGTATTTTTTGGCGTTATCCCAGGCAGCGCCACCGGTGGTCATGGAGATCGCCAGGAACAATCCGGTAATGATACTGCCGATCAGCAGTCCGCCCAGGGCAATTTTGCCCAGAATCAGACCAACCAGGACCGGTGCCACCACGGGCAGCAGGGCCGGTACGATCATTTCCTTGAGAGCGAACTTGGTGACGATATCCACGCAGCGGGCATAATCCGGTTTGCCGGTTCCTTCCATAATACCGGGGATTTCACGGAATTGGCGCCGGACCTCATCAACCACCGCCCCGCCAGCTTTGCCGACCGCGCGCATGGCGATGGAGCCGAACAGGAAGGGCAGCAGGCCGCCGAGGAACAGACCGATAATGACCGAGACATCACTGAGGTCAAACCTTAATTCGGCCGCACCGCCGTGCAGAGCGAATTCCTGGGTATAAGCCGCAAACAGCACCAGCGCGGCCAATCCGGCCGATCCGATGGCATAGCCCTTGGTAACGGCTTTGGTGGTGTTACCCACCGCATCCAGGGGGTCGGTGACGGCCCGGACACTCTCATCCATTTCAGCCATTTCGGCGATTCCGCCGGCATTGTCGGTAATCGGCCCGTAGGCATCAATGGCGATAACCATACCGGTCATGGACAGCATTGACATGGCAGCCATGGCAATGCCGTAGAGCCCACCGGCCGCATAGGCCGCTCCGATGGCAGCACAGATAGCCAGAACCGGCAGGGCGGTCGCTTCCATGCTGACGGCCAGCCCGGCGATGATGTTGGTACCGTGACCGGTGGTGGAGGCTTCGGCCACGAACTTCACCGGTTTACGGATGCCGGTATAATATTCGGTGATGACGACGATGACCACCGTCAGAATCAAACCGACCAGTGAGGCAAAAAAGATGTTGATACCGGATAGCTCTTCGATACCGGCAAAGGCTGAGGTGCAGGCCACCAGAAAGGCGATGGCCGCCAGTATGGCTGCACCGAACATACCCTTATACAGTGCGCCCATGATATATTCATTTTTGCCCAGTTTAACAAAGAACACGGCGATCATGGAAGCCACAATCGAAATCGCACCAAGCAGGAGGGGGAACTCCGTCGCCATGTTGATCGTGGGATAGAGCAGGTTGCCCAGGAGCATGGCAGCAACGGCCGTTACCGCATAGGTTTCAAACAGGTCAGCAGCCATACCGGCGCAGTCGCCGACGTTGTCGCCGACGTTATCGGCAATAACCGCGGGGTTGCGGGGGTCGTCTTCCGGAATGCCGGCTTCGACTTTTCCAACCAGGTCGGCCCCGACATCAGCACCCTTGGTGAAGATACCGCCACCCAGCCGGGCAAAGATGGAAATCAGGCTGCCGCCAAAACCCAGCGCCACCAGCGCAATAACAGCTTCCCGGGACTCAACGCCGCTGGCAATCAGCACCGTGTAACAGCCGGCAACAGCCGTTAAGGCCAGGCCGGCGACGATCATACCGGTCACGGAACCGCCCTTGAACGCCAGGGCCAGCCCCTTGGCCAGGCCGCCCTTGGCGGCCTCTGCGGTGCGCACATTGGCCAGAACTGATACGCGCATCCCGATATAGCCGGCAGCGAACGAGGCGATGGCACCGACCAAAAAGCCAATGGCGGTTTTCCAACTCAGGGAAAATCCAATGATGATAAACAAGACAGCGCCGGCCATGCCCATGCTTTTAAGCTGACGGTTTAAATAGGCAACCGCGCCGTCTTTGATTGCACCGGCGATTTCGCGCATTCTTTCATTGCCTGCCGGAGCGTTTTTTACCATAGTCGCCAGAACAAGCGAAAAGATCACACCTGCAATTCCCACAAGTGTGCAAATCAGGGGTAATAAGTAGTTCATCCTTTCCTCCAGTTGATTAATTGTCGTTTACGCTTCAATCGTTAGGTCTTTACCGTTGAACAAGTTCATACCAGCTTTGGTACCATTACACAGAATTTCAACTACAGCATCCCGGGCGCCTGAAATGATTCTCGACAACGTCTCCGCTTTTTCGGAGGAAAATTTGCCCAGAACATGATCAGTGACAGTCTCCCCGGCCTCGGAACGCCCGACGCCCATGCGAAGACGCGTAAATTCGCCCCCCCCAAAGGCATCCATGATGGATCTTATGCCATTGTGTCCTCCATGCCCTCCTTTCTCTTTTATTTTTATTCTTCCAAAGGCAAGGTCTATGTCGTCGTGGATCACCAACATATCCTCGCCTGGTATTCGAAAATAATGGGCCAGTTTTTGTAACGGTGGCCCACTGCGGTTCATAAACGCCATGGGCTTGGCCAGGACAACATCGACATTCTCGACCAGGCCGCGCCCGAAAACAGCGTCGAATTTGGCTTTGTCAAACACAATGTTGAAATCCCGCGCGATTTTGTCGGCAACCATAAAGCCGGCATTATGCCGGGTGTTTTCATAGGTTTTCCCGGGATTTCCGAGTCCGACGACCAATCTGAGTCTATTTGCGGGCATAGGGTTGCTGGGCTATTTTTCTTCTTCGGATTCGCCTTCAGTCGGGGCCGCCTCAGCTTCTGCGCCTTCCTCACCTTCCTCGAGTTCTTCTTCCTCTTCCTCAACAGGCTCTTCTTCAACCTTCGGACTGAGCACGGTGACCACCGTATAATTTGTATCCGCGGAAACTTCGAAATTCTCACCCAGCGGCAACTCATCTACGTGGATGGAGTCTCCGATGCCCAGCTCGGTAATATCGAGTTCGATGGCTTCCGGAATGTCGCCCGGCAGACAAAATATTTCCAGTTCACGGCGGACGATATTCAGCAGGCCGCCTTCTTCGACACCCACCGATTGGCCCGTGGTAACCACCGGGACCATGACCTTGATCTTTCGTTTCATGTCGACTTCATAAAAATCGATATGGATCAGACTTCCGGATACCGGATGCGTTTGAAGCTCTTTGATCATGGCCGCTTTGGTCATTTCTTTGCCGTTGCGAATGACAAGATCTAAAATCAACTGGCCAAAACTGCCTTTTTTCAGAACCTGCTCAAGATCCTTGGTAACCACGGACAGTAAAACCGTCTCTGCTTTGGGGCCGTATAACACCGCGGGTGTTTGACCGGACCGTCTCAGTACCCGCGCCGGGCCATTGCCCACGGATTTTCTCACAGTTGCATGCAGTTCAATTTTTTCCAACGATATAACCTCCTTGATCATAAAGGTTCAAAGATTCAGGGTTCCCCGTTGCGGGTCGGCCCATCCTTGCGCCTTTATTTTAAAATTTATTCGATATTCAATTATTTTCTGCCAGAGCAAGCGAATCGCGGGTTCTGAATTATCTGAATATCCAACCCAGAAGCTTGAACCCTGCTTGTGGGGTCGTAGCCCAAAGGGCGAAGCCCCAAAACCCTGACCTCGTATTCTACACGAACAGCGAAGTTACCGAATCTCCTCGGTAGCTGCGGATGATCGCCTCGCCCACCAGCTGTGAAATGGTGAGTACTTTTATTTTGTCACATTTCCGGGCATTTTCGGCCAGCGGTATCGTGTCGGTTACCACCACCGTTTTAAGAGCCGAACTGGTTATGCGCTCGATTGCCGGACCTGAAAGAACAGGATGGGCGCAACAGGCGTGTACTTCACGGGCACCTGCTTTTGTGACGGCCTCGGCAGCCTCCGTCAGGGTGCCGGCTGTGTCGGCCATGTCATCTAAAATAACCGCTACTTTACCCGTTACATCGCCGATGACGGCCATGGCCTTGGCTTGATTGGGAGCGTCCCGGCGTTTGTCGATAATCGCCAGTTCCGCATCCAGCCGCTTGGCAAAGGCCCGGGCTCTTTCCACGCCCCCGGCATCCGGTGATACGATGACCAGCCCGTCCCTGAAATGCTTGCGGATATGCTTTATGAGAACCGGCGCCGCAAAAAGGTTGTCCACCGGAATGTTAAAAAATCCCTGGATCTGACCGGCATGCAAATCCATGGTAATAACTCGATTGGCGCCGGCCAGCGTAATCATATCTGAAACCAGCTTGGCACTGATCGGCACCCTGGGGGCGACTTTTTTATCCTGCCTGGAATAGCCAAAGTAAGGTATAACTGCCGTAATTTTTTTGGCCGATGACCGTTTGAAGGCATCGATCATTAACAGCATTTCAACCAGATTGTCGTTCACCGGAGAGCAGGTGGACTGGATGATGAAAATGTCTTTCAGGCGAACGTTCTCGTGAATCTCAATCTGGATTTCTCCATCACTGAACTTGTTGACCTTGGCCCCGCCCAGGGGCAGACTCAGATAATCGCAAATTTTATTTGCAAGCTCAGGGTTGGAGTTCCCTGCAAAAATGCCCACACCTTCCATTGTGGTCCCCGCCGTTAAATTAAGGTTGTCGTATGTTATATAGGGTCCTTCCTGATCCAGGACGCACCATATTAAAAAAATGAATAATGAATAATGACGATTGAATAATAATGGAAATCGCTTCGCTGCGTCAGTTTTAGTTTATAACTATCGGATAAAGGCCGCTCCGATCCACAGGTCAATTATTCATTCTTCATTATTTATTATTCATTTATTGGTGGCTGGGGCGGGAGGATTCGAACCTCCGAATGCAGGAACCAAAATCCTGTGTCTTACCACTTGACGACGCCCCACCATATCGAAGCAACGCATTTAGAAGCCATCGGCAAACGTCCTTTGGGATTGCTTCTAATCAGTGATAGCAGGAAACGCTTCGGTAATAATATCAGCCATATAGACATTCAATCGGGTATGATCCCCAATTGCCTGCCGTGCCCTCTCGGCTTTGTGGGGGTCAGAAAAAAGACCGAATACGGTTGGCCCGCTCCCCGACATCAAGGCCCCCAATGCCCCATGCTTAAGAAGCTGTGTTTTTAAAGACCCGATCTCGGGATATTTGTCTATGGTAACGTTTTCGAGATCGTTGCATAGGTGCTGCGATACATCAAAACCGCTTTGCTTTAAAGAGGGTTTTGTAATTTTTTTTTTGCATTTTGTCAATCTTAAATTAAGATTTTGATAAACTTCTGCAGTATGCACCTCAATCCCCGGATTTACAAGCAAAATACGAAATGGCAGGGGTCCCTGATAGGCCTTCAATTTCTCCCCAATGCCGGAGGCCAAGGCCGGTTTTTGAAAGAGAAAAAATGGGACGTCGGCACCAAGTCCAAGCCCCATAGACATCAGCTCTGAGCGGGAAAAGGGCAAGCCGTAATGCCGATTCAATCCGGCAAGGACACTGGCGGCATTGCTGCTGCCACCGCCGAGACCGGCAGCCACCGGTATGGATTTTTCAATCCGAATGGTCAGTCCATCGGTGATCTTCAGGCATTTAAAGAACCGGGTTGCAGCCTGGTGGGCAATATTGGTGTCATCGAGAGGAATCTGCGAATTGGATGATTCGATCGCTATTCTGTCACCGCCAAATTGAAGCATAATGGTGTCAAAAAGATCCACGCAGCACATGAGCGAAAACAACTCGTGATAGCCGTCCGGCCGTTTCCCCGTGACCTGTAAAAACAGGTTGATTTTCGCAGGTGACAAGATCTTCATTTATTTGGCAAGCATTATCCTTTTTCTTTAACGTAAATAATCCTTAAATCATAAAGGATGCTCTTTAATAAATTCTCTTCGTCTTTGGTCAGATTACCGGCTGTTTTCTCCTCGAGCATGCTCAGAATATCAATCGTCTGTTTGGCCATGGGCAGATTTTTGTCGGTTTGGCCGGTATTGGGATCCTCGATTTTTCCCAAATGCAGCAATGCCGATGCGTTTAGGGAAACGACGAAAGTCGCAAAATTGATTTCAGGCATCGGCGGGGACGCTTCGGCTTTGTCTGGCTTTGAAGCCTGCGCTTTATCCGGCTCGCGGCCTTGCTCGGTTGCAGCGCCCGCCCTGTCTTCGTCAGGCGGGGCAGAATCAGGGGACTCCTTTTCCGGGGACTCGGTTTCCTGGCTATCCTGCGAAAAAATGCGGCGATCTTTTACCACAAAATCCTTTTTTTCCTCTGACATAATTGCCTCCTATTGTGGGAATGTCCAATGGCGAATGACGAATATCGAATGAAGGAATTCTGTCGATCTTAATAATGATGGAGCGCAGCGACACCACCATTCGTCATTCGCCATTCTTCATTCGTCATTCCGGCTTGTTGCGCTTATAAAATATTAAGTTACCCGGGTTTGTCAAGCAAAACTAGTCGCGTTGCGCGATGCGGGTTGAGCATCAGGACCTTCTGAATTTGCGACCCGCAACTCGTATCTTTCGAGATGACAAGCGGTGCCAATGATGCTATTCTGGGCAGCAATATGATTAGGGTAGAAAATCTGACGAAAAGCTTCGGTGACCGGCTTCTTCTCGATGAGGTCAATTTTACGATAGCCGCCAAGCAGCGTGTCGGTCTGGTCGGACAAAACGGGCATGGCAAAACCACTCTTTTTCGAATGATTAACGGAGAGGAGCAACCGGATTCCGGCGCGATTGTCATACCGAAAAATTATCGCATCATTTATGTGCAGCAGCATCTTGAATTTGCCGCTGACACGGCCCTTGAAGAAGGGATGCGGGCCCTGTCGCCCCAGGAACAGGGACATTCGTGGAAGGTAGAGAAGATCCTTGCGGGTTTGGGATTTTCAGAGGCGGACTTCCACCGCCACCCCTCGCAGTTCTCAGGGGGGCTTCAGGTCCGTTTGAATCTTGTCAAGGCGCTGGTTTCAGAGCCGGATCTGCTGCTGCTGGATGAACCGACCAATTTCCTGGACATCACCTCTATCCGGTGGATCGAGCAATTTTTAAGGACCTGGCCCCACGAGTTGCTGCTCATTACCCATGACAGAAGCTTCATGGATAAAGTCGTCACGCATACGATGGGAATTCACCGGCGGAAGATGCGCAAAATCTCCGGCAATACGGCCAAGTATTATAATCAGATTGCCCAGGACGAAGAGGTCTATGAAAAAACCAGGATCAACGACGAGCATGAAAAAACCAGGATCAACGACGAGCGGCGCCGCAAGGAAATCCAACAATTCATCACCCGCTTTCGAGCCAAAGCAAGGCTTGCCAATCTGGTGCAGTCCCGCATCAAGACGCTCAAAAAAATGGAAAAAAAAGAGAAGCTCGAGCAGATGCAATTTCTGGACTTCTCGTTCCGATCCAGTCCTTTCCCCGGCAAACGCGCCCTGACGGCACGAAATCTTAATTTTGGGTACGAGCGCGGCCAAAACCTGATTGACGCTTTCAACATCACGATCGAGGCCGGCGAAAGGGTCTGTGTGGTGGGCAAAAACGGCAAGGGAAAGACAACCCTGCTTAAACTCCTGGCCGGTGTCCTTTCTCCGCTGGCCGGTGAAACTGTTTATCATCCGTCAATTGAAATAGGGTTTTTTGAACAAACCAACGTCCAGAGCCTGGTGGATTCCCGCACCGTTGAGGAGGAAATCCTCTATTCATACCCGGATATTGACCGACAGCGGGCTCGCAATATTTGCGGTGCCATGATGTTTTCGGGTGATGACGCGCTCAAAAAAATCAGTGTCCTTTCGGGTGGCGAGAAAAGCCGGGTGATGCTCGGCAAGCTGCTGGCAACACCGGTGAATCTGCTGCTCCTGGATGAGCCTACCAACCACCTCGACATGGAATCCTGTGATGCGTTATTAACCGCCATCGACTTTTTCGAGGGCACGGTGATCATGGTGACCCATAATGAAATGTTTCTGCATACCCTGGCAGAACGGCTGATTGTGTTTCAAAACGATCACATCGAGATATTCGACGGAAGTTACGGGGAATTTCTCGAAAAGGACGGATGGCATGATAAAAACCCGCCGTCGGGTCATACCGGCACGCCGACGCCCCATCAGGAAACAGCCGTCCGGTTGTCCAGAAAAGAATTGCGGCGTAAAAGATCCGAGATCATTGCGCGCCGATCAAAAATCACCGGTCCCCTCGAAAAGCGTATCAAGGGACTGGAAGATACGATCGAAAACCACGAAAACGAACTGAACCGCCTTCATCAGGAGATGCAACTCGCTTCACAGAAACAGGACGGACGGGCGATAGCCGAACTGGCCCGCGCTATCCATGCCAATCAATCGGCCATTGAAAAGGCATTTGACGAACTGGAAGAAGTCTCCCATGGGTTAGACGAGCAAAACGCACTATTTGAAAAGAAATTGCAGGAAATCGATGACGAACAGATAATTTAGATTGCGGATCGCAAAATGGGGCGATTCGCTGGTGCTCGCATCCCTTTCCATCGATCCAAGCCCTGCCGCCGGTCATCGACCATACCGCTGACTATAAAAATTGACGGGTCATCCCGCACTGATGGGGATTTCCAGGTGATAAACGCCGCTTTCAAGACGTGATTTTACCGGCAGCGGTCCTTTTTTAAACACCTTCATCATGCCGATATTGGAAAAAAGGACTTCGGCCATAAAGCCTCTGATGCCCCGCTCCCGGGCCAGTCGGGCCAGCATTTCGTACATCATGGTGGCGATGCCGCTATGCTGGTATTTCTCATCCACTATGAACACCACCTCCGCCAGGGGGCCGCTTGAGATTCTGATGTAGCGGGCCTCGGCAATGATGCGGCCCTTGCCTTCTTCTCCGACCAGCCCGACAATCGACATCACTTTGTTCCAGTCGACATTGACATATTGCTGCATTTTGGCATGGGGCATGCTGCTGACGGAGTGAAAATAGCGGGAATACACCGCTTCATCTGAGAAGCGGTAAAACAGGTGACGCATGCCTTCCTCATCGGAGGGCCGGATGGCCCTGAACCTTATTTCCAATCCCCCTCGGGTGGCCCGGGTGGTGGCTATGTCCGCCGGATAGAGCCGGGCACTGTCCTCCAGGAAGATTTGGTCATCGTATAGAACCTTTTTATCCTTGGCTTTGCGGACCAAACCGGCCCGGTCGTCGGGATGGGCGATATCAATCAAGGCCTGGGCCCTTTCTCTGACGGTGCGTCCCTCCAGATAGGCAACCCCGTATTCGGTTACCACCGCGCCCACCGATTCAAAGCCACTGAACTGATTGGGGTGGTGGGCGATGGATAGCAATATATTCGACCGTCCCGCCGGATCCCGGCTGGTCAGGGCAAAAATCGATTGCCCGCCTTCCGACAATTCCGTTCCACTCAAAAAGTCCACGATCTCGGCCGGGCCACCGGCAATGATGCCTTTGCCGGTATGAAGACCGATCCGGCCGTACAGGTCCACTTTTTTAGCGGATACGATGGTGATAAATTTTGGATTGCGACCGATAACCAGGGGATTGAAGACTTTGTCAATCCGCTGGAACTCTACCTGGGGATTGTTGTCCAGCCATTTCATCAATTTCCAGGTGCCGAAGGCGTATGAGGTCAGGGCCTTGCCGCGATGCGTCTCTTTGCGGCGATTGGACGCCGCCCCGCATTTCACCAAATCCATCAACGGATCGGTAAACAGGGGCGAGTGTATGCCCAGGTGGCGTTTATTTACCAGGCGTTTGGCCAGCGCTTCATAAAGGGGTCCGATGGAAAAAGCTAGGCAACTTTCATCTTCTATCAAGGAGGCCACATGCTGGGCCACCTTATCCCATACATCATCAATTGCCCAGCGCTCGAAATATATCAGGGGGTCCTTTGAGCGAACCAAAAAGTCGAAATCAGATATCTGAACCAGGGTATCCCCGAAGGTTCGCGGGATTTGGGTGTTGATCTCGCCGACGCAAATGGCGGCATGTTCCAGAGCGTCGTGGGCCACATCAATCGCAATGCCCAGGCTGCAGAAGCCATCTGCGTTGGGGGGTGTAATCTGGATGACGGCGACGTCAACCGGCCTCAGCAGCGATTCAATCAACTGGGGAATTTTTACAAAGCGGCTGGGGATCAAATCCACCCGGCCCTCCTCAATGGCTTCGCTGGCCACCCACCCGGAAAAGAAGGTTTTCAGTCGGAAATTCTGGGAACGCAAGGACCGCAGTGTAACCGCGTCGCCGAAGCTGACCAGCTGAATCAGTTCAAGATCCTCAAGATTTTTGGCCTCGGATGTCATCAGGTGACGGACCATGGTACGGGGCTCCGCCATGGCAGTTCCCAGGAAAACACTCATACCGGGCTTGATCTGAGCAATCACCGTTTCCGGAGATACAACCGCCGATTCCCAGTTGGCTTGGGTTATCTTTTCCATTGTTCCCCCTCCAATGGCATGTTCGACCCATACCGTGTGATCCCATCCCGCAAATCACAGAGGATGGATCGGTTTGAGCTGATTGCTCGAATGGTTGCAGGTCAGCCTGAAAGGATCTGATATTCAATCCGGTATCAGGGCCCCGATGAGAAGAAAACAACGCTGGGTAAGACGCAGAAGGAGTGGTGAACGCAATCTACCGCAAGCACAGGAAGACCCTTTTGTTACAGGCATTTGCGCACTAAGAGCATAATCATTAAACGATACAAATCAAGTTTGAGCCTGTCCCTCACCAATGGCGCTCTCGCTAAAAGCTGTCAAACAATTTCGCGGCTGAATGTTTGTTTTCCTGGTTCACTATGATATATAACCTGTACTTCGTTTTAAAGCAGGGTGACAGGTTTATGGCAATTTATAAATTAGACGACTTATTGGACACATACGGTGGTGAGTTTCTGATTCTGGATTTTAATCATCTTTTTATATCATCGTCCATCCGCGAAGAGGTCTGGCTGCTTCAGCGTAAAAATGATTTACCCATGATAGAAAGAATTATACAGGCCGCCAGGGAATTTAACATCCATGACGTCAGCGATGTCAGGGATCTGGAGACTTATTCCGGCGGACAGAAGGCCATTTTAGCTTGCCTGCTTACCCTGACGCTGATTGTTGACCGCAACATTCACGGCCTGAAATTATTGTTAAATAATATCCTGGACTCGGTAAGCAACGAAAACCGGTCAAAATTGATACGCCAATTGAAAGATATCTGTTCAACCCGCGATATTAAGCTGTTTACTGAAAAAAATGGCCATATTCAAGAGATTATTTAAGGAATGGAAATCCACAAGGGCATATATCGCTTAGATGATCGAAATCTGAACTTTGATATCGTCGATGATCTTAATCTTAATAACAGCGGCGGCTGCTTTTATTTTAGGGGGGACAACGGCTTCGGGAAGACATCCTTTCTGGAAAAAATCATCATTCCAGCCCTCCGGACTGACAACCTTTCCTATTTATATATCGGTCAGGATATCCGGACCCAGTTCTACACCCTGCGGGCGCTTCTATCCACCAGGGGATTCAAAGTATCCGATACAGATGAGGTTGAACTTTTAAGGCTGTGGTTTCGTCACAGCCAATCGGCAAGTGTGCTTATACTGGATGAGTTCGATAAATATTTCCCTGATTACAGCTTTATCTTTGACTGGAGCGATGCGTTTATCCAAACCTACATCATCGTAACCCATCTGGGCATGAATCGCTGCGAGGCGGTTGCAAAAAATCATCGGATTTGCAATGTGAGGTTTGAACTGATCAACATCGATGGTCACATGAAAAATATCCGGGTGAGAAATGAATAACATCGTCATGTTAAAGATTGGCTTCATATTCGTCATCATCAGCTCGTTTTTCTGGCTGTTTGTTTTTGGTCCTTTTTATGACAGCATCCTTATTCAGCTGGTTGTTTTTTTCGTTGTCATGGGATGGCACGTGCTGCGGTTTTCGCTTCAAGAAACCATTCCGGTGCTAAAGTTCTGTTTCCCGTTTGTATTGAGTTTATTTGTTTTCGGACTGATTTTTCATTTTATGCAGCTATTTGGCAGAACGGATTGGCTGGCGGACACGCTGATTAAATGTTTGGTATTCCCGAGCTCACTGGTGTTTTTAAAAATCCTGTTGACCTACATTACCTATTTGGATATTCTCAACCTTCCGATTTCAATGCAAAAACGAATCGGTCTGATTACAATGAAATCCGCATTCCAGAAAGGGGAAAAAATATTACGCCGTTTTTCCTGGTATCTGAATACCTATTCTGACCTGCACTCCGGCAACAGGATTAAATCCGAATTGCGAAAATATGCCTGCCTCATCATCGCCTTGTATTTGTACCTTTATGAAGAGATTGAAAATTCAAATCGTTTGCTAAAAAATAAATACCTGCACCTTTACGAGGTCAACGAATGAAAAATATAAAGATTGCGTTTGTCGCCCTGATCGTTGTTGTTGCCCTGATTACGCTGTTTATCAGGATCCCGCTGCCCAGCCGGGGTTATTTTAATTTTGGAGATGTCGCCGTCGTGTTCTCGGGTCTGGTTCTGGGCAGTCTGGCCCGGACGAAAAATTTCTGGTGGGGGGCAGGTGCCGGGGGTATCGGTTCGGCGCTGGCAGACATCATTGGCGGATTCGGCATGTTTGCGCCCATCACATTAGTTGCCAAGGGGTTGGAAGGCGGATTCTGTGCGCTGTCATCCAGCCGGCATAAATTCAGCCGCTGGGTTTTACTTCTGCTGGGCGGCGCATCGATGGTCGCAACCTACTTTATTGCCGAAGCATGCATGCCGAACATCGGCCTCCAGGGGGCGATATCGGAGCTCATACCCAATCTGATCCAGGCCGGCGGCGGCATCGCCGGCGGCGTCCTGGCGTTTACCGCCTATAAAAAAATAGTGAGAGACTGAATTCAGATTCAGTGTTCCGGCCGCTGGGGTCTCGCGTCGGGCGGTTGCGAGATGATATGATACGGGATCATCTTATTAGACCAACTGAAAAAGCCAGCAGGAACTGTCCCCCATAATACAGTGGCAAACCGATGAGCCGATTGGCAAAGCCCGTTTCTAAAAACCGATCCCGGGCGACAAACAAATCCGAGATATAGAAACTCGCCGCACCGAATATTACCATGAATCGTCCCGCCGAACGCAGCGTGGTGTCACCGAGGACCGTGAAGGCCCCGATGACCATAGCCGTAATGATGATGATGTAGGCAATCACGGGCACCAGCAGGGTGCCCAAATGCGGTCGCAACCAGAAAAACACAGGGCCGCTGATGGCCAGCGCAAGGCCGCTGCCGCCCCAGGTCCACCGATTTAAATCCGCCACATAGAAAAAACACAGAACATAGCACACATGCCCCAGCAGAAATGACACCAGGCCGAAGAGAAACATGCGTTCCTGGGGCAGGGCTAAAAAAACGTCACCGCCCAGGCAAAAAATCAATCCGACCAATAGGGGGTAATAGTATTGCGGCAATGGATGGGGCTGAAGCAGCGCCGTGATGATAAAGAGACAGGAAAGGATGGTTTTGAGGGGAAGCTTGCCTTTCAGGTTTCCATTTTTTTCAAAAAACAGAAGCCCCACCAATAGGGCCGCAGCTGCTATGATAATAACGGTATCTAACATCGGATCAATATGGTTATCGCGGCTAAAAGCCGCTCCCACGTCATGTCAACTACACTGGAGGGTCCGCTGAGAAAATAGCTCTATACCACAAGCGTTGAACTTCTCTTGCTGGGTTTACTTAAATATATTCTATCAGTATCAAGTCTTTACTTGTCCTCATTTTCCAATTGTTAAATGAGGAATTTTTTCGATGGGCAAGGCCGCACAGGGGTTTTCGTTGAGGCGTACTTATAGTGCGCCGCAGACGCAAAACCCGCGGAGAACGCCGCCCATCGGAAAAAGGCCCATTTAGCATCCACCACTTTAACAAAGCCGGCGATATTGGCGCCGGCCTCATAATTACCGGACTGCCCGTATTGCTCGGCGGCATCCACGCAGGTGCGGTGAATGGTTTTCATGATGAGCTTCAAACGGCTATCCACCTCGTCACGGGTCCAGGATAGCCGCATGCTGTTTTGGGTCATCTCCAGGCCGGAAACCGACACCCCGCCGGCATTGGCGGCTTTGCCCGGCCCGTACAGAATTTTTTGATCTTTAAAGATATCGATGCCATCCGGCATCGTGGGCATGTTCGCCCCCTCGCTGACCAGAAATACGCCGTTATCAATTAAATTCTGGGCATCCTTGGCGTTTATTTCATTCTGGGTGGCACTTGGAAAAGCGCAATCAGCTTTGTGGTTCCAAAGGGGATTGCAGTCGGCGGCCGGATCAACCTCGGTATGAACGGCCGAGGCAAATTTGTCGGCATATTCACTGATACGCCCCCTGCGAACGTTTTTAAGGACCTTTACATATTCAAGCTTTTGGGCGTCTAGGCCGCTTTCATCATAGATGTATCCCGACGAGTCGGACAGCGTAACGACTTTGGCGCCCAGTTCGATGAGTTTTTCGGTCGTAAATTGGGCCACATTGCCGGACCCTGACACCAGACAGGTTTTGCCTTCGAGGCTTTCGTTGCGCGTGGCCAGCATCTCAGCGGCGAAATAAACCGAACCATAGCCGGTGGCCTCCGGTCGGATCAGGCTGCCTCCCCAGTTGAGACCCTTTCCGGTCAGAACCCCGGTAAATTCGTTGCGCAGTTTTTTATACATCCCGAAAAGATAGCCGATTTCCCGAGCGCCGACACCGATATCACCGGCCGGCACGTCTGTGTCCGGTCCGATATGACGGAAAAGTTCGCTCATGAAGCTCTGGCAAAATCGCATCACTTCGTTATCGGATTTGCCCTTGGGATCAAAGTCGGAGCCGCCCTTACCGCCCCCCATCGGTAAAGTTGTCAGGGCATTTTTAAATACCTGCTCGAAGGCCAAAAACTTTAAAATTCCCAGATTGACCGAGGGATGAAACCGCAGACCGCCCTTGTAAGGCCCCAACGCACTGTTCATTTCGATCCGAAAGCCCCTGTTCACCTGAACATTTCCCTGATCATCGGCCCAGGGTACCCGAAACATGATCACCCGCTCCGGTTCGACCAGTCGCTCTGGAATTTTAGCCTGGCGATAAATCGGATTTTGATCCAGTACCGGCTTAATGGATTCCATCACTTCGGTGACCGCCTGATGAAATTCTCTTTCCTGGGG
>WOR8_10001466_pt1 | contig 25607 bp, 18 predicted proteins | sample DeeMarSeWOR38_10_FD_19890 | JGI IMG/M metagenome (IMG submission 19890) | reverse complement strand
ACCGGTCATCTGTCATCCGTCAATTGGGATGCTTGTGATCTGCAGGGTCGTCGTGTGCCGGCTGGTGTTTACTTTGTGAAGCTCGTGACCGACGATTATCAGAGTGTTGCGAAGACGGTGCTTTTGAAGTAATGGTAATTGGGTTAGGTTTTGGATGCTGGACGTTGGATAAGCCAATAGGTATCCGTCTCCAGCATCCTGACCTTAACCCAATGGTGATCTTTTTGTGTTCTTTAAAAAAGAGTTTTTATTAGACTTAAGTCTTTAGGATGTTAAGGATGGGTCTGGACCCTTAGAATCCAATCTCGTATCTTTTGTCCAGCATCCAAACCCTCACCTAATGACCATCTTCAACAGAAGGAGGTTGAGATGAAACGATTATTGTTTTTCCTCATCATGATAAGCTGGATTCCAGGATTTGCCCTTGTGAGTCCGCAGCTTGAAAGAGTGATGTCGAGAAAGAAACCGGATGAGCTGATCGGCATCAATATTGTGTTCCAGGTGCAGATGAACAGCCAGGAGCTGAGAGCGGCGGTAGCGGGCCTGCCGCGTCGTGAAAAGCGGGTCCGGGTTGCCGAGATATTGAAGGAGTTTTCTGATTCACAACAGCAGGCAGCTTTGGAATATCTGGAGGCGATGGCAAAACAGGGAAGCGTTGCTGACATAAGGACGTTCTGGATCAACAACGCGATATACTGCCGGGCGTCCGCAGCGGTCATTGCCGATCTTGATCAAAGAGATGATATCTACTACATAGATTACGATCTGAAGCCAGTCGAGCTGGAAAGGCCTTTGTATGCTGTGCCTCCAGATGTCACCCGTGAGATCGACTGGGGAGTGCTTAAGATCAGGGCCGATCTGGTTTGGTCTCTTGGTTACACAGGGCAGGGTGTCGTGGTTGGTATGATCGATACCGGTGTTAATTACAACCATGTCGATCTGAGCGATCACATGTGGAATGACCCGAATTATCCCAATCACGGCTGGAATTTTGAACTCAATAGCAATAATCCGATGGACGAACAAGGACACGGTACGCATACTGCGGGGACGGTTGCTTCTGACGGTACGGCCGGTTCTCAGTGCGGAGTCGCCCCGGATGCGCAGATCATGGCGCTACGTGTGCGTACCCAGGCTGATAGTATTGCCGAGAGTCAAGTATGGGCAGCCATGGAGTTCGTTGTATCACCGCCGCTGTCACCGGCCAATGGCGGTGATCTGATATCAATGTCTCTGGGTTGGCAGTATGCTTGGGCTCCACAGCGTGCCACCTGGCGTACGAGTTGCGACAATGTAGGCGCGGCCGACGTCGTCATGATCGTCGCGGCCGGAAATGAACGTGGTACGAATTACCCGCCCGAAGCACTGCGTTGCCCCGGTGATGTGCCTTCACCTTGGCGCCACCCGGAGAATGGGGCGATGGGTGCTCTATCCGATGTCGTGACCATTGGCGCAACTGATAGCCTTGATAATATCGCATCGTTTTCGAGCCCGGGTCCGGTGACCTGGCAAAGTGTCGCTCCATTCAATGACTACACCTATCCGCCGGGATTGACCACGCCGGATGTGTCGGCGCCGGGCGTGAATGTGAAGTCATGTGCATACAATAACACCAGCGGCTATACGCTCATGAGCGGGACATCGATGGCGACACCGCACACAGCCGGTGTTGTTGCGCTGATGCTTTCGCGGAAACCCGGATAACGATTTTGGAGCGGGCCGGATCGATGCGTTCTATGCCATTACCTCAGTGCAGATCAATGCCCACAACGTTGCCACACTCGATTTCACGGCGCCCGAGAGGCGTGTTGAAGAACTCGTCTTGTTACAACCACAGGTCAGGGTGATCAATTCCGGTATTTATGACGAGACGAACATTCCTGTGCAGTGTCAGATAAAACTGGGCGCGACAAACATTTACACGAGTACGCGGGTGATCACATACCTTAGCCAGGGCAGTATCGAGACCGTTACTTTCGATGATTTCAATGTCGGCACGTGCGGATCTCACTACACGGCGACAGCCTTTACATCGCTATCCGGAGACACGATCTACTATGATGATACTACACATATGTCCTTTGTATCCGCGCGTCTGTTCGAGATAGTGAATCCGGGGTGCAATGCGTGGAAGTATCCCAATGCCGACAGCGGTGCGTTGCCCGTGCCGACGAACCCCAGCTGGACTATGGCGAACATGGGTGAACTCCAGCAGATCGCGGTGCTCGATAGTCAGTGGTGGGTGACTGCCGGGGCGACCGATACGGCGCATCAGGACCTACAGCTGTATGGTTTCCTCCTCAATGTACCGGATACGGCAATTGAGCAGCTCAGCGTCGAGTGGTGGGGTCATCATGGAGGTCCTCCGCATGAACGGTGTGCCCTGTATTTCTGGGATGACCAGACAGGAACCTATTCAAGACGGGTCATGCAGCTGAGTGCGACGGAGGATGTTGCGCTCGGTTCGGTCCTCAGCGGTGATTCGGCAAGCGCATTTGTCGCGTCTGATGGATATTTCTATATCGCATCTGCAGCCGATGTATATGTGAAATCAAGTTGTCCGTTGCTGTTCGCCTATGACGGGCAGAAAAATATTTTCGTCGGCGATATCCTGACCGGTGGCGATATGGGTACGTGGATCGACCGGTTCTGTGGTGTGAACATGTATTTGCCCCCTGATTATGACGAATATGTGAAGATCGACGGTGCTGATCTAAAATCGGTTGACGGTAAATACCGGCTGACGATCAATGAAATGCTACAGGAAGTGACTTATCTCGATGAGGTTGCTTTGTACGCTGTTGACCATCCAGTCGACTATGATGTTTATCCTCACGAGGCGCTGCGTTGGCCTGGCTATCACGGTCTGAAACTGCACACGAGTAGTACCCGGCCATTGAAAGCAGCCCATGATAGTGAAGGCCATGATATCCTGGCAACACTTCTCTTTGAAGACCGGGATTATGTGCCTTTTGCGCGTTCGCAGATAACTGGATTTGCCGAACCGTTTACGATCACGATCGACGTCGGCGAGCTGGAAGATCCGGATAAAGCCGTGCTTTATTTATACGGCAGCGTGCGCTTCCCGGATGCGGCGCAGATCAGCCCGGTAAGTGACATCTACCAGGCACGCGAGGCGGGCATGCGGGTCAGATCACCCAGGGTTGAAGTGGTCGGCGTGGGCGGACGATGGAAAGAAATCGGAACCTGCGGAGTACCTGCCGGTCATAAGAAAGTTGTCACGTACCCGTTGTATGATGCCCAAGGTGTTTCGGTCTTCAAAACATCTGACCATCGAGTGCGCCTGACATTCACCCAGGAAGTTTATCTGGACAAGGCGTGGGTGAGCTGTTTCGAAGCGTCTGATTACAGGACGGCGTTACTGCAGCCGGTCAACGCTGATCTCCATTACTACGGATATGCTGCCTATGCATCAGTTGACGGCAAATACCCGGGCGATTTTGAATACGGGAATCGTGTCATCCGTGATTATGCGCAGATCGCTGGTTACTACACGCGCTACGGTGATGTCCGCGAATTGCTTGCTGATGCAGATAGCCGCTTTGTCATCATGTCGCACGGCGATGAAGTGAGCCTCGAATTCGAAGCATCAGAACTACCTCGTTTACCTCATGGCTGGCAGCGTGATTTCGTGCTCGCAGCAAAGGGATTCTACAAGATGGCACGACCTGGTAGAGCCTATGCTTACTCGGTTGACCCGATACCTTTCTACGGCATGCGTGATGATCTGGCTGCAGATGGTGGCGGCTACTACCCGTATGATCCGTCACCGGGCCTGCTTGGTTCATTGGCGGGCAGAATATATGCACGGTTGGTCTATGGCTATCCGTTTTCACTGGATGACGCCTGGACAATGGTGAAAAACCACATCGCAGGCAGGCAACACCGGACTTATCCAGCTGACCTCACAGAATACTGTCAGATGTGGAATACAAGAATGCATATGCCATATTTCCCGAATGCGTATGCGGATCTGCCGCCTCACCTTAATCTGGAGCGCGTGCCTCTGGACGAACGGGCGGGTGAATGGCCAGTGCATCTTGCATCATTGGGGATTCCGTTTGGCGCCCATTCGCTGCACAGTAATTACATACGTGTCTGGTTGGTGACGAACGGGCCGATCGGTATCGAAGAGTTACTCGACACGCCCGCGGTGTTGATGTTTGAACTCGGACACCCCAATCCCTTCCGCCAGAATATCACCGCTTCTTATGTATTGAACCGGTCGACAATGGTTGAGTTGTCTGTATACGATGCCGGTGGTCGCTTCGTCCGTTGTCTTGTCAAGGCACAGCAGGAACCAGGTGAATACAAAGCAACGTGGGATGGAAAAGATGAACGCGGACTGAAGCTAGCCTCAGGTACCTACTTTGTGAGATATCGGGCTGGCGACTCGGAGAAGATGGCGAAGGCGGTGCTTGTAAAGTAAATAGATTTACTACGATCGGAAGTTTGAACATAGGAATTTGTACATCAGGTCATGTATTGATCTGATAGCAGATTTTGATAATTGAAAGGAGTTGAGATGGCGAGAACAGTGTTTACTGGTGTGATTTTTCTGTTAACGCTGGCGTCAGGATATGATGGATTGTACGGTGTCGTCTATGGTGGTGCTATTCAAACGTACACACCTCGAGCCTATACCGATGCGAATATGCTTTATTTCTCCAACGGTTTAGAGTTCGACGTTCATGTCGGAGAGCCCGAACTTCCCCAGTCGCTGCGCGTGAACGGATCAGATTATTACATTGTGCATTGTAATGGCCCGGTTTATCCTGAACACGTGGAGCAACTGAGGCAAGCAGGTGCTATTGTCTATTCTTATATGCCAAACTATGCCTTCCTGGTGAGAATGGATGAGTTAGCCAAGAGCATCGTCGCTCAGACAGGATTTGTCGATTGGATTGGGATCTATCAGCCAGCCTACAAAGTGTCCGGACAGGAAGAATTCCGGGATTTACAAGGGATTCATGAGATAACCGTGTTGCTGCATCCAGAGGTTGATCTGAATGGTATTTTGGATCGTCTCGTTGAAATGGGTGCGCGGATCGTCGACATGGCACCGGGCGAATGGTATCATACTATCCGCTGCGAAGTTGACCTGTCACTTGTGCCCTCGATCGCAAGGCTCGATGAAGTCAGCTGGCTTGAACCGTGGCACAAGATGGAACTGCACAACACCAGCGTTCAGTGGATAGTGCAGACTGCGACTTCACAGAACCGGAGGCTCTGGGATATGGGCATAAGAGGTGACGGTCAGCTGTTGAGCATATGTGACAGCGGGGTGCGCACCTCTCACTACGCGTTCCGTAGTACGTTGTCATCGTGGCTAACAACCTGGGGTGACTATCCAAATGATCGGAAGATCGTTGCCTATAAACCAGCGAACAGCTATGGCCCTGGCTACGCTGATTTTGGCGATGAGGCCTGCAGTTACTGCCATGGGAGCCATGTCTCGGGCACGGCTTGCGGCAATGATGACGTAATGGGTAGCCCCTCAAGCTATGACGGTGTGGCGATTAACAGCCGCTTATATTTCTGTGATGGAGGTGGTTCTCTGGGTGCCGTGTACATCCCCGCGAACCTCTACAGTCTTTTCTTATTACCTTACACTGGCAATGCCGCAGGTAGCGTGAAGGTCATGTCCAATTCGTGGGGCAGCTCGGTGAGCGGGCAGTATACGGCAGAAGCCATAGCCGTTGATCAATTTGTCTTTTTCAATAAGGATTTTTTGGTCTGCTTCTCGAACGGTAATGATGGCCCAGGGGTGATGACGGTTGGCTCGCCGGCAACAGCTAAGAATTGCATTTCAGTGGGTGGCAGCCGGAATAACAGCCAGTATAATCAGATCTACTATTCATCGAGCCGTGGGCCGACCCAGGATGGCCGGCGCAAGCCGACCATAATCACGCCCGGGCAGACCGTAACGTCGGTCAACGGTTTTGGCGATACTGGTTATTCGGTCATGGATGGTACGAGCATGGCTTCGCCGAGTGCAGCAGGATCCGCGGTTCTGGTAAGGCAGTATTTTGTCGAAGGCTGGTATCCGAGTGGTGCGATAAACCCGGCTGATTCACTTCTGCCGTCCGCCGCGCTGCTCAAGGCAGTCCTCATAAACGGCGCGGACCGGAACATAACAGGATATACGGTTCCCGATAACAATGTGGGCTGGGGACGCATTGACCTGGATAGTGTTCTCTATTTTGCTGGGGATGCCAAAGAGCTTGCGGTTGTTGATGAAGCGGTCGGCCTGGCTACTGGCCAGTACGTAGAATACACGTACAATGTAGCTTCGGGGTCGGCGCCCCTGCGTTTTGCTCTGGTCTGGAGTGACTATCCGGGTGCGGGCGGCGCGGGTATCAAGTTGGTCAACAACCTTGATCTGACCGTGACTGCACCCAATAATGATCAGTACAAAGGCAACGTGTATGTGGGTGGACAATCGACCACGGGCGGGAGCTATGATACGCTTAACGTCGAAGAATGTGTACGCGTGGATGTGCCGCAAGCCGGTAACTGGACGGTCCGGGTGAGTGGGGTGAATATCCCTTACGGACCTCAGCCTTTTGCTCTGGTGGTGACCGGCGATCTTGTCGGCACTGGTATCGAAGAGCTGCGTCCGCTGAGGGAAAAAGTCCGTTTCAGTATCTCTCCGGCGTTTTCCAATGGGCAGCCTTACAGATTGGCGTACTCGTTTGTCGAGCAGACGCCGGTTCGCGTTTTGGTATATGATGCACTAGGGAGAATGATTGATGAAAAGGACCATGGCTTGCTCAGCAGTTCCGGCGAGTTGTTGATCAAATTCGACCGGATGTCCTCCGGTATTTATTTCATAAGGATCCAAGCAGGCGAACTTTCTGGTTTGACAAAAGTCATCTGGGTCAGGTAAAAATACACATGGTCCAAAAAGGGAGGCGCAGCGCTTCTGGCGCTGCGCCCTTTTTTTTGACTAATCACTTGCGCACCGACTATTTTTTGAACAATCTCTTCAGGTAATCCTTAGCCTCGGTCAGACCGAGTGACAAACATGCTACGTAGCAAACCAGTAAAGCCAGAAAACCGCTCAGACATAGGTTCAGGACTTGCATGGATAATGAAACACCAAGGAAGCCGTTCAGCAAACGGTGTAGTACAAGACCGAGGAAGCCGCCGAGCATTGACGCAAAGACAAGCCGTGTGAAATAATCGACGAGTGGAGAGAATTCGAATGCGCCGATTTTTCTGGGAAGCTGCCGCATGAGGATAGCCAGATTAATGAACGAAGCGATCGTTGTCGCCAGGGGAAATGCCCGGAAACCGATGACCCTCATCAGTCCAAGACTTATGCCGACATGTAATCCAACGGCAATGAAACTTGCGAACATCGGGGTTTTCGCGTCATGGTAAGCATAGAATACGGCAGCGACATTTCTTATGCCGGCAATGAACGGTACTCCGACTATATAGAGGATCAATGCCTGGGTTGTGGAATATGTGTCATAGGGTGTGAACATGCCGCGTTCGTATATCAAGCGGGTTATCGGCTGTGAAAGAAATGCAATGATGATTGAAGTTGTCGTTGTCAGAAAGAAAACAAGATGCAGCGAATCGAAGAGAGTTGTTTTCGCTGCTGCGAACTGTTTCTCAACGACATGTCTTGATATTGTCGGCAATGCGACAGTGCCCACCGCAATGCCGAAGAGACCCAGTGGTAAGTGCATGATGCGAAAGGCGTAGTTGAGCCAGGTCATGCTCCGTTCCTCCAGGAATGAGATGAGTAGAGTATCGACGGCAACGTTTATTCGTGATGCCGCCAGGCCCAATGCCACTGGTACGAACAGGACAAGGATCCTATGAAGGTTCGGGTCTCGGAAATTGAGATAAAGTTTGTAGTGGAAACCCTTGCTGAAAAGCACTGGTATCTGGATCAGAAATTGTAGTAACCCGCCAATGAGCACACCGTATGCCATGGCATAGATCGGGTCAGTGCCGTTTCTCACAAAATACGCGTACGAAAGCAGCGGTATGGCGATCGAAATGATGTTGAAGATTGCCGGCGCTACCGAGGGGAAGAAAAATTCGCGCTCGGTATTCAGATATCCCATGGCCCAGGCAGCCAGTGTCACAAAAAGCAGGAACGGGAACATGATCATGGCGAGGCTGGCCGTGAGTGCTTGTTTGTTCGGTATCTCTCCAAAACCGAACGCTATTATCTTCACGAAATACGGGGCAAACACGATCCCTAAAAGAACGATCATCCCCACGAAGATCAACAGGATGTTGAAGATGTTTGAGGCGAGCAGGTTCTGATGTTCCCTGCCCTTCTGTCTTTCTGCGGTCAGAATGGGCACGAAAGCAGCGGAAAGCGCGGTTTCGGCAAAAAGGTCTCTTAACAGGTTGGGGATCCGGAACGCGGCGACAAATGCATCAGTTGCGCGGCCGGCACCATAGAGGTAGGCAAATACTGATTCACGGAGCAGGCCGAAAACACGGCTGATCGCGGTGCCGATAGTAAATGCCCTCACACCTCTCGTGATATCGGCCATTTTTTGATTATACAGAATTTGCCATAGGTGTCAATGTCATTATTCCCTTACTAGCAGCGAAATTTCACTGATTTCATTGACTTTTTATGGATTCTTGGTATAATCGTGCGAGGAGGCAACAATGAAAGCAAAAGTCGGGATCAACGGCTTCGGAAGAATCGGCCGGTTGTTCTTCAGGATCGGATACAAGAGCGATAAATTCGAAATTGCCGCAATAAACGATATTACTGACGCCAAAACATTGGCTCATCTGCTGAAGTACGACTCGGTACATCGTACATTTGATGCCGATGTCAAAGCGAAGGAGAACGCGCTGGTCGTAGATGGCAAAGAATACAAGATATTTGCGGAAAAAGATCCCTCTAAGTTACCGTGGAAAGAGCTGGGTGTGGATTATGTACTGGAGGCGACCGGTAAGTTTCGGGACTTTGGCAAGGCAGAGCTCCATATCAAGGGCGGTGCGAAGCGCGTCATACTCTCGGCACCCGGCAAAGGTGAGCCCAAGATTCCAGGTTTTGTGATGGGTGTGAACAACAAAGACTACGATCCCAAGAAGCACACGATCTTCTCGAATGCATCTTGTACGACAAATTGCTTTGCACCGATCGTGAAGGTGTTGCAAGAGAATTTCAAAATACGCAAAGGTCTGATGACAACGACGCATGCCTACACGAATGACCAGAGAATCCTCGACCTGCCGCACAAAGATCTGCGCCGGGCCAGGGCAGCAGCGGTTTCGATGATCCCTACGTCCACGGGTGCGGCGAAAGCGATTACCGAAATCTTCCCGGAATTGAAAGGCAAGCTCGATGCGATAGCGATCCGTGTGCCCACGCCGGATGTTTCAGTCGTTGATTTTGTTGCTGAACTCGAGAAAGAAACGACCAAGGAAGAGGTGAACGGTGCGTTCAAAAAAGCAGCAGGCAGTGACCTGAAAGGCATTCTCTATTACTGTGATGAACCGCTGGTCTCGTCAGATTTCATTGGCAATCCATATTCGTCGATCTTTGATGCTGAATTGACCTTGGTCATCGGCAACATGGTGAAGGTGTTCGGTTGGTATGACAATGAATACGGTTATTCAGCACGAACAGTTGAATTGTTTGAGTATGTGATCGGGAGAGAATAATGGCAAAGCTGTCGGTAAAAGATTTAGATCTGGCGGGTAAGAGGGTATTCCTGCGGGTTGATTTCAACGTCCCGCTCGATGAAAATCTGAATATCCAGGATGACACCAGAATCAAGGCAGCTCTGCCCACGATAAAGTACATAATCGACAAGGGAGGAATGCCGATCATTGCCAGCCACCTGGGGCGGCCAAAAGGGAAGGTGGACGCAAAACTAACGCTTGAGTCAGTCGCCCACCGACTGGAGATGCTCCTCAATAGCAAGGTGCAGTTTGCCCGTGATTGCATTGGTGATGACGTGAAGAAGATGTCCGGTGACCTGAAGCCGGGTGATGCTCTCTTGCTCGAGAACCTGAGATTTCATATCGAGGAAAAGAACAATGACACGCATTTCGCGAGTGAACTCGCTTCACTCGCCGACCTGTATGTCAATGATGCTTTCGGTGCGGCGCACCGCGCACATGCTTCAGTTGCGGCCATTGCTCATAACTTCGAGGATCCAGCAGCCGGCTTCCTTATGGAAAAAGAATTGCAGTATCTTGATGGTGCGTTGAAGAACCCAAAGCGACCCTTGCTGGCGATTATTGGGGGTGCAAAGGTGTCTACGAAGATCGGCGTCATAAAGAATCTCCTGAACATAGTTGACCATCTTGTCGTTGGCGGCGGCATGTGCTTCACATTCTATAAGGCTAAGGGCTACGGAATCGGGAAGTCATTGTGCGAAGACGAGTTGCTCTATGAAGCAAAGACGGCACTCAACAACCCTAAGCTGTATCTGCCCGTGGATGTCCTGGTGGCAAAAGAGGTAAAGGCCGGCAGCGAAGTGCAGAATGTAGAAGCCGCGGCAATACCAGAAGACTGGACCGGTGTTGATATCGGGGCGCAATCAGTCGCCGATATTATCGATTTCATCAAGGAAGCAAAAACGATAGTGTGGAATGGTCCGATGGGTATTTTTGAGATTGATGGTTTTGCCCGGGGCACGGAATTCGTTGCCAAAGCAGTCGCCACAGCGACCAAAGCCGGTGCTGTTTCGATTGCTGGTGGCGGTGATACTATCGCGGCGTTGAAGAAATTCAGTCTTGCAGGTGGCGTGAGCCATGCTTCGACCGGAGGCGGTGCGTCACTTGAGTATCTGGAAGGTAAAGAGTTGCCTGGTGTGAAGGCCTTAAAGGAGAAGTGATGGAACCGATCATTGCCGGGAACTGGAAAATGCACAAGGAGCCGGGTGAAGCCAGGGCTCTCGTTCAGGAACTGCTTGCGCTTGCCGGAGATGTGAAGGATAGGATAACGATCTTGATCCCACCGTTCACGTCGTTGCCTTCAGTCGGCGAACTGGTTAGAAATTCACGATTCAAACTCGGGGCTCAGAATATGCACTGGGAGCGGAGCGGAGCATACACCGGCGAGATCTCTGGTATGTTCCTTAAAGCGCTGGGCTGCGAGTATGTGGTAGTTGGCCATTCTGAACGCCGGCATATCATGGCCGAGACCAACGAGATGACGAACAAGAAACTCAAAACAGCGCTGGAGATCGGACTGATACCCATACTCTGTGTCGGCGAACTGGAAGTAGAACGAGAAGCAGGGAAGACCAAAGCAGTCATCCAAAAACAGATCGAGGAAGGCCTTAATGGTATCGAGAACGAAGCGCACAAGATCATTTTCGCCTATGAGCCGGTTTGGGCGATCGGGACGGGCAAGACCGCAACCCCGCAGCAAGCAGCCGAGGTGCACAAGTTCATCCGCGGCCTGCTCAAGAAGCCGAGCACGATCCTCTATGGCGGTAGTGTGAAACCCGAGAATATTGACGTCTTGATGAAGGAAGATGAAATACAGGGTGTTCTGGTCGGTGGCGCCAGTCTGAAGCCGGAGAGCTTTGCCAGGATCATAAAGTTTGAGTAGATTACGTTGACACAGCCAGACCTTACTGAATAGGGAATTCGGCTCGCACCACTAAGGACGTGCGGGAATAGTCCGCATTTATGCTTTTTTCTGATTAGTAAGTGAGACCTTTCGTGTTTTTTCCACGATCTACGAATCACGAGTACGACAAACTGAGTCATCTTGACATTCACGCTAGAATGTGTATAATATTCCCATGAAAATCACTATGGATTTCAACCCGGACCGGGAGGCTCAATGTACGCCGTTGTGATGTTCGTGCACGTATTGGTCTGCATACTCTTGATCATCGTTGTGCTGCTGCAACAGACAAAAGGTGCCGGCATGGGCAGCGTATTTGGCGGTGGCGGTGGTTCGGACACGCTTTTCGGCGGCAAGGGCGCAACGCCTTTTTTTGTGCGCCTGACATCCGGACTGGCTATTGGATTCTTTTTGACCTCACTGACGCTCGTTCTGCTCTCACGCCGACCAAGGCCGACCAGCGCCGTGGAAAAAGGTATGCAGGAAATGCCCGTGCAACCCGGACCAGGAGTGACCGAGGACCAGCCTTTGATCCCTGAGGACCAGCCTGGTGTATTTGATGAAGTCCCGGGAGGCGAATAATGTTCGCGGTAATAGAGACTAAAGGATTCCAGTTTGTAGTTACCAAGGGCCAGAAGATTAAGATACCTGCGATCATCGCGGAAAAAGGCAAAGAGGTTGAGTTTGACAAAGTGATGATGCTCAAGGGTAATGGAAAGACAATAATTGGTAAACCATACGTTGAAGGTGCAAAAGTGAAGGGCATCGTGATAGAATGCGGGCGTCTGCCGAAAGTCGTCGTATTCAAATTCATCAGGAAAGAAAAATTCCGGCGCAAACGGGGTCATCATCAGGCGTTTTGCGAGGTCGAGATAACTGAGATAATCACATAGGCAGAGCGAGGAGGATAGTATGGCGCATAAGAAAGGTGTTGGCGCATCAAGGAATGGAAGAGATACAGCAGGGAAACGTTTGGGTGTGAAGAGGTTTGACGGTCAGTCGGTCAAGCCAGGAACGATGCTCGTGCGTCAAAGAGGGACGACCATACATGCTGGCGCAAATGTTGGTGTCGCCAGCGATTACACTTTATTCGCCCTTTGTGCGGGCAAAGTGAAGTACGGCTACAAAAGAGGCGGACGCAGGACAGTTTCGATAATACCCTAGACAGAAGACATTTACCAAAAAAAACACATAGTAAGACGACCAGATCATAATACGTATTCGTGATTCGTAGATCGTATTCGTGACTTAACCCAAAAATCAATTTCTCGCATTAAGAAACAGAACGTACTCGTGATAGGTAGATCGTACTCGTTTTAGGTCCAAGAACACTGGAGTGGGGCGTTTACGTCCGTCTTTCAATAGGAGATTTCAAACCACACATGGCAAATATCAAATAACCATCAAATTCCAATACTCAAACACATAACTGCCACGTAGGGGCGAATGACATACTGACTTAATGACATAATGACTGCTGTGTCGTACGAGCCTGAAGGCTCTACTCCAAGGGAATGGCTCCACAAGGTGCCTGTTCCATGTACATATTCATAGAACATCAGTAAGCAGTATATCAGATTACCAGTGAACCAGCTGACTAAACATCCATCCGTGATCTGATACTCTGATAGTCTAGTATCCTGCCTGCTGGTATCCTGATAACCTGATATCCTTCTAGGTTTCCGAATTTGGCAGTTCGAATTTGCGATTCCACCCTGATTCTGGAATGCATGCAGTAGGTGCCTCCTTGGATGTTTTGAAAATTCGGATTTTGGATTTGTTTAGTATTTCGATATTAGAATTTAGGATTTTCTTTTATGTTCGGCTTCCCTTGACATCTAGCCATTAGCTATTATAATATTGCGTATGGTGAAAGGTAAATAGTATGGACCGAAGAAGTGAACTCCAGTACCGCCCAGAACTGAGACATTATATATTGCCCACTCTAAAATACTATCTGAAATTGATCGAGCTGCCCAATCTGGAGATCGAGACATTCATACGTCATGAATTAGAGGCCAACCCCATCCTCGAGGAAATATCCACGGAGGTATCGACAGAATCAGAAGAAGGTGACGGTTCGGACGAGGAAAATACGCCCGAAGATCAGAAAGAGATAGAGGAATTCAATATTGCCGAGCTGTTCGCCGATACGCCGAGCACTGTTTATGAAAGCAATCCAGATGGAATGGATCCCCTTGATAATGTTCCTGCGCAGGGCGATAAACTCAATGATTATTTGCTCAGGCAAGCATGGATAGTATTCCAGGATCGGGATCTCGAGATAGCACGATTGGTCATCAGCAATATTGAGGACGACGGATACCTGGCTGCGCTACCCGAGGAGATCGCAGGCGAAGGTTACGATATCAACGATGTGCTGCGTATCATAAAGAGAATACAGCGTTTCGATCCGATCGGATGTGCCTGGCGTGACAAAAAAGAGCCTTTGCTCGTACAGCTGGAAGCATTGGGCTGTACCGCTGATTCGGTTGAGTGTATTCTTGTCCGCGAACATCTGAAGGATGTAAGGAGCAAACGACATCAAGAGATCCTCAAGTCATTGAACATCGATGAAAAAAGATTCGTGAAGGCACGCGACCTGATCCTCAAACTGGATCCCAAACCGGGCTGGCGGTACTCCAATGTCGCTTCAGGATACGTTTCCCCGGATTTCGTGATACGATGGCGTGACAATCGATTGATAGCCCACCTGAATGAAGATACCATGCCCCGGGTAAGGTTGCGCAGGCAGTACGTGGAGGTCCTGAAAAATCCAAAGGGTGTCCCACGGGAGCAGCTTGATTTCATAAGGCAGCGCGCGCGCGCCGCACAGCACGTTATTATCGCCATTGAGCAGCGCCGAAAGACAATGCTGCGGATACTCGATTCTCTGCTCGAGTACCAGCGTGAGTTCTTTGAGAAGGGTTACAGTCACTTGAGGCCGATCACGATGACTGAGTTCGCGCGCCAGTTGAGTGTGAACCCGTCGACAATTTCCAGAGCCCTCGCTAACAAGTATATTGAATCCCCCCAGGGTATTCATAAGTTGAAATTCTTCTTCAACGCACCGATCGGGGATACGGATAAACGCATAGTATTCCAGAAAATACAGGAGATAGTTGATAACGAAGACAAAACATCGCCGCTGTCCGATACACAGATCGCTCAGAAGCTAGGCCGGCAGGGGATCGCGATCTCAAGAAGGACAATATCAAAATACCGCGACCTAATGGGTATTCCGACCCATCAGTACCGCGGTACGTAGTCCCCATACGAAGCAGCAATCCCAACGTAGTAAGTTTTCTTTACCCACGGATCATTAATTTGTGTTTTGAATTAACCTTGAAAAACATAGACCAGTATTTATAATTGGCTATGATACATATCTTGATGGTCGCTCTCTGCACCTGGTTCAACTGGCAAACATTGAAGACTGATGATTTCACGGTGATCTATACGGAAGACTATTATTGGGAAGCACTCCATGCGCTTCACAACCTTGAATACTACAAGAATGACGTACAACATGTCATCGGCAGCCGACAGCGTAGTCTGCCGGTCGTGATCGAAGATGTTGGTGCATTGAGCAATGGTTTTGCCAACCCGGTATTCATGAACGTTCATATCTTTACCCACGCGCCCGGTTATGCTTATCGCTTAGAAGGCATCGAGAGCTGGTATCGCGTGGTCACGGTTCACGAGTATGCTCACATCCTGCACATGTCGAGAAGTAGGGGTGCGGCAAAGATGCTGACCGATGTTTTCGGCTCGATCTTCGCACCGAACATATATTCTCCAGGCTGGATAACCGAAGGCATTACCGTCTACAGCGAGTCGAAGAACAGCCCGTACGAGGGCCGGCTGAACGATGGATTCTTTGACAGCTACATCGGCGCCCGGGTACATGGTGGCGTCGTGCCTTCGATTATTGAAGCTACGAATACCCCGGTAGATTTTCCCTCTGGTGCATACTATCTATATGGAGGCGAGTTCTTCCGTTTCCTGGCGGGGCGATACGGTGAGGAGAAATTCGCGGAGTTCTTCGACCGGTACGGCAGCTATTTCTGGGCTCCGATGTCGGCGGTTTTTCCTTTCACTGGCTTGGATATTGCTGCCCGTCAGACATTTGGCAAGTCCTTCCCAGCGCTCTTTCGAGAATGGCAGCAGGACGAGCAGGTCCGGCAACAGAACTGGGCGCCCCAGGGGACGAAGTTGACCGACAAGGGATGGTACCTTTTTTCATTGGAGCAGGAAAACGGAAAACTATATTATGCACGTTACCAGCCACTCAAGGTTGATGGTTTCACCGAGCGGAGCTTGGCCCACATAATTGAATTTGACCTCGAGCGAGCAAGCGAAAGCATTATCGCCTCACTCAATAGTGCGATCTGTGCACCGTTGCGGATATCTAACGGTAGGATCTATTATGCAACGTATGAAGTGTCCAGTGGGTATGCAAATGTCTACTACAGTGGTTTCGGTTTCTTGGCCAATCTACATGAAAGGGATCTGACCACAGGTGCGGACCGGACATTGTTCACCGATGACATTCGCGGTTTTTGCATTTTGCCGGGCGGTTCGATATTATACAGTAAAGATAAGTTGCACGGTTATGGGTCGGAGGTGTGGCTTTTTGACCATAATAGGAATACCAAGTTGTTCGAGACCGATCTCCTCATTGGTGAACTTGATGCCAATGACAAGTATGTAATTGCGGTCGGCCGGCACGATTTTGAGAACTGGGATATTTACTTGCTTGATCGTCAAAAACAGTCATTCACACCGGTCATTGTAACTCCGTGGATCGAAGGTAGTGTCAATCTGCTCGACGGGTCATTCTTGTACACGGCAAACTATGATGGCGTATACGGGATCTACCAGTATGATATCTTGACCGGTATTTCATACCGGTTGACGAGCGGCGGTTATGCGGACCATGGGGTGTTCGCCGATAGCATGCTATACTTTAAAGGCATGTCAAAGACCGGTTTTGATGTTTACAGGACTGGATTCATTCCTGAAGAACAGCATACCGTGCAGGCCCTGCCGTCCAGCAAACCGGACTTTAACGACCTGGAATTGAACATCCACGAAGGCGGTTATTTTGATATCTTCAAGACACTGATCCCATCCGTGCGTATACCCTTTATTCTACCTACAAGATCGGATTTCAGTGCATGGGCCTACGGTTTGATGCTCTTGGGCGGCGATGCCACAAACGAGAACTTGTATGGCGGGTTTGTTGCCCGCGAAACATCAAGCGGTGATCTGACCATGAACCTCTTGTGGCAATCGCGGTTTTTTTCGCCACTGGATTTATCTTTCTTCTATGATTACAGGAACTCATTCCAATATTCTATCTCGTTTCCCGCATTCAGGAGCCTGGAGTGCGGGTTTTCAAATCTTACCCTGTTCCTCGACGGGCGTGTTTTTGAAGGGTTCTCGCGCGTCGAATTTGCGCCGGGTTGCTTCCTTGGTTTGCAGTATCCCCATACCCGTATTTCGGCGACGATCGCTCTTCCGTTTGAGCGCCAGGCTTGGGGTTCGAATATTCACCGGAGTGCCCAAGAGATATCCATTGGGTTAGGGCAGCTGCTCGCCGGGGGCGAGCTGCGCATCTCTGGTCAAGCATATGTTGACCGACATGATCCTGAGGCTCCGGACTTTTCAATCCGGGGGTATGGTGACATTGCATCCCGGCGGGCACTGGTTCTGACGTCAGAGTATGTTCATCGCCTGTGCAAGTTGCGCATGGGACTCTGGAACCCGAATATCTATTTTGAAGACCTTTACTGGGCAGTATTTGCCGATTATGCCGCGGTCGAGGATGGCGTGGACTATTATTCAGTGGGGTGTGAACTCAAACTCGAAGCCAAAACCGGCTTTGGCTTTCTGCAGATTGCGCCGAAGGTCGGCATGGCGGTCACAAAAGAGAAAGAATTCAAGATCTTCTTCGGAATCTCACCTTTTATCCCGATTTAAGCCTAGGGTTTTTTGCTTGACTTTTGCAGGTATTTGTGTATAATTAAGTGTAGAATTGCATGGTACTCAAACATCTCGAATACCAGGGTTTCCGCAATTTAGCGGACGCGGAGACTCAGTTTGCTGATGATTTCAATTACATTATTGGTGACAACGGTGCTGGCAAGACCAATCTGCTGGAAGCTATATTCTATGCGGGAAATGCATCGTCCTTCAGAGAGAACGAAGACCGGAACCTGATAAACTTCGATGCTGAATTCTTAAGGGTAGAAGCGCGCACGGAAGAACGGAATGCGGCTGTCTTTCTTGACAAAGAGCGGAAGAAGATCAAGCTGGGCGGTAACAACGTGTCCCGGATCAGTGATTTCATCGGTTGGCTCGGTGTCATCGTTATGTCAATTGAAGATATCTGGATCGTGCGCGGCACTCCGGCAAAACGGCGCGCGTTCTTGGATTGGGCAATTGCCAAGCTGTCGCCAGCCTATATAGCCGATCTGGTCGAGTACCGCAAGATCCTCCGTCAGCGAAACAGATTTCTGCAGTCTTTGAACGAGAATGGTAGCCCGAAGCTCTTTGATGTTCTGGACGAACAGCTGATAAAGTGTGGTAACGAAATATATCGAAAGCGCGCGGCCAGAATGCCAGAATTGCGCGCGAAATTCGGGGATTTCGGTACTTTCTTCAGCATCAAGAAATTTAATGTTGATTATCATAGCACGAGTGCAGAAATGGAGTTGAATCAGGATATGCTGAAACGCGTAAGGCAGAGGGAAATCGCCATGGGTCAGACCGTCATCGGTCCGCACCGCGATGACCTTCTGTTCTCGATCGATGGACGTGCAATGCAGCATTATGCGTCCGAAGGCGAGGAACGCGCTGCTTCGATCTCGCTCCGGCTCGCGGAGGCCGAGATGCTCTTTGAGGCAAAGGGCGAGCGACCGCTCCTTTTGCTCGACGAAACGAGTGCCGAGCTTGACGACAAGAAGCGTGAAATTCTGCTGGGCTTGTTAAAGGGTCAGGTATTTTATGCCAGTACACAAATGCCCTCACGTCAGCCAGCGGGTAATGCGGCATGCCGGGTTTTTAAAGTCGACCGAGGTGTTGTTGAAGTTTCCTGAACGTATCAACCGTATCGTGCCGCGTGTGCTTAGAGGGATGGATATAAGCAGTAAATTGCGGAACTGGCAGGTTGTCGAAAAATGGGAAAGTGTGGTCGGCCAGAAAATTGCGCGCCATGCGAAAGCAGTCAGTGTGGATTCGGAAAACCTCTATGTTGTGGTCGACAATCCTGTGTGGCAGAGTCAGCTGTTCATTATGAAATCAAGAATACTAAGCAAAATAAGAGATTTAGATGTAAGGATCAAAGACATCAAATTCATGATCTCGGATACTACGACGACAAGGAGAATCAATGAAAAAAAGGAATAAGCGTGGAAATGGTGGCAGCAAAATCGAAATGAAAAATAAGGGGTCCGAAAAGTACGACGCATCTAAGATACAGGTACTCAAGGGTTTGGAGGCCGTGCGCCGAAGACCGGCAATGTATATTGGCGATATTGGTCTGCGCGGCTTGCACCACCTTGTATTCGAAGTGGTTGATAACGGTATCGATGAGGCGCTGGCCGGCGCGTGTGATCACATCAACGTGACCATTGACAATGATTTAGTTGAGATAGAGGATAACGGACGGGGCATACCGACGGACATGCATCCGACCCAGAAGAAATCTGCGCTCGAAGTGGTCATGACCATGCTTCATGCGGGCGGCAAGTTTGATGACAAGGTTTACCGGATCAGCGGCGGTCTGCATGGCGTCGGTGTTTCAGCGGTCAACGCGCTGTGTGAATTTCTTGAGGTTGAGGTTTACCGCAACGGTAAGATCTACTATCAGAGCTATGAGTGCGGCGAACCAAAAGCGCCGGTGAAAATAAAGGGTAAGACGAAGAAGACCGGAACCAAGATAAGGTTCAAGCCGGATGAAGAGATTTTCAAGAAGGTGGAATTCAAGAAGGCAATCGTGAGCCAGCGGTTGAGAGAACTCGCTTTCCTCAACAAGGGGCTGAAGATAGATTTGGAGGACAAAGCTTCCAACACAAAAGAGAGATTTCTGTCAAATGGTGGTGTGCTTGATCTTGTTAAGTATCTGGATTCGGGTCGAACGCGGTTGCACAAGCCCGTGTATTTCTCGGATACAAAGGATGATGTCGAGATCGAAGTAGCACTCGAATACAATGACAGCTATCTGGAAAACATATTCACGTTCGCCAATACGATAAACACGCATGAGGGTGGGACACATCTGATAGGATTCAAGTCGGCGCTCACCCGTACCTTGAATGACTATGCACGGCGCCACAACCAGTTGAAGGACAATTTATCCCTGGCCGGTGAAGATACGCGCGAAGGGTTGACTGCGGTCGTGTCCATAAAGATCAAGAACCCGCAGTTTGAGGGCCAGACAAAAACAAAACTGGGCAACGCCGAAGCAAAAGGTGCGGTCGAGTCCCTGGTCAACGAAAGGCTTTCGGCTTTCCTTGAAGAAACGCCGAGGGTGGCGAACGTGGTCATGGGCAAAGTCGTGTCGGCAGCAAGATCAAGGGAGGCAGCGCGCAAGGCGCGTGAGCTCACACGACGCAAATCGCTGATCGACAGTGAGAGCCTGCCCGGTAAACTGGCCGATTGTTCCTCGGCAGATCCGGATGAATGTGAGATCTTTGTGGTTGAAGGTGATTCCGCCGGAGGCAGTGCGAAGCAGGGTAGGGATCGAAGGTTCCAGGCCATTCTACCACTACGCGGTAAGATCCTGAATGTTGAAAAGAGCGGATTGAACAAGATACTGAGCAATAACGAGATAAGAACGCTGATTTCTGCGATCGGCTGCGGCATCGGTGAAGATGATTTTGATGTCTCAAAAGTGCGCTACAAGAAAGTCGTTATCATGACCGATGCTGACGTTGATGGCGCGCATATCCGGACCCTTTTGCTCACTTTCTTCTTCAGATTCATGAAGGATTTGATCGAGAGTGGCATCATCTACATTGCCCAGCCGCCACTGTACCGATTGCGTCACGATAAGACCAGCGAGTATTTATATTCGGATGATGAACTGCAGCGCGTCCTCAAAAAACAGGGAGAAAAGAAGTACGATATCCAGCGCTATAAGGGACTCGGTGAAATGAACCCAGATCAGTTGTGGCAGACGACAATGGATCCAGAAAAGCGAATGCTCAAGAAGGTGACGATGGAAGATGCTGCCGAGGCCGACAGGCTTTTCTCCATTCTCATGGGTGGCGAAGTTGAACCACGCCGCAAATTTATTGAGGAAAATGCCCGGTATGTGGAGAATCTGGATGTATAAGGGGGATAGATGGAGCGTATTGAGCTTTTAAAAGAACTGAGTGAGGTGTTTGGGATCTCTGGTTACGAGGACCATGTTGTCGGTATCCTGAAAAAGCATTTCGGCGACCGCGTCAAGATCAGCCGGGACCGTATCGGCAGTATCATTGCCTGTAAGGAAGGGACAAGCAAGCGGCCGAAGATAATGTTCTCTGCGCACATGGATGAGATCGGCTTCATGGTCAAGGAGATCACCAAAGAGGGTTTCATTAAATTCCTGCCCATCGGTGGCTGGTGGGCAGGCAATATCCCGGGCTTGAAAGTAAGGATCAGAACGAGAAAAGGGAAGGATATCCCGGGTGTGGTCGGACTAAAACCGATCCATGAGCTGACGCCTGAGGAGAGGAAAAAACTGCCCGAGATCAAGGATATGTATATCGATGTCGGCGGGGCAAAAGGCTTCAATCCGAAGGAAAAACTCGGCATCTTGCCCGGTGATCCGATCGTGCCCGAGGGAAGTTTCGAACGCCTGGCGAACGATAGCTTGCTTCTTGGTAAAGCATGGGATGACCGTGTTGGCTGTGCGTTGCTGGTGAGCCTGCTTGATAACATCTCAGGGCTCAAGCACCCGAATACCGTATACCTGGTTGGTTCGGTCCAGGAGGAAGTGGGACTTCGCGGCGCGCGAACTTCAGCATATACCATTGAACCAGACATTGGATTTGCGCTTGATGTTAGCATATGCCGTGACACGCCGGGAAACGAGAGTGATGCCGTTGAAAGATTGGGCGGCGGCGCCGGTATATTGATCCATGATTCGACCATGATACCGCATGTGAAGCTAAGAGAATATGTCTGCGAACTCGCCGAGACGAACAAGATACCATACCACTTTGCTTCGATCAAGGGCGGTTACGATACGGGTACGATCCATCTGACAAAATTCGGGGTTCCTTGTTTGGCTTTGGGGGTTCCCACGCGCTATGTGCATTCCGGTGCGAGCGTAATATCCCTCGAAGATTACGATAATATATTAAAGCTAGTGACGATGATCGTAAAGAGTTTGGATGAAGGTGTGTTGGACAAACTGCTCTGACAAGGAGGAGGAATGACCAAGAGAATCATCAGGCCAGGGGCAATTTATGACATTTGGACGACAACGAAGGATTGTCTTGAAATCCTCAGCGACCACCACTGGGCACGATTCCTTTTGCTCTCGATCGGTTATCACCGTTATATGCTGAACTACAGCATTTATGCTTATCTGATACTACCTGATTCCTTTTATCTGATCATACAACCGAGCAAGATGTATTCGATCTCCAAGATCATGAAGCTCATAAAAGGTAACTTCGCGCGCAAATACAACGAATACAAAAAACGGGAAGGTACCGTGTGGAGCCAGAGTTTTGATGCAGAAATAGTGGAAAACGTTGAGGACCTGAATGAGCGTCTCGAACACATACATTCACTGCCCGTGATCCGTGAAATAGTGAAGGAACCGGGACAGTATGAATTCTCCAGTTACAACAATTATCATAAGGCACGGCGGACCAGTGTGCAACTGGTGATCGATCAGCTGCCCAAAGGGGTCGGTTAAGAATAGGTATTCGCAGTAGCGACCGGCAGGTCTGGGACAAGTTCTGGGCAGGGAAGGACCCGGACAGGATTTACCCGCCGGTCACAGACATCGTTCAAGAACTCAATAATCTCACCGAGATAAAAGGAAAGAAGATACTCGAGGTCGGCGCCGGTACGGGCCGTGACGGATTGAGGATGCAGGAACTCGGTGCCGATGTAGCGCTGCTGGATTATTCAGAAGAGAGTCTTTCGCTGATTCGTTTGCTCACAAAGAACCACGGCGTGAAACTCATCATGGGTGATGGTAGGATGTGCCCCTTCCCTAGCAATATGTTTGACATTGTATTCCACCAGGGCCTGCTCGAGCACTTCCGGTTACCCTATGACCTGCTGCGCGAGAACCATAGGATACTGAAACCCGGGGGTCTTTTGATCGTTGACGTGCCCCAGACCTTTCACTTCTACACGGTGATGAAGCATTTGCTGATAATGCTTGGGCTTTGGTTCGGTGGTTGGGAAAGACAGTTCACTGCGGCATCGCTGGCCGGTCTCCTGCGGCGTTCAGGCTTCAACCCGGTCTATACATATGGAGACTGGTCGCGGCCCGGGATCCTGTACAAGATGCTGAGACAAGTATTGATGATATTGAAGATCACCCTCCCCATGTATCCGGCATACCTGGGCCCGGCGACAAGGTGGTTCTATGGTTTGCAGGAAAAGCTCAGGATGAAGAAGACCCTGTTGTACACTGTGCTTTCCGTCGGCGTTGCTGCCCGGAAGGTTTAGGTTCTAGCGCGGTAGGTTTGTGAAAAAAGGCGTCCCGTCGTCGGTTAGTGAGAAATAGACCGGATTGCTCTTTCGCCCCTTTCCATAACGTGAAATGATGTAGTCGACATAATCCAGGGTTGCGGGAATTTCGGGTACGCGATTGAGCCGGCGTACGATCCCGGGCCCGGCATGATAGGCGGCCAGCACCAGCTCCAGATCGTCGTCGAATACTCTGAATAGATAGCTTAGATACTTGACCCCACCTCGGATGTTCTCTCTCGGATTGTAGGGATCTTTTACGCCCAAGCCGCGGGCGGTTTCTGGCATCAGTTGCATCAGACCAATGGCGCCACTACTTGAAACGGCGCGCGGGTTGAACTCAGACTCCTTCTTGATAACGAGCTTGACCAGCTCATCATCGACATCATACTGCTGGCAGTAGTGCTTTATAATATTGTCGTAGTCGGTGCACATGAATTCCTTGTACTCAACAGCACTTCTCTCGACCGCGGGGATGTTGGTAAAGAGGACATTGCCGGTCTTGGTTGTGGATATGATCTGCCCGATAATAAGTAGTATGATCATTAGGGAATATTATACAGAATTAATATCTTGTCAAGACTTAAGATTCTACAGGATAGTGGTTAGGATCTTCATGCTGTACAATAGGGTCTTGCTTGTGAAGGGTGAAGATCTGACCCCGGTCAGGTCTTGAGGCCGAGTACTTCGTAAATTTCAACTGGCCGGCTGATGTTCTTGAGCTCGACCGGCGGCAGTTTTCTGGTCTCGATGAATTCCCTGGTGCAGGCGTACGTCGAGCGGCTGATGATTATTTGCCCGGGTTTGGCAACACTTTCAAGGCGCGAAGCCAGGTTGACGGCCGTGCCGACGACCGTATATTCCATGCGCGTGATGCTGCCGATGTTGCCCGCGATCACCTCGCCGGTGTGGATACCGATCCCGATCTCGAAGAGCTCGCGCATCGATACGTCAAGCTTGTCATGCCACTGGTCCTTAAGCTGCCCCACGCGTTGCTTCATGCCCAACGCCGCTTTTATTGCACGCAGCGCATCGTCTTCGTGGGTGACCGGAGCGCCGAAGATCGCCATTACGCAATCCCCAATATACTTGTCGAGAGTTCCTTCCTGCTTGAATACCTCATCCGACATGCTGCTGAGGAAGTCGTTCAGGATCTCGACCGAGGTCAATGCGTGAAGCCGCTCGGTCAGTGAGGTATACCCACGGATATCACTGAAGAGAATGGTCGCGGTGCGGTTTTCACCGCCCAGGGACACGGTTTTTTCATCGGCCATGATCCGGCCGACAACATTGGGTGAGAAGAAGCGCTGGAGCCGGTCGCGGATCTTCTCCTCTTCTTTTACCTTGGCGTACAATTGAGCGTTCTCGATGGCAATGGCCGCCTGGTTGGCAAACGAGACCATGAATTCTATATCATCGCGGTCGAATTTCTTTTGTGCCACCGGGTTGTCAAGATAGATAATCCCTATTGTCTCTTTCTCTTTGGTGACCAGCGGCACACATATGACCGAACCAATGGCATAGCTTATTACACTTTCCTGGCTCATGAAACGCGCATCCTTGGTTGCATCCTCGGTATTGATGAGTTGTCCTTCTTTGAATGACTGCCACGCAATACTCTGGCTGATACCATATCCCTTGCTGGCGTCGACTTCACCACCCATGTTGCGGGCAACCTTGACTTTCAGCGCATTTGATGGTGCATCGTAGAGCATGATGAAGCCGCGCCGTGCTTGCAGGATCTTTATCGCGAGATCCATGAGCAGGTTGAGGAGGACATTGAGGTCAAATACGAAGTTAATGATCTTGCCGACCTCACAGAGTGTCGAAGCAATGCCCCGTAATTTCTCGGCTTCAAGCAGGTTGTCCTCGGACTGGTTGAAATAGTCCTGGATTTCGTTGAGCGATGCAACAATCTTTCCTTTGTCGCCCCCTTTGTCCAGGCCATCCTTTACTGCTTCGATCTTTGCCGGAATGTCTATTTTGTGGCCGAGGCGACGGGATGGTTTCCGGTGGGCGGGTACCTGATCGATCTTGTCTTCGTCGACGAAAGTTATCAGGGTGTTGCCGAGCTGGATCTCATCGCCGTAGTCGAGCCGCGTTTCCGATATCCTCGTTCCGTTGACGAACGTGCCATAGCGACTCTGTTGATCCCGGATATAGTGGAAGACCCCTTTTTTATCTACCTCGGCATGGTTGCGCGAGACGAACATATCGTCGAGTACGATATCATTGTCTTCACGCCGGCCAAGTGTTATATGGGGTTTTTCGAGTTTTACGACCTGCGTGTCATCATCTG
>WOR8_10001275_pt1 | contig 25630 bp, 26 predicted proteins | sample DeeMarSeWOR38_10_FD_19890 | JGI IMG/M metagenome (IMG submission 19890) | reverse complement strand
CGAGGCGGTCGTCCACCTCCCGCACCGGGGTGATCTCGGCGGCCGTGCCGGTGAAGAACATCTCGTCGGCGATGTACATTTCGTCCCGGGTGAAGCGGGTCTCCTTGACCGGGATGTTCAGTTTGCGGGCGATGGTCAGGACGGAGTCCCGGGTGATCCCCGGGAGGATCGACGTCAGGGGCGAGGTCTGCAGGATCCCGTTCCGGACGATGAAGATATTCTCCCCGGAGGCCTCGGCGACGTATCCTTCGGTGTCCAGCATCACCGCCTCGTCGTAGCCCGCCTGCTTGACCTCCCACTTCGCGAGAACGGAGTTGACGTAGGAGCCGTTGATCTTCCCTTTCGTCATGGCCGCGTTGACGTGGTGGCGGCTGAAGGAGGAGACCTTCGCCCGGATTCCCTTCCGGACCCCCTCGTCGCCGAGGTAGGCCCCCCAAGACCAGGCGGCCACCGCCACCCGGATCGGGTTGTTCTTCGCGAACAGCCCCATCTCCCCGTCCCCGATGAGGACGATCGGCCGGATGTACCCCTCGGAGAGGCCGTTGACGGTGACGGTCCGGCGGATGACGTCGCAGATCTTCCCGTGGGAGTAGGGGATGGTCAGGAGAACGATGTGGGCCGAGGCGAAGAGCCGGTCCACGTGCTCCCTGAGCCGGAAGATGGCGGAGCCGCCGCCCTCGGTCTTGTAGCAGCGGATCCCCTCGAATACCCCGACGCCGTAATGCAGCGTGTGGGAGAGGACGTGGACCTGCGCGGCGTCCCAGTCGACGAACTTCCCGTCCAGCCAGATCTTCTTCGTTTTGGGGACCACGCCGCCCTCCCGCCGGAATTGATGTGCTATTCTTGCAAAGGAATGGAAAGACTGTCAATCCGGGGAACCTGCACGGTGCGGGTCCATGCGGGACCGGACCGTGGACCCAAGGGCAAAGGATCTTCATGGCGGACGGGCTCCGGAAGGAGGAGATGGACCGGAAGCGGATCGGGGCGGCCCGCTTTTCCCTGGGAAGCGCCGTCGCCCTCGCCGCGACCAAGCTGTTCGTCGGGATCGCAAGCGGTTCCCTGGGCATCCTCTCCTCCGCGGTCGACAACGTCGCGGACATCCTCATGTCGGGGGTGAACTACCTCTCGATCCGGAAGTCGATGGAGCCTCCCGACCCGTCCCACCCGTACGGCCACGGGAAAGCGGAGACGCTCGGCACCATCTTCATGTCGATGGTCGTCGCCCTGACCGGCGTGTGGATCGTCTGGGAAGGGATCCGCCGGCTGCGCGCCGGGATCGTGCCGCGCTCCGTGGACACGGGGCTTGTCGTCATGGCCCTGTCGGTCGCCGCCTCCTGGTACATCTCGGGGCGGATCCGGAAGGCGGGGGAGGAGACCGGCTCGAGCGCCCTCATGGCGGACTCTCTCCATTTCCGGACCGACGTCTTTTCGGGCGGGGGGATCCTTCTTGCCCTCGTGGCGTACCGCCTGACCGGCTGGAAGTGGCTGGACCCCGGCGTGGCGGTGGTCGTGGGCGGGTACATCGTCACAGCGGCCTTTCCCCTCTTCCGGGAGGCGTTGGGGGACCTGATGGACCGCAGCCTTCCGGCGGAAACGGTGGAGAAGATCCGCCAGACCATCGAGAGCCACCGTCCTCTCATCGTCGACTATCACAAGCTGCGCACGCGCCGCTCCGGCTCGGAGAGGCACGTGGATTTCCACCTCGTCGTCTGCCGCCAGTATCTCCTCGAGGACGCGCACCGGGTGGCGGACCACCTCGAGAAGGAGCTGGCGCAGATGCTGGGCAACGCGCACGTGGTGATCCACATCGATCCGTGCGACATCGAGTGCCGCGGGAAGGACTATTGCGAGCGGGTCCTGAGGGAAATCCGCACGCTGGACGATCCCGAAGAGACGCGCCCGGACCGGGAAAGCGGGGAGAAGGTCTGATCCGCGGCAGGGGGGCAACCGGGTTCTTTTCGGTCGGTTGCACCGTTTCCCCGTGATATAATCCGCCTTGCCATGAGACTTGTCCTGATCCTGCTGATCGTTCTGATGGGTCTTGTTGCGGTGTTCGCGATCCAGAACCCGGGAATCGTCACCGTCAAGTTCTTCAACTATTACGTGGACACTTCCATCCTCGTGGTGATCATTGTCGCGTTCGGAGTGGGAGTCATCGTCGGGTTCCTTCCCGGAATCCCGACCGCCTTCCGGCGCAATCGCCGGATCCGGGAGCTCGAGGCCGACCTGGCTGCCGCACGGAAGGCGCAGCCCCCTCCTCCGCCCGTCACGCCTTGAACGACCGCAATCTGTCCCGGCCGGAATCGAAGCTGCTCGCCTGTCTTCTTCTCTTCTACCGGGAGATCGGCCCTGCGGCGACGCCGGGGCTCAAGGGGCTGGACGAGGAGGCCGACCTCGAACGGCACGAGCTCGACGAGGCCGTCAAGGGGCTGCGCGCCAAGGGCCTGATCGAGTACTGGGAGCTGAAGCCCGCCGTCCGCCTGACGCGGGAGGGTCTCCTTCTCGCCAGGCGTCTCGGTGGGGAAGACGTGTGACTTCCGTGGGAGGCAGGGACCCCGGGGCAAGGCTTGCCGACGTCTCCCGCCGTCTCTGCGCGAGGTTCGGCCGACCCTTGCGGTGCGCCCACGAGGAAGAGCCGGTGAGGAACCTGATCCTCACGATCCTTTCCCAAAACACGACCGACGCGAACCGCGACCGCGCGTTCCGCTCCCTGATGCAACGCTTTCCGGAGATCCCCCTGCTTGCCCGGGCGATGCCGGAACAGGTTGAGGAGGCGATCCGGGTGGGAGGACTCGCGAAGGCGAAAGCCCGATCGATCCTGACGGCGCTTGCCCGTCTCAAGAAAGAGCGCGGGGGATATACCCTCGACTTCCTGCGGGAGAGGTCGCTCCCCGAGGCGCGCGCGTACCTTACCTCGCTCCCTGGAGTGGGGGTTAAGACCGCGAACGTCCTTCTTCTGTTCTCCTTCGGGCGGGAGGCGTTTCCCGTCGACACGCACATCCTCCGGGTGGCAAGAAGACTTCGGCTCGTCCCGGCGACCGCCGACCTGTCCCGGGCGGCGTTTCTGCTCGAGCCGCACGTACCGAAGGGGGAGCACATGCCGCTGCATCTCAACCTGATCCGGCTCGGACGGGAGATCTGCCGGCCTTCGAACCCGCTCCATGCGGAATGCCCTCTTTTGCCGGTCTGCCCGGAGGGGGGGCGGGGTACGAGGACGCGCGGGATGCACGCCCGATGACGCTTCTCAACGTCGTGCAGCTGGTCCTCCTGGGGATCCTCACGTTCGTGATGGGGGTGCCGGCGATCCTCCTGGCCCTGCTGCTGCCGGGGAAACGGTTGAAGGGAAAGCTCTTCCTCGTCGTTTCGAGCACGTACGCCCGGGTCGCCTTCTGGATGTTCCGGATCCGGGTCGTGGGCCGCGGGATGGAGAATATCGATGCGGCAAAGCCGTACGTCTTTCTCTCCAACCATATCAGCCTCGCCGACTCGCCGGCCCTTGCGATCGTCATTTCCCATCCGCTCCATTGGGTGTTCAAGAAGGAGCTGGCGAAGATCCCGGTCTTCGGGTGGGTCCTGCTCGCCTGCGGCCAGATCATGGTCGACCGGTCTTCCCCCGAGCAATCGAGAGCCTCCCTGGACAGAGCGCTATCCGGTTTGTCGGGAAACAACTCGGTGATGATCTACCCGGAAGGGACGCGCAGCCGGGACGGGAAGCTGCAGCCGTTCAAGAAAGGGGGGTTCTGGATGGCCCTGCAGCTGGGGCTGCCGATCGTCCCCGTGCGGGTCTCGGGAAGCCGCGAGGTCGTGGCCGCGGACACGCTGCGCGTCCGGCCCGGGACCATCACGGTCGAGATCTTTCCCCCGATCGAGACCCGGGGGCGGACCTCGTCGGACATCCCGGCCCTCATGAACCAGGTCCGCGAGGCGATGCTCTCCGGAACGACGGGTCCTGCGTAAAGAAGAACAGGGCGCCCGCCGCCGTGAACGCCGCCGCCGAGGAGAACATGGCGGTGTACCCCAGATATTCGGCCACGAACCCGAAGGCCGCCGCTCCCACCACGAGCCCCATGTCGAACGCCCCCGTGAACATCGCCATCGCCATCCCCCCCTTCTCGGTTCCCGCCCGGTCGAGGATGAGCGCGGAGAGCGAGGGAAACAGGAAGCCGTGCCCGGTGCCGGTGACCGTGGCCACGAGGGAGAGGCCGGCGTGCCCCCGGACGAAGGGGATGGCGAGGATCCCCGCCGCGAGGAGCAGGAGGGAGACGAGGCAAAGGCGCTCGCGCGGGAGGCGGTCGGAGAGCTTCCGCCCCAGGGTCCTCGTCGCGACGACGGTCAGGGCGTAGACGACGACGAAGACGCCGATCGTGGAGATCTTCCGGATCAGCAGGAAGACGGGAAGGAAGGTGAAGATCGACCCGAACGCCGTGCCGAAGAGGAACGCCGCCGAGTTCGGGATGAAGTATGTCCGGGAGAGAAACTCCAGAAGCGAGGACACGGGAAGCTGGGAGGACCGCTTCGGCTCCGCCATCCCCAGCGGGAAAAGGCCCGCGAGGAACGCGATGACGACGGCGGACAGGAAGAGGCCGTGGAATCCCGCCCTTCCGATCACCCATTCCCCGAGCCATCCGCCGAGCGCCGTGGGGATGAAGAAGGAGAGTCCGAAAACCCCGAGCGCCTCTCCCCGGCGGTCCGGCGGGGCGGCCGCGGCGATGTAGGCGTAGGAGGCGGTTGCAAAGAAGGAGTACGCCGCCCCCTGGAAGATCCGGATGGCGAAGAGGTGCGCGCCTCCTTCCCGGACAAAGAGCCACGGCACCGTGGAGGCGGAGGCGAGCAGGGCGCCGGAGACCAGAAACGCCGTCCGCCCCCGCCGGTCCACGAAGAGCCCGTTGACCGGCTTGAGCGACACGGAGACGAGCGTCCCCGTGGCCATGATCAGGCCGATCTCCCCCTCCCGGATGTTCAAGGTGTACAGGAAGGCCGGGAGGAAGATGAACATGGTCGCATACAGGGAATAGAGGAAGTTCGATGTGTTCAGGAGAAAATAGTTCCGGTCGTAGAGCGGGTGCGGCATAAGGGGTACTATACCCGCAGGGGGAAAATTTTCCACCCGTCGCTGCGCTCTTCCCCCCGCGCGCCGTTTCCGGGAGAATGGGGGAGATGAAGCCGCTCCGCATCGCGCTTGCGCAGATCAACACGACCGTGGGGGATATCGCGGGGAATGCACGGAAGGTCCTCGACTATGTCGCCCGTGCGAGGAAAGCGGGGGCTGCGCTCGTGGTGTTCCCCGAACTGGCGATCCCCGGCTACCCCCCCGAAGACCTCCTTCTTCGCGACTCCTTCCTCGAGGAGAACATGCGGGCCTGGAGGGAGATCGCCCGCCAGGTGAAGGGGATCACGGCGGTCGTCGGTTTCGTCGACCGGGACGCCAGGGGGAAACGGTACAACGCCGCCGGGATCGCGGCCGGGGGGCGCGTGCGCGGCGTCTACCGCAAGATCCACCTCCCCAACTACGGGGTCTTCGACGAGGCCCGGTACTTTTCCCGGGGGAGGGATCCGATGGTCTTTCCCGCGGGCCGGTCCCCCGTCGGCGTCACGGTGTGCGAGGACATCTGGGTCCACCGCGGGCCGCTTCCCCGGGAGGCGAGGGAAGGCGCGCGGCTGATCGTGAACCTCTCCTCCTCGCCGTATCACGCGGGAAAGTGGGAGACGCGCCGGGAGCTGGTGGCAAGGCATGCGGCCGCCTCCCGGTGCCCGGTCGCCTACTGCAACCTCGTGGGGGGCCAGGACGAGCTCGTCTTCGACGGGGGGAGCATGGTCGTCTCGGCGACGGGAACCCTTCTGGCGCGGGCAAAGATGTTCGAGGAGGACCTCCTGCTCTGCGACGTGGACGGGAACGGGGAGGGAGGTCGCATCGATCCCGCGCCGGAGGGCGACGAGGAGATCTTCCGGGCGCTCTCCCTGGGGACGCGCGACTACGTCGACAAGAACCGGTTCCCCGGCGTGATCGTCGGGCTGTCCGGAGGGATCGATTCCTCGCTGGTGGCCGTGATCGCCGTGGAGGCGCTGGGCGCCCAGCGCGTGCTTGGCGTGACCATGTCGTCCCTGTACACGGCGCGGATGAGCGTCGAGGACGCCCACGCGCTGGCGTCGAACCTGGGCATCCGGTGCATCGACCTGTCGATCCGCGATGTCTACAGGGCATTCGAGGCGGAGCTCTCCGGACCGTTTCGGGGACTCTCCCCCGACGCCACGGAAGAGAACATCCAGGCGCGGATCCGCGGGACGATCCTCATGGCCCTTTCCAACAAGTTCGGCCACCTCGTGCTCACCACGGGAAACAAGAGCGAGATGAGCGTCGGGTACGCGACCCTGTACGGCGACATGGCGGGAGGGTTCGCCATGATCAAAGATCTGTACAAGACGAACGTCTACCGGCTCTCGCGCTTCTACAACCTCCGGTGCGGCCGGACCGTCATCCCGGAGCGGGTGTTCACACGTCCCCCGTCGGCGGAGCTGGCTCCCGACCAGAAGGATACGGACTCCCTTCCCGAGTACGAGGTGCTCGACCCGATCCTTCGGATGTACGTGGAGAAGGACAGAAGCATCCCCGAGATGGCCGCGGCGGGGTATCCCGAGGAGGTCGTCCGTCGCGTCGTGGCCCTTGTCGATCGAAGCGAATACAAGCGGCGCCAGGCCCCGCCGGGGGTCAAGATCACTCCGCGGGCACTGGGCAGGGACCGCCGCATGCCGATCACCAGCCGGTTCCATGGGTGACACCGTGTTGTCCCCGTCTGCCCGCATGAGCGAATACGGCCGGACACCGTAAGGGAAAGGAGGGTTCCCATGGCGGCAAGAGAGCGAAACGTCATTTCGTTGCTTCGGGAGCAGCTGAAATCCGTCCACGAGCTTCTGGAGGGGACGATGGCGGACGTGACGCCGGAGCTGGCGCACTGGTCCCCCCCCGGCCTGGCGATGCCGATCGGGGCGATCTACGCCCACGTGCTCATCTCGGAGGACGGCGCCGTCAACGGGACGTTCCGGGAGGGCACCCCCCTGTTCGCCTCCGCCTGGGAGGGCAAAACGGGGCTTTCCGAGCTTCCCCCGGATGTCGATCCGGAGAAACCGGGGCTCCCGGACTGGAGCGCATGGAGCCGCCAGGTGAAGGTGGACCTGCCGGCACTTCGCCACTATGCCCAGGCGGTCTACGCCGCCTCGGACGAATTCCTGGCCTCGCTGCGGGGAAAGGACCTCGATCGTCCCGTCGACCTCACCATGTTCGGGCTCGGCACATCCACGGTCCTGTTCATGATCAACAACGCAATCCTGGGGAATGCCTTCACCCACTGCGGGGAGATCGCCTGCCTGAAGGGCGTGCAGGGAAAACGGGGCTATCCGTTCTGACGGCGGGAGGCGAGTCCTACTCCTTGAGCTTCATCACGCGGAACCCCTCGGCGTACCGTGGACCGCCGGGCGTGCGATTCGGTTCGCCTGCCTGCGGCTTTGCAGCCCTCTCCGCCTCGCGGGAGGCCCGATCCCGGATCCTTTCCGACGGGTTCCATCCCCCCAGCTGGCTCCCGTAGGCCTCGAGCGACGCGATCTTAGCGTCGATCGTCCCGGTGATGTCGATCCACGTGTTCGGGGAGTGGGTTGCACAGACGTATACGGCGTGGACCTTGTGCGCCCGTCCCTCCTCGGGCCACAGAAGCTCCATCTCGGCGCAGGGGAAGACGGCGTCGAGCGCGGCCACCGCCGCCGCGCGGTGGTCCGGGTGGTTGATGTAGCGGTCCTCGAAAAACAGGGCGTGCGGGTCGCCGCAGATCACGACCTCGGGCCGGTGCGCCCGGATCTCGCGGACCAGCCGCCTGCGCAGCTCGAGGGACGGGACGAGCTCGCAGTCGTCGTAGCCCAGGAAGACGACCTTCTTCACGCCGAGAGCGCGGGCCGCCTCCCGCTGCTCCGCCTCGCGCGTCCGCGCCAGCGCATCCCGGGTGGTCGTTTCGTCGTGTGTTCCGACGTTTCCGCTCGTGATGACCACGAAGGTCACCTCACAACCGGCCTGCGTCCATCGTGCGATCGTGCCCGACACGATGAACTCGGCATCATCGGGGTGGGCGAAGATCGTCATCGCGGAGCGCGGGACGTAGTCGGCGTCGAATTTCTGCATCCGTCTCCTCGGGGGCAAGGACCTTCTCCCCATGTTGATGCACCGGGAAAATGAAAGGATGCGCGGCGCCGGGATTGATCGACCTGTCCCCCTTCGGCTTCCCGCTCGCGGGGACGGGCTACCTTACGTTGACCGTTCGGTATGTTGCGATCCGGACAAGCCCCGGCTTCGCCCCCTTGAACTTGGAGACGTGCCGGGCCTCCGCGAGGAACACCGGGACGTTCCGGGACCCCCTCGCTTTGCTGTGGAAGACCGCGAGCCGGGCCCCCTCCTCCACCACCTCGTCCGGGATCTCCTTCCCCGGCGTGCGCCGGATCAGGACGTGGCTTCCCGGGATCCCCTGGGTGTGCAGCCACAGATCGTCGGGTGCCGCCAGCTCCTTCACGATCCGGTCGTTCCCCACGTTGTTCTTCCCGATGAGGATCGTATAGCCATGAAAGACGAGCTCCTCCACCTGGGGCGGCACGGTCTTCCCCGCAGCCTTCGCCGGTTTTTTCTTCCCCTGCTTCCGGGGTGCGAACGAGGCGGACAGCTCCTGGCGGACGGCCAGGAGATCTTCCCGGGTGGAGGCAGACGCAAGCTGCGATTCGAGCGACTCGAGGTAGTAGACGGATTCGGAGACCTCGCGCTTTCGTTTTCTCACGATCTCCGCCGCCCTCCGGGCCTTCTTGTGCTGCTGGAAGTACCGGGTCATGTTCTCCACGGGCGTCTTCGCCGGGTCGAGGGGAATCCCGTGGAACTCGGCCATCCCCTTCCGCAGGGAGGCCAGGTTCGCCTTCAGCGTTTCCCCGAATTCCCCTCCTTTCCGTCCTTCCTCCAGCCGTTCCTCGTCGCCGCTCACGTTTTCGAGCTTGTGGCGTTCCTTCCGCAGAAGCGCGGACAGCCGGGACCGGATCTGCTGGCGCAGGACGGCATCCTCGTGGGTGCGGGCGGTCTCCCCGTAGTAGAGATCCGCCGCCTCGTTGGCCGACGGCGCGGGGGAAAAGTCGACGAACCCGGCTTCCGGGCAGGGGAACGGGAGGATCCGCTTCTTTCCGGTGGGGAGGGTGCCGATGCCGGGGGAGAAATCGTCTTCCTCGTACCGTCGGACCAGTTCCCGCACCGCGGCGTACAGGTCTGCGCCCCCCCCTTTCCCTCGGCCGGCCGCTTCGTGGGCCAGCTCCTGTCCCAGGCCGGACACCTCCTTTTGGAGGACGCGCGCCAGCCCCTCCCACCCCATCGACCAGATGCGCTCCGCATCGGCCGGGGTGATCTCGGGAAGGAAGATCCGCTCGGGTTTCGGGAGCGGCCGGTACGGGATTCCGGGCGCGACCTCCCGGATGCGGCTCTCCTCGGGCGAGATGGTCCGGAGCGGCTCGAGGATGAGGCCGTCCTGGGTCGCGTAGATCAGGTTGGCGTGGCGCCCGTACAGTTCTGCGAACAGAGTCGTTTTGTCGTGCTCCGCATCGGGCCGCGACGAAAAGAACTCCATCCGGATCAGCCGGTCGAAGGGGGTGACGGAGATCGCGGCAAGCCGCATCCCGGCGAGGTGGCGCCGCAGGTACTGGCAGAACCTCGGGGGGGAAGGCGGGCTGGGGACGCGCCGGGTGGTGAGGTGGATGCGGCAGAGTTCCGCGTGGGCGGACACGAGGAGACGGAGTTCCTCCCGGCCCGTCCAGAGCGTCAGGACGATCTCCCGGTCCTGGGGCTGCGACACCTTGGAAACGAGCGCACCCCGGAGATCTTCCGACAGCTCGGCCACGATCCGTTTCAGGAGGAATGCATCCATCGTGATGGTATTGTACTCCCATCCGGAGGGGGGAAAGGGAGCCCGGTGGAACGAACGGCCGCGGGCCCCGGAGAGGAGAGACCCGTCGATGCCGTACACCGAGACCCCCGGCTTCCGCATGGAGTACGAGACGATCGGGGAGGGGGAACCGCTGCTCCTGATCAACGGGCTGGGGAGCGACCGCTCGGAGTGGCTCTTCCAGCTTCCCGCGTTTGCGAGGCGCTTTCTGGTCATCGCGTTTGACAACCGGGGGGCCGGCGGGAGCGATACCCCGCCGGGGCCCTACACGACTGCGCAGATGGCCGACGACGCGGTGGCCCTCCTGGAGCATCTGGCGGTGGACCGGGCACACATCCTCGGGGTTTCCCTCGGCGGGATGATCGCCCAGGAGATTGCACTGCGGCACCCGCACCGTGTGCGGAAGCTGGTGCTGGCGTGCACGGCGCCGGGCGGTGAAGGCTCCGTGCGGCCCGCGCCGGAGGTTCTCGGGGCGTTCGTCCATTTCCCCGGGGCCGACCCGGAGGAAGAGATCCGCCGGACCCTCCCGTTTCTGTACACGGAGGAGTATCGGCGGAACCACCCGGAGGAGGTCGAGGCGTTCGTCGGGAGAAGGCTTGCGAAGCCGGTTTCCGCGGCGGGAAACGCGGCGCAGCTTGCGGCGGCTGTGGGCCATTCGGCGTGGGACAGGCTGGGGTCCATCGACGTGCCGACGCTGGTGGTCACGGGGGACGGCGACAAGGTGGTGTCACCGGAAAATTCGCGTCGCATCGCGCGTCGCATCCCCGGAGCGAAACTCGTTCTCCTCCCGGGCGCGCCCCACCGCTTCTTTGCGGAGAACGCGGACGCGTTCAACCGCGAGGTCCTTACTTTCCTTTAGGGGACGTTCTTAAACTTTTTAAGGTTGGCCATCCGAACAAGAGATTCTTGCCTCTATCCCTTGGGGGAGGCTATGGGAGAAACCATCCGGGAAAACGTCATCGAAATCACTTGCCCATAAAAAAGTTTAAGAACGTCCCCGGGGATGAAAGTTACAACGTGGGGGGGTCGTCCGGGGGGGGGAGGGCTATCCTGCGACGCTCGTCAACCGGCCGGATGCTGTCCTTGTGGGATTTGATGATGAAGGAGGCCGCGCCGACCGGGTCGTCCGTGACGTGGAAGAGCTTGAGGTCGGACCGGGAGATCGTCCCTTCCCGGATCATCGAGGACCGCATCCACTCGAGTAGCCCACCCCAGTAACTTTTCCCCATCAGCACGACCGGGAACCGGCGGATCTTTCCCGTCTGGATCAGGGTAAGCGACTCGAAGAACTCGTCGAGCGTGCCGAACCCGCCGGGCATGATGACGTAGCCAGCCGCGTATTTCACGAACATCACCTTGCGTGCGAAGAAATGCTTGAAGTGGAGGGACTTGTCCTGGTACCGGTTAACCTTCTGCTCCTCGGGGAGCTGGATGTTGAGCCCGATGGAGAGCCCCTTGCCGCGCTTGGCCCCCCGGTTCGCCGCCTCCATGATCCCGGGACCGCCTCCGGAGATAACGGCGTATCCGTTGCGCGAGAGCGTTTCCGCCACCTTGCAGGTGGTCTTGTACGACCAGTTGCTCCGCTTGGCGCGGGCACTGCCGAAGATGGAGACGGCCGGTCCGACGCTGCGGAGGGCCTCGAACCCCTCCACGAACTCGCTCATGATGCGGAACACGCGCCACGTCTCGACCCCTACGAACTCCTCCACGGAATCCCCTTCCTACGACTTCCGGGACGTCTTGGCGTAGAAGGTCTCGAGCACCTGGGAGACGCTCTTGCTGCCGCACTTCGGGCACTTGCGCTTACCGGATTCGAATTCCGAGAAGGAGAGAATTTCCTGGAACTTCTTCCTGCATTTTTTGCACTCGAAGGAATAGGTGGGCATGGCTTCCTCCTTTTTGCGGCACGGGGTTTCTTGTTCGACCCCCCGCTTCTCGTAAGTAAGTACATGCCATAAAGCCGGTGGGGAAGCAAGCGGAGCAATCGAGGGGGGAGCGGAAACACCCGGGCCGCCCGATGCATCAAAAAATCATGGCAAAGGTTCCGTTTCTCGACTACAGGGAAATTCTGGTGACCGGTGGCACGGGGTTCCTGGGGCGGCATGTCTGCCGCGCACTGATCGCGAGGGGTATCCTTCCCCGCCTCCTCGTGCGGGTCGGATCGGAAGGACGCATCCCGGAGGATATCCGGTCCGTGTGCAGGGTGACGCCCGGCGACGTCACCAACCGGGAGTGCGTGGTGAACGCGGCCCAGAGCACCGGGGCGATCGTGCACCTGGCGGGTATCATCCGGGAGTTCCCGGCGCGGGGCGAGACGTTCGAGAAGGTTCATGTGGAAGCCACCCGGCACGCCGTGCATGCGGCGAACCACTGGAGGATCCCACGGTTCGTGCACGTGAGCGCACTCGGGGCAAAGGCAGGCGGCCCGGGCGGCTACTTCGACTCGAAGGGAAGGGCGGAGGAGATCGTCAGGAACTCCGGGCTCTCCTGGACCGTTTTCCGGCCGGCCGGGATCTTCGGGCCGGGGGACCGGTTCTTCACCGAGTTGGGGCGGGCGGTTCGCCGCGGCCCGGTTCTACCCGTACCGGGAGACGGGGAGTTCCTCCTGCAGCCCGTGTTTGTCGGGGACGTGGTCAAGGGGATCGCGGATTGCCTGTCCCGCCCTGACACGGAGGAACGGTCCTTCGACGTCGGCGGCCCGGAGCGCTTCACGTACAACGAACTGGTCGACCGGATCGCGGCGGCAACCGGGGTCCGGGTCCGGAAGGTCCGCATTTCCTATCCGCGCATCCGGCGCGCGACGCGGTTTCTTTCCCGGTTCGAGAAATTCCCCCTTGCCCCGGAGATGGTCGACGTCCTGTGCGCTGGGAGCACCTGCGACGGTGGTCCGTACTATTCTGCATTCGGCCTGGATCCCCTGCCTGTTTCCTCTTATCTGGATTCCCTGTGGTCAGCGGACGGCCCGTCCGGAAAGGCCGCCTGACGCTCACGCTTCGCGGGGATCGCGGGGGAAAACGGATGTTCCGATTCTCCAATGGGAAAATATTTTCCATTTCCGGGGCTTTCATTGGGAACAAAGTTTCCTCTTTATGGGTCCCCCTCCCGCCGCATCTTATAAAATAGCGAATAAAATCAATGGTTTTTCTTTTGGCGCCGATTGGACCGTATTTTGCTCCCTTTTCGGGAACAATGCGAGAGATCACCAGGAAGATCGTTCCAGCCGGCGTCTTGTCAATGCTTGTGCTCCTGTCTAGTCCCCTCTGGCTTCTCCCTTCGCAGGCACTCGGGGAGCCCTACCTGTATGAGGATATTCACCCGGCCGGCTGGAACGACTCCCGAGTGATGAGTATTAACGGGCGCGGCGAGGTGGTGGGATACGGCACCACTGCCTCCGGAGAGCGCGGTTTTCTCTGGTCTTCCGGCAGGATCACCGAGATTCTCCCCCCGGGGGCAGACAGCGCGAAGGCGGTCTGGATCAATGATTTCGGGGAGATCGCCGGGACCTTCGAGAAAGAAGGAGTTTCCCACGCCTTCCTGTTGCGCGGAACGACCTATCTCGACCCGACGCCGGGGTGGGGGTGCTCGGAGGCCGCGTACCTCGGGGAGGACGGCGCGGTCGGCGGGCAGGGGGAGTTCGGAGCCTTCGTGTCCCGGGGCGGCGTGGTGGAGGTCCTCCCCGGGTTTTCCGCCGTGGTGGCAGGGAACTCATGGGGGGAGATCGTCGGAAAGGAGGATGGCTCTGCGCGCCTCTATCTCCCGAAACAGGGGTACCGGGACCTGACCCCCCCGGGGGCAAGTTCCGCATCCCCTCGATGGATAAATGAAAACGGACGGGTGGCGGTCAACTCCCGGCAGTCGGGGGTCGACAGGGGGTTTGTCTTCTCCGATCCTTTTTTCGTCTCCATGACCCCTCCCGGATGGAGTTCATCGAACGCCACCGCGATCAACAACCGGGAGATGGTGGCCGGATACGGCGATTCCCCGGAAGGGAGGCGAAGTTTCCTGCGGTCGGGGGGAACATACGAGATCCTCTCCTTCCCCGGGTGGACAGCCACGGAAGCCGCCGCCATGAACGACCTCGGGCAGGTGGCGGGGTCCGGGACGACGGCGACGGGGGAGACCCATGCGTTTGTCGCCTCCCCGGCGGGGGCCCCCGCAGCCCAGGTCGCCGCAGCGGGCGCCCCCGGCGGGTGCGCCATGGCGGCCCGGGGCGCGGGAGGAGAGACGCCCGGGACCGCCGCGTCCGGACTGATGCTGCTGATCCCCCTTCTTCTGCTTCGCGGACGCCGCCCGGGCCGGCGGCCTACTCCCCGATGATCTTCACGAGGACCCGCTTCTTCCTCCTGCCGTCGAACTCGCCGTAGAAGATCTGCTCCCAGGGGCCGAAGTCGAACTTCCCCTCGGTCACGGCGACGACCACCTCGCGGCCCATCACCTGGCGTTTGAGGTGCGCGTCCCCGTTATCTTCCCCGGTCCGATTGTGCAGGTAGCGCGAGATCGGCTCGTGGGGGGCCAGCTCCTCGAGCCAGCGCGCGTAGTCCTGGTGGAGCCCGCCCTCGTCGTCGTTGATGAAGACCGATGCGGTGATGTGCATCGCGTTGACCAGGCACAGCCCCTCGCGGACCCCGCTCTCCTTCAGGCAGGCGTCGACGTCGCGGGTGATGTTCACGAACTCCATCCGCTTCGGGATGGTGAACCACAACTCCTTCCGGTAGCTCCGCATTCGTTCCTCCTCCTTGTTCAGCCGGCGAGGGCCCGAAAGAACCGCGATTGGACCTGTCCGGAGAGCAGAGCCTTCTTCACCGGCGGAAGGGCGATGACGATCCGCGTAATGGCACGCAGGGTGGCGTGGTCGAGCCGGTCGAAGTCGTCGAAGAGAAGGTTCTGGAACTTCCCCCGCTCGATGGCCATGAGAACCGCCCGCTGCCAGGCTTTCTCCGGGACGAGGACGCGCTGGGCCTTCGGTTCCATCCGGATCGCGCTTCTCGCGCAGGCCGGTTTGCAGACGCCGCACCCCAGGCACGACTCCCCGAGGACGGCCGCTTTCGCATCCGTTTCCTCCCCCCGGACCTCGATGGCGCCGACGGGGCACTTCCTTGCGCAGATCCCGCAACCGGTGCATTTCCCCGCCTCGATCTCCGCCAGGAACGGGGAGGTGACCACGGCGTCGAACATCTTGAACCGGTTGATCGCCGAGAGCATGGCGCAGCAGCAGCCGCAGCAATGGCAGACGTACGCGGGGCGGCGTTTCACGTTGTCCCCGATGTGGACGAGGCCCGCATCGCGCGTGGCCGCGAAGATCTCCAGCGCCTCCTCCCGGGAGATCTTCCGCCCGAGCCCTCGGCGCACGAGAAAATCGGCCGCGTCGTTGAACGTCGTACAGACCTCCATCGGCTGCGTGCAGGCCCTCCCCTCGTGCTCCATGACATGCCGGCAATAGCAGAGGGACACCGCCCACGCCTTTGCTTCCCGGACGATCTGCTCCGACCGCTCGTAGTCGAGAATCCGTGTCGCGTCCTCCGGGTCGACGGCTGTCTCGTGCACCAGCGTCCGTCCGGGCCGGACCTTTCCCGCGAGGATGGAACGGGCCAACTCCGGTTGGTCGTGTGCGTACTCGACCATGTAGCGGGCAAGTTCCTTCTGGGGGATGTCGTCGCGAACGCGCATGAAGGAAAACTCGAAGAAGCCGAACAGGGTGGGGGAGAGGATATACTCCACCTTCCCCTTGTGCTCGAAGTCCATCACCAGCCCCTTCTCCGCCATCCGCTCCAGGACCGGAAGCAGTGCCTCCGGGCTCTTCCCGGTGCGGCGGGCGATGCCGGCGATGTCGGTGAACCGGATCGGCATCCGGCAGGCGATCTCCGCCTCCTCTTCCGTGTAGAGGCGCTTCAGGATTTCGTAGAGCGCCGGTGCGGGGGGCGCCCCGATCGGGAACCGGTCGAGCCTCTTCTGGAGCCTTCCGTACACGCCCTGTCCGTTCCGTATGTGCCCCATGCTAAGCCTCCCTTCCGGTCGGATGCCCCCAGGATGATCAGGGCGTCGGAGAGCATTCCGGTAAATTCCATCGAACGTCACTCGGGATTCGCGATTCCCCTTGCGATCCGTTCCGCGGTCAGCCGGGACTGCAGCACGCAGTCGTTCAGGGCGATCCCCCGGTAGGCGTTGCTGTTCAGGTGGATGCCGGGGTTCGCGGCAAGGCGTTCCTCGATCCGCGAGAGCGCCTTGCCGTGGCCGACGAGGTACTGGGGGATCCCCCTCTCGTGGAAGAAGGTGCGGGAGAGGACCGGTTCGGCCGTAACCCCCATCGTCGCCGAGAGCTCCGAGCGAACGAGTGCGAGAAGCTCGGAAGAAGGCAGGGCCGCAAGCTCCGGCCCGCGCACGCCTCCCACCATCGCCCGGATCAGGGCCTTCCCCTCGGGAGCCCGGTTCGGGAAGACGCTCGAATCCCAGAGCGCCCCCAGGATCTTCCGCTTTTCCCCGCGGGGGATGAGAAAGCCGAACCCGTCGAGCGGGTTGCCCAGGGTCGCCTTGTCGTACCCGAGCGCCACCACCGAGATCGGCGAGTAGGGGATGGCGGAAAGAGCCGTGCCCAGCGAGGAGTCCAGGGATCCGAGCATCCCCGCCGCCGCGTAGGCGGGCGTGGCGAGCACGGCGACATCCGTGTCGATCTCTCCACGCAGGCCGTTCTCCTCGAGCGAGAGCACGATCTTCCCCTCGCGGCGGATGACCCGGTCGACCTTGACGCCCAGGTGGAGCCCGCCGACCACCCTCTCGGTGAGGATGTCGGTGAGCGTCTGGACGCCGTGGTCGAACGACATCAGGATTCCCCCGGGCCCCGCCGACATCTCCCGTTTCTCCCCGGCTTTCCTGCGCTCCCGCTGGAGCGAGATCATCCCCTTCACGAGACCGCCGTACTTGTGCTCCAGGTCGTATATAAGAGGAAAGCAGCTGTGCAGCGACATCCGGTCCGGATCGCCGGCGTAGATCCCCGTGACCATCGGATCGATGAGCTTTTCCAGCGCCTCTGCCCCCAGACGACGGCGCGCGAAGTCCCCGAGCGATTCGTCGACCCCCACGGGTGGACCCGGGGCGATCAGTTCCCCGGCGATGCGGATCTTCCCGCGCAGGGAGAGAAGCCGGGACCGCAAAAACGCCGGGGGGTTTTCGGGAAGCCTGTGCAGCATCCCCCCCGAGAAGATGAACCGCTTCCTGGCGAGATCCGACGAGCGGGCAAGCCGGTCCTCGGCGCCCAGCTCCTGCACGAGTTCGAGGGAGTAGGGCTTGTTCGTGAGGAAGCCGTTCGGCCCCCACTCCATGTGGAAGCCGTTCTCGCGGATGGTGCGCATCTTCCCGCCGGGGACCTTCTCGGCCTCGAAAAGAACGATCTCCGCCGCCTTTCCGGATTTCAGGAATTCCCGGACGAGGTAGTGGGCCGTGCACAGACCCGAAATCCCCCCACCGATGATAACGATGCGCTTCACGCCCCCTCCCGTTCCCTTTTCACTGGCCCGCGGCCGACAGTACGATGTCCCGGAGGGCCCGGATGAACGCGGGCGAGTCGTTCAGCGCCGGGACCCGGAGAAACGTGGCGATCCCCGCTTCCCTGGCAGTTTCCTTGAGCCGGATGTCCAGCTCGTGGAGCGTCTCGATATGATCCGAGACGAAACTCACAGGAACGACCGCCAGAGTTTGGACACCCTCCCGCCCAAGGCGAATAACTTCTTCCACGGTATCCGGTTTCAACCATTCCGTCCTGCCCATCCGGCTCTGGTACGAGATCGAGTGGGGGATCCCGGGAAATTGTTCCATCACCGCCGCGACCGTCTTTTCCGTCTCGGCCTGGTACGGGTCGCCCCCGTCGATGAACGATTTTGGCACCCCGTGGGCGCTGAAGAGGAGGTGGGTTCCTTCGGCGCTCTGCCCCCGAATCGTTTCCCCGATCTGCCCGCAGAGGGCCGAGATGTACCCGGCGTCGTCGGGCCACGATCTCACCTCTGCCATCGGAAAATCGGCCCCGGCCCACCGCATCCACCTGCGGAGGTCGGAGAGGCTCGATCCCGTGGTCGCCGCGCAATAATGCGGGGAGAGCGGAAGGGCGATCCCTCGTGCGACGCCGTCATCCTTCATCTCCAGGACCGCGTGCTTGGCCAGGGGATGCCAGTAGCGCATCCCCACATAGACCCGGAAGTTACCCCCCGTCTCCCGGAGCGCCCTCTCGAGCGCTTCGCGCTGCTTCCCGGTAAGCATGGCGAGCGGAGAGCCCCCTCCGATCTCTTCATAATATTTCCGGACGTTCCGGGTTCGCACCCGGGAGACGATCCAGGCGAACAGCGGCTGCGTCAGGGGGGCGAGGGGAAGGCGGATCAGCTCCCGGTCGGAGAGGAGCCGGGCGAGAAACGGCCGAATGGCGGAAAGGGAGTCCGGACCTCCCATGTTGAGCAGAACAACCCCCGTGAGAGGGGAAGGTGGGGACAGAGGTGCTCCCCCTTGGAGGGCGCTCACCCCTTCCTTCCGAGCCGGTGCACCGCCTCCACCATGGCGACCGCGTGTTCGGGGTTGGTCGGCGGAAGGATGCCGTGACCCAGGTTGAAGATGTGGGATGCGGCGGATTGCCCCCGGTGGAGGACGTCCCGCACGCACTCCTCGATCTGTCCCGGGGGGAGGAAGAGCATCGTCGGGTCCATGTTTCCCTGGAGGGCGACGTTTTGCCCCACCTCGGCCGCGGCCCGGTCGAGCGGGATCCGCCAGTCGACCGCGATGACGTCGACGGGGAGGGTCCGGATGGCGGGAAGGAGCATCGAGCAGTCGTTGGCGTAATGGATGACCGGGACGCCGTCGCGCCGCAAGCCCTCCACCACCTCGCGGGTGAACGGAAGCGCGTACGTCTCGTAGTCGCGGGGGGTCAGAATCCCCGCCCAGGTGTCGAAAACCTGGATCGCCTGCGCGCCGGCCTCGATCTGGGCGTTGAGGTACGCGACGACCGTTTTTGCGATCTTCCCCATGAGGGAGCGAAAGACGTCCGGGGCCTGGTACATGAGGGTCTTGAGCTTGATGAAGTTGCGGGAGGTGCCTCCCTCCACGATGTAGGAGGCGAGGGTGAAGGGGAGGCCGGAAAAGCCGATGAGCGGGACCTTCCCCTCGAACGCCTTGCGAAGGATCCGGATCGCCTCCATCACGAAGGGGACCTTGTCGGTGGGGTCGGGGACGGCCAGGGCGTCGACGTCGGCCTGCCCCCGGATCTCCTTCCCGAGGATCGGTCCCTTCCCTTCGTGGAACTCGAGGGGGACCCCCATCGCCTCCACGGGGATGAGAATGTCGGAGAACAGGATCGCCGCGTCGACGCCGAGCCGCTCGATCGGCTGGATCGTCACCTCCGCCGCCAGCTCCGGTCTCTTGCACATCGTGAGGAACGAGTTCTTCCCCCGGATCTTCTGGTACTCCGGAAGGTATCGTCCCGCCTGGCGCATGATCCAGACGGGCGTCACGTCGATCGGCTCGCGCCGGCATGCTCGTAGGAACCGGTAGTCCGCCATCGTTACCTCACAATTAGGGGACGTTCTTAAACTTTTTAATCCGAAATCGTGCATCCGGTACGGAAAGTCCGTGGGCGTTCCGGTGGTTCGGGTGAAGCCCCTGCGAGCGTTAAAAAGTTTAAGAACGTCCCCGGTTTGAAAAGTTTAGGAACGTCCCTGTTTTGTCAGTTGTTCGTCGGCTTTTTTCCCCGCCTCGACCGCCGCCGCCAGCCGCCGTTTCGTGCGGATGGGGACGTAGTCGCAGAACGGCTCCTCCTCGAGATAATCCTCCAGGACGGCGTCGGCCCTGGCACGGCACCCGCCGCAGACGTTCAGGTATTCGCACTCGCCGCAGCGGCCCTTGTACTTCTCGAACGCCCGGAGCGACTCGAACAGCTCGGAGTGGTACCAGATCTCCTTGAAATGCTGCGTCTTCACGTTTCCCGCCACGACGGGAAAGTAGGAACAGGGCTGGACGTTCCCCTTCGAATCGATGAAGGCGATCGTCTGCGCGCAGATGCACCCCTTCCCCCCGCCCGTGGAGAAGGAAAGCGTCCTCGGTTCGATCTTGTACCCCTCCTCCTTGGCTTTCTGCAGCCGGACCCGGTAGTAGTGGGGGGCGCAGGTGGGCCGGACGAGCATCTCGGTCTCGTCCTTCTCCATCCGGTAGTGCCACTCGAGGATCTCCTCGTAATCCTCCTTGCTGATCAGTTCGTTCATGATCTCCTCCCCCCGGCCCGTGGGGACGATCATGAACATGTACCAGGCGTGGGCGCCGATCTTCTTGGCGAGCCGGTACGTGTCCGCGATGTCGTGCTGGTTCCGCCTGGCGAAGGAGGAGTTGACGATGAACTTGATGCCGTTGCGGTTGAACGTCTCGGCCGCGCGCAGGGTGGCGTCGAAGGCCCCCGGCTGCTTCCGGAAGTCGTCGTGCACGGCCGCGGTGGAGCCGTCCAGGGACAGGGAGACGATCTTGATCCCGCTCTCCATCATCTTGCCGCAGACCTCGTCGGTCACCAGCGTCCCGTTGGTGGCGATGCACATCCGCAGCCCCTTGTCGGTCCCGTATTTCGCGATCTCGAAAAGGTCCGGACGGAGCAGCGGCTCCCCTCCCGACAACACGAGGACCGGGCTGCAGAAGGAGGTGATGTCGTCGATCAGCTTCCTGGCCTCCTCCGTCGTGAAGTCGGTGTCGTGGGACGTCATGGAGGAGGAGGCGCGGCAGTGGATGCAGTTCAGGTTGCAGCGCCCGGTGACCTCCCAGGCGAGCCATTTCGGGATGAATTCTTCCTTTGCCACGAAGCTTCCTTTCGAGTCGTTCTGGCCTGACTATTGTAACCGATGGAGACCTTTATTGCGCCATTCCGGCATACTTCTGCGCGTTCTCCCGGTCCCCGATCGCCTCGTACGATTTCGACAGGATGGCTGCCGCCTGCTTGGTCGGGAGAAGATCCATGCTCCGGGAGAGCTCCGGGATCGCCCCGCGATAGTCGGTTTTCTGGTAGCGCAGCGCCCCCAGCAGAAGGTGCGGCTCGAAGAACTCGTCGTCCAGGCGGATCGCCTTCTGAAGAGCGCTTTCCGCGGCGGGGTACTCCTTCCGGATCAGGTGCACGCGGCCGATCGACGAGGGAAACGGCGCCTGGTCCGGCTCCCGGGCGGCGGCCGCCTGGTACTTGGCGAGCGCCTCCCCGTACCGTTTCTCCTTCAGCAGCTTGTCGCCCTCGTCGGCAATGTCGTACGCCTTCTGGACCTCCCGCAGGCGCGCGGTCTTCTGGAGGAAGATCGATTCGTTGAAGGTGTAGTTCGGGTTCCCCGTCATGCCCGCGTACCGCTTGGCGATGTGGGCCCGGGCGTTGTCCATCCTCTCCTTGGAGAACGGGTGGGTGCGGAAGAGCCCCTCCACGAACATCGGGTTCTTCCCCCCTTCGAGTTGCGAATAGAAATATTCCTGGAGCTGCACCGCCCCTTCCGGGTTGTACCCCGCCTTGACCATGTAATCGATCCCCAGCCAGTCGGCCTCGCGCTCCTGCTCCCGCGAGAAGCCGTTGTTGACGAGCGATGCGGTGATGCCGGACAGCTCCATCACCCCCATGGTGCCGCCCGCGGCGACCGAAACCCCTGCAAGGAGCACGTTGGTCGCCAGCGCCCGCTGGTATCCCGCCAGGGAATGTTTCGCCGTGACATGACCGGTCTCGTGCCCGAGGACCGCCGCCATCTCCGCCTCGTTTTTCAGGCCCACGAGCAGTCCCCGGTTGATGACGATGAAGCCCCCGGGCAGCGCGAACGCGTTCGGGACGGAGGAGTTCAGGACCCGGTACCGGTAATCGAGGTCCGGGCGGTGCGACACCCTGGCCAGCCGCATCCCCACTCCCTGGACGTACGCCTCGAGCGCCTTGTCCCGATAGAAGCCACCCTGCTGCTGCACGGCGGGCCCGTACGCTTCCGCTCCCAGGGCGATCTCCTCCTCCGGGGTGAAGGAGACGAGCGCGAGCTCGGATTTCCCCGTGACGGGATTGACGGCGCATGCGTACACCGCGAGGGCCATGGCGGTGAATGCGACAAGCGAAAGGGCGACGCTGCGCATCGCTCGTTGGTCCATCCCGGTCCTCCTCGTTTTTTCCGGCAAGCAATATATGCATTATCCCACGCGGTCCGGGAGGCGGGCAACGGGGTGCGCTTTGGCCGGTGCCTTTCCTCTGGTATATAAGAGAGAGACCGAAACAGGGAGGGGAGCCGATGGGGCGGAGACCGATGGGACGAAAGAGGAAAAAGAGGATCAAGCGGTCGCATCCTCCCGGGACGCTGCCGGGAACCCTGGTGGCCCACGAGGAAGCCGACGCTGTGCCCGTTCAGATCTTCCTGTTCTCGTACGATGCACAGCGGTGCGAGGAGCGGGCGGTGCGCCCGGAGGAGATCCCTTCCCTCATCGTTCCGGAAAACGGTGTCCTGTGGCTCGACGTCTGGGGGCTGTCGGACCCCGGGATCGTCCAGGCGGTCGGAGACCGGTTCGGATTCCACCCGCTTGCCCTGGAAGACGTCCTGAACGTCCCCCAGCGCCCCAAGGTCGATCGGTACGAAAATCACCTGCTCCTCGTCCTGCGAGAGGTCCGGTATCCGGAGGAGACCGAACAGGTGAGCCTGTTCCTGTCCGACCACCTCGTGGTGACGTTCCAGGAGAGGCCGGGGGACCCCTTCGACCCGGTACGCGACCGCCTGCGGAAAGGTCTGGGCAGACTCCGGGCGGAGGGGGCGGACTACCTCGCCTATGCACTCTGCGATGCCGTGGTGGACTCCTTCTTCCCGGTCCTGGAGAAGCTGGGCGATGAGGTGGAGGTCCTCGAGGAAACGGTGATCGGTGCCCCGTCCCCGGACACGTTGCGGCAGATCCGCAGCGTGAAACGGCAGCTGCTCGATGTCCGCCGTGCCGTGTGGCCCGCCCGCGACGCCATGAACGAGCTCCTGCGAGAGGATTCCAAACTCATAAAGCCCGGGACCCGGGTCTTTCTGCGGGATTGCTACGACCACACGATCCAGGTGATGGACATGGTGGAAACATACCGGGAGATGGCGTCCAGCCTGGTCGATGCGTATATCTCCTCCGTGTCGAACCGGATGAACGAGATCATGAAGCTGCTGACCGTCATGGCGTCGATCTTCATCCCCCTGACCTTCATCGCGGGGATCTACGGGATGAACTTCGACCACCAGGCATCTCCGTACAACATGCCGGAGCTGTATTCGCGGTACGGCTACCCCGCCATCCTGATCGTGATGCTGGCGGTGGCGGGAGGGATGCTCTACTATTTCCGCAGGAAAAAGTGGTTGTGAGGAGACGCCGGTGCCCGCCACAGGGGTCCCTGGCGAAAAGGAGGAGACGATGACCGAACCCGTGTTCGCCCGCCCCAAGGAGAAGGCGGCGTTCGATCCAACGCGCTTTTCCCCGAAGCCCCTGTTCGAAAGCCCGGAGATGAAGGTCATCCAGGCGGCCTTCCGGGCCGGCCAGTTCATCCCCGTCCACAAGCCGGACGTCCACGTGGTCCTTTACATCCTGTCCGGGGAAGGGGAGGTCGTGGCGGGGGAGAAGCGGCACCCCGTCAAGGAGGGGGATCTCGTCGTCGTCCCCCGGAAGGTGGCCCGGGGCGTGAAGGCGAAGACCGACATGGTCGTCCTGCACGTCGTCTCCCCGACGCCTACGGAGGCCGACCACGGCGACATGGCGGCGCGGATCGCCCGGGGGGATTTCGAGCTTCCGGCGTGATGGTCCCGTCTCCCCGGCGAGGGTCGCGCACCAGGGGAGAACGATCGTCATGGTCGAATGCGACGTGGGAAACAGCGAGGGGAAGCCGGTGACGCGGGCCGTCTCGATTTGCCAGGTCCTGCGACGCGGGGCGGCGCGGGGACGATGACGGGAAAGGTCATCTCCCTCGTCGCCTTCGCCGTCGCGATGGCGTTCGTCGAGGCGGCGGTAGTGGTCTACCTGCGGGAGATCATCGGCGGCGGGCCGGTCTTTCCCATGAAGGAGATCCCCGCGGCGCTCCTGGCCGTCGAGGTCGGCCGGGAGGCGGCGACGATCGTGATGCTGCTTTCCGTATCCTTCCTTTCCTTCCGCGGCGAGGCGCGGCGGATGGGCGCGTTCCTCCTTCTCTTCGCCGTCTGGGATACGTTTTACTACCTCTGGCTTCACGTGACGATCGGCTGGCCCGCCGGGGTGGCAGACTGGGACGTCCTGTTCCTCATCCCGCTGCCGTGGGTGGGACCGGTGTGGTCCGTTCTCCTCATCTGTGCGGGGATGCTCGTCTTCTCCGTCCTTTTCCTTCAGGCCCCGGAGGATGCGCGGTTCGTTCCCGGCCTATGGGGGTGGGCGTGCGGCCTTGCGGGGATGGTCACCGTCGTCGCGACCTACATCCTGGAGTGGGCGAAGATCGGGTACGGGACGGGCGTACCCTCCCGTTTCTCCTTCCTCCCGTTTCTTGCCGGCCTGGCCCTGCTCGGGATCTCCGGGTGGATCACCTGGCGGAAGATCCCGGTGTCTCTCCGGTAACGCGGCAGGAGTCCCGGGGATGGTTTTCCGCATCTCATCCTGTAAATGGCGTGGTTTTGGAGCGGGGAGATGGAGTGGTTTCCGGCAGCCGTCACGATGTATAGCGGGATCGGGGTCTTCCTGTTCTCCTTTGCGGAGAACGTCGGCCTCCCGATCCCGGCTTTTCCCGTCCTGATGGTCGCAGGGGCGCTCTCCCAGTCGGGCCGGGCCTCCCTGCCGTGGGTCCTGGCCGGGGCGGTGGGAGGGGCGCTTCTGGCCGATGCGGCCTGGTATCTGCTGGGCCGCTGGCGCGGCCGGTCCGTTCTGTCCACCCTCTGCCGGGTGTCGCTCAACCCGGACGCCTGCGTGGAAGGAGCCGAGGAGGGGTTTCGGCGCCGCCGCTCCCTGACGATCCTCCTAGCGAAATTCCTTCCCGGCGTGAACACGGTCATGCCGCCACTGGCGGGGATCACCGCCTATCCGTTCTTCCGCTTCCTTTCCCTCGATCTTCTGGGGGCCATCGCCTGGGCGGCCGCAGGGGTCGGGATCGGCTGGGCGTTCGGGGACGCCGTCGCGGGCCACGTCGGCAGGATCAACGGGATGCTGGGAGGGCTTGTCGCGGGGGGGCTCGCCGCGTATATCGGGTGGACCGTCGCGTTCCGGCGGTACCTCGTCCGGAAATATTCCGCTCCCAGGATCCCGGCGGAGGAGCTCTTCCGGAGGATGTCGGAGGGGGAAGCAATCCATCTGCTGGATCTGCGCAGCGACGCCGCGTACGATGCCTCCGGCGTCATGATCCCGGGGGCGGTCCGCGTTCGCCCCGCCACCTTTCACCGGGTCGCCCACGAACTCCCCGGAGACCGGGAGCTCGTCTTCTACTGCACCTGACCAGGGGAGGCCACCAGCGCCGGTCTGGCGCGGATCATGATCAAGCGGGGATACGAACGGATCGGGGTCATCCAGGGAGGGTTCGATGCGTGGGTCCGTGCCGGTCTTCCCACCAGGCCGGTCGACCAGACAGCGCTGGCGGTGCAATCCGCTTGACGGGACGCGCGGGGCGGGATTATAGTTCTTCTCTGCCGTTTTTCGTTCCCCGGTAGCTCAACCGGCAGAGCGGGTGGCTGTTAACCACTAGGTTGCAGGTTCGA
>WOR8_10001327_pt1 | contig 25631 bp, 18 predicted proteins | sample DeeMarSeWOR38_10_FD_19890 | JGI IMG/M metagenome (IMG submission 19890) | reverse complement strand
TCGGCCTTCGAGGCCGGTTTCGTATCGGCGGCCCATGGCGAGAGCGAGATCGAACAGACGCTCGCCGCTGCGCGCAAGGTATTCGCAACGTTGTAGAGTTCAGCCGGCGCCGACCGGGCCACGCACGTGCTTCAATACCTGTTGCACGAGCCGCAGTCTCTCGCCCGGGTCCGACTGCTCCAGGCACAGCTGTTTTTCCTCGAGGTCGATCGGCAGGATCTCGACGAAGCGGTTGGTTACCCACCCGGCATCGTCCAGCCGCCGTTCCAGGTCCTCGTAAAGCCGCCCGAGATCGTCCAGAACCCCCGACAGGATCGACGCCATCGGCTGGTACTCTTCGGGCAATGGCACCTCGGCCTCTTCGGGCAGGATCTCAATCTCGCCGATATTGAGGCCGTCAGCTTCGCGGTACGACGACAGCAGCCGGAAACGCTGCTCGCCCCGTGCCGTAACGCCGAGCCGCTGCCCTGGTACCAGTCGACTATCCGCGCCAGTGTGCCGACGTCGTAGGTTTCGGCCGGCCCGACTTCCCCACCCTGGCGGATCAGCACGACACCGAACGGGCTGTCGTCCTTCATACACCGGCCGATCATGTCCACGTAGCGCGCCTCGAAGATCCTGAGCGGCAAGGGCCCACCGGGAAACAGGACCGTACTAAGAGGAAACAGGGGTACGCGCACGACGCTCGCCATTGCTCAGGTTCCCTCCAAGTATAGTAGGAGCGCTTCCCGCAGTGCGACCCGGTTCCCGAGACTATCCGCCTGAATCACCCTGGCGGGCGCGCCGGCGCGCACGGGAGTGCTTATCAGGAGGCGCGCGTGCGCTGCAGGACCGCGGTGAGTGTCTGCCGCGCCCCGCCGAATCCGCCGTTGCTCATGAACACGATCTGGTCCCCGGCGAGCACCCGTGTCGACATGTCGTTGACGAGTTCGTCGTAGTCGCGGAACGCGCGCAGTTTCTTTCCGAGCGGCTCGAGCGCGGCATCGAAATCCTCGTTCATCTCCGTGGGGCGGTACATCCAGACGAGATCGGCCTGCCCGAGGGACTCGGCGAGTTCGCGGTTGTGCACACCGAGTTTCATCGTATTTGATCGTGGTTCGATAGCAACAACCAGCCGGTTACCCGGGTAGCGCCGTTTCATGGCGGCAATGGTGCGCCGGATTGCGGTGGGATGATGGGCAAAATCGTCATAGATCGCGATGTCGCCCACGGTCGCGGTACGTTCCATGCGCCGCTTGACGCCTTCGAAGCGGGACAGGGCATCCACGGCCTGCTCCAGTTCGACGCCAGCCGAACGCGCTGCGGCAACCGCCGCCACCGCGTTTTCCAGGTTGTGCGCACCGCCGAGCTGCCACCGCGACTCCGCCGCGCCTCCCTGCGGGTCGCTGATGTGGATACGGCGCTCGCTCGCATCGACGAAACCGGCCTGCCACTCGCCGCCATTCTTCAGCGAAAACGACTCGCACGGCGTCCAGCACCCCATGCCCACCAGGCGCGCGATGTTCTCGTCCGCGGCATTGACCACGACGCGGCCGCTTCCCGGGACGGTCCGCAGCAGCTGGTGGAACTGCCACAAGATCGCGTCGAGATTCTGATAAATGTCCGCGTGATCGAATTCGAGATTGTTGAGAATCAGCGTACGCGGCCGGTAATGCACGAACTTCGCACGCTTGTCGAAAAATGCGGTGTCGTACTCGTCGGCCTCGACGACGAAGCACTCACCACCGCCGTAGCGCGCCGAAACGCCGAAATTGGCCGGCACCCCGCCGATCAGGAACCCCGGCTGCAGGCCGGCATCCTCGAGTATCCAGGCCAGGAGGCTCGCAGTCGTCGTCTTGCCGTGGGTACCGGCGACAGCGAATACGTGTTGTCCCCGCAACACGTGCTCCGCGAGCCACTGCGGACCCGACTGGTACGGAATATCGCGATCGAGCATCGACTCGACGACGGGGAATCCGCGACTGACCACGTTCCCGACAACGACGCAGTCCGGCGACGAATCGAGCTGATCGGCGTCGAATCCCTCGTGGATATCGATGCCGAGTTTCTTGAGCTGCGTACTCATCGGCGGGTAAACGCCGGCGTCGCAGCCGGTCACTTCATGGCCGGCGGCTTTCGCGAGCGCCGCGATACCGCCCATGAAAGTGCCACAAATGCCGAGAATATGTATGTGCATGGAGGAACTCAGGATGCGGCCACGACCGCCTTGGAGAAAGCATATTGTAAAAGGAACACGGCAATTGCAATGACCAGGCCCACGTACCAGTCGCGGCCGATTGTGCGTGAAACAATATGCCCCTTGACGTAGACGGACCAGAACAGCAGCAGCAGGATGACAAGTTCCGCGACGGCTGCGCCGAACAATACGGAGATCGTGACGAGGCCGGCAACCTGCGCGACGAAAATGATGGCGCCGCAGCCGATTATTGCTGTCAGCGCCTGCAACAGCCGGCTGGGATAACCGGCCAGCACGATGACAGCGGCGTAGCATGCAAGGCTGAGAACCCAGCTCGCCACCGATGCGGCAACCGCAGCTCCCCCGAACCCCGGCACAACCACCGCCGCAGCGAGCAGCGGCAAAAACCAAATCACGGTGGCGGCATTCAGGAGCAACCACGAGTGCGGAATCGCGTCGGGCCCCTTGCGTAGGGTGACGATGGCGAAAAGTGTCTTGATGAATGCCTGCACGGCGGAAATACGATTCTCGTCGATGGGCTAATGATCGCATGTTAGTCTTCCGATCCGAAACCTGCCCTTGCGACACTCAATGACCGCATTCACGTTCGTCGACGAACCCGATACGATCACGCCCGAACTCCGCGCCTGTCCCATCCTCGGGATCGATACGGAATTCATTCGTGAGAAAACGTTCTTCGCTCACCTGTGCCTGTTGCAGATTGCTACTGCGGATAAGATTTATTGTGTCGACCCACTCGCCGGGAATCCGATGCAGTCCTTCTGGGAACAGAGTTTTGAGACGACGTGGGTCGTCCATTCGGCGCGCCAGGACATCGAGGTGATCTACCAGACGGCCGGCGCGATGCCGGCCGGGCTCTTCGATACGCAGATTGCGGCGGCACTCCTGGGCATGCAGCCTCAGATGGGTTACGCCGGGCTCGTAAAGGAATTTTTCGGCGTCGACATCCCGAAATCGCACACGCGAGCGGACTGGTCGCAGCGACCACTCCCTGACGCACTGCTGCATTACGCAGTCGAAGACGTCGAGTACCTGCTGCCGGCTTACGAGTTGCTCCGTGAACGCCTGGAGAAAGCCGGCAGGAGGGAATGGGCTGAGCAGGACTCCCGATTGCTCCTGGACGAATCGCTATACGAAGTCGACCAAACCCAGGCGGTGCAGAGGCTCAAGGGCGCTCGCAACCTGCAGGGCCGGCGGCGCTCGGCTGCGGAGCGGCTCGCCGTCTGGCGCGAAGCCGAGGCCGCGCGCCGAAACCGGCCGCGCCAGTGGATACTCAGGGACAGCGCACTGCTCCAGGTCGCCATAGAACTGCCTGAGACCACGGCCGCGCTGCAGCGTATCGAAGGCCTGCCCGGGAAACTCGCAGATCGTGCCGGCGACGAGTTACTGGCAATCGTGGCGCAATCGGCGCAAGACAATCACGATTACCAGCCGCCCTCGGTGCCGAACGAGCGGCAGAAAAAGCTGCTGAAGACGATGCAGACAGCCGTCGCGAATTGCGCGCGGGACCTCGGAATCAGTCCGGAACTGGTTGCACCGCGTAAGGAATTGTCGGCCGCGATCGTTGCAGGCAGCACGGATTCGCGGGTCTTTCGGGGCTGGCGCCGGGAGCTGATCGGCGAACAGCTGCTGCGGCTGCTATAGCGCCTGCAGAAGCCTGTCGTAAACCTCGTCGACGGTGCCCTCGGCGTCGATCGTCCTGAGCTTGCTGCGCTCCCGGTAGTAGTCGATGACGGGCTCTGTTTGCTCCCGGTAAACATCCAGGCGGCTGCGGATCGTTTCCTCGTTGTCATCTTCGCGCTGCACGAGTTCGCCGCCCGCGTTCAGGCATTCGTCGATCTCTTCCCGGGGCGAGAAGTGGATATTCAGTAGCTTCCCTGTCAGCGAACAGGTCCTGCGCCCGGTCAGGCGCTTCATGAGGATGTCGAAGTCGACGTCCATAAGCACCGCCGCATCGAGCGGAACACCGAGTTCGTCGAGCAGTTCCTCGAGGTCTGAGGCCTGCTGCCGCGTACGCGGGAAACCGTCGAGTATGAAGCCATCGGCCGCGTCCGGCTTCGCCAGGCGCTCGCTGATGATGCCCAGCATGATTTCGTCGGAAACGAGCTGCCCCGCTTCCATGATGTCTTTTGCCCTTGCGCCGAAGCGCGTACCGGCAGCGACGGCCTCCCGCAACATATCGCCCGTGGATATCTGTGGGATGTTCCTGTCGGCCTCCAGTTTCTTGGCTTGCGTGCCCTTTCCCGATCCCGGTGCGCCCAGCAAAACAATTCGCATTTTTCTTTCCCGAAACGATCCAAAGAAGGCAATCCGGCAGCTGCCCGGATTGCTCATCGACGCTACCTTCAAAGGCGTGCGAGGTCAATTCGACGATAGAAGCAGCCGTGATCCGGACAGCGGTTTCCGCTATCCTGATGCGCCTCCGACCACAAGCCAGAGGTAGCCCGAGAATGCCCGGAAAAAACGCTTTTTACGCTCAGTCCGGCGGCGTCACCGCCGTGATCAACGCCACGGCCTGCGGGGTCATCGAGACCGCGCGGAAACATCGCGCGCAAATCGACAACGTCTATGCAGGACGTAACGGCATTATCGGGGCGCTTACCGAGGACATGATCGACACGAACAAGGAGCGCGCGAGCACCATCGCCGCGCTGCGCCACACGCCGGGCGGCGCGTTCGGCTCTGCGCGCTACAAGCTCAAGGGTATAGAGGAAAATCGCGCCGAATACGAGCGTCTCATCGACGTGTTTCGGGCTCACAATATCGGCTATTTCTTCTACAACGGGGGCAACGACTCGATGGACACCGCCAACAAGGTGTCGCAGATTTCGAAGAAAATGGGTTTCCCGGTGCAGTGCCTGGGTATTCCGAAGACCGTCGACAACGATCTGCCGGTCACCGACAACTGCCCCGGATTCGGCTCAGTCGCCAAATACGTGGCCGTATCCACGCAGGAAGCCGCGCTCGACGTGCTGTCGATGGCAAAGACCTCGACCAAGGTGTTCATTCTCGAGGTGATGGGTCGCCACGCTGGCTGGATCGCTGCGGCGGGAGGTCTCGCCGGCAGCGAACCGGGGGACGCGCCGCATATCATCCTGTTCCCTGAAGTGCCCTTCGACAAGCGTGCATTTCTCAAGCGGGTACGCGAGTGCGTTAATCGCTACGACTACTGTGTCATCGTCGTCAGCGAGGGTGCGAGCTACAAGAACGGCAAGTTTCTCGCCGAGGCGGGTACTCGGGATGCGTTCGGCCATGCCCAGCTCGGCGGCGTTGCGCCCGTCGTCGCCCAGATGGTGCGCGACAACCTCGGATTCAAGTACCACTATGCAGTGGCCGACTACCTGCAACGTTCCGCGCGCCACATCGCCTCGGCGACCGACGTAAAGCAGGCCTACGCGGTCGGCAAGGCGGCAGTCGAGTTCGCCATCAAGGGCAAAACCGCGGTCATGCCGGTCATCAAGCGTGTCTCGGACAAGCCCTATCGCTGGCGGATCGACGAAGCACCGCTGTCCAGGATCGCCAACAAGGAAAAGATGCTGCCCGCACGATTCATCACCAAAGACGGATTCGGCATTACCGAGGCGGCGCGCCGCTATCTGCAGCCACTGATTCGCGGGGAGGATTATCCTCCATATGTCAATGGCTTACCAAAATATGTCGAACTCAGGAATGTTCCTGTTGCACCGCAGCTAAAAACAAAATTTGTGGTATGATGCGCGCCCGGTCGGGGGTCGCCTAGGTGCTTTTGGGGAATGACGCCCGCGACCAGATAATTAGAAACGGTTCGAGCACAACAACAAAGTCGGCACCATTGCTCGCCGGCGGCGAATTCGCTCGATCCGCAAATTAAAAAAAGTCGGGAGACAATCTAATGAGTAACGAGTTGGCCCTGTGGCTTTCGATCGGTGCGGGCGTCCTTGCCGTATTGTTCGGGATCATTTCTTCACAGTGGATTCTCAAGCAGCCGGCCGGTAACGATCGGATGCAGGAGATCGCACGAGCTATCCAGGAAGGCGCCAGCGCCTACATGAACAGGCAGTACGGTACGATCGCCATCGTCGGTGTCGTCCTGTTTCTCATCCTCGGGATCGGCCTGGACTGGTACACCGCCATCGGTTTCGCGATCGGTGCAATCTTCTCCGCCCTCGCAGGCTACATCGGCATGTACGTGTCGGTGCGTGCCAACGTGCGCACGGCGGAAGCCGCCACCAAAGGTGTCAATCCGGCACTCAACATCGCCTTCAAGGGCGGCGCCATCACGGGACTGCTCGTGGTCGGCCTCGGTCTGCTGGGCGTGGCCGGCTACTTCCTGCTCCTGACCAACATGGGCGCAAGCGCCGACAAGGCGATCCACGCGCTCGTCGGGCTGGCTTTCGGCGGCTCCCTGATATCGATCTTTGCGCGACTGGGCGGCGGCATCTTCACGAAGGGCGCTGACGTAGGTGCCGACCTCGTGGGCAAGGTCGAAGCGGGCATCCCGGAAGACGATCCGCGCAACCCCGGCGTAATTGCGGACAACGTGGGCGACAACGTCGGCGACTGTGCCGGCATGGCGGCCGACCTGTTCGAGACCTACGCGGTCACGATTATCGCGACGATGCTGCTCGGCAGCATGCTCATCGATCGGATGGGCGCTTCTGCGGTCGTCTACCCACTGGTGCTCGGCGCGATTTCCATCGTGGCCTCGATCATCGGCACGTTCTTCGTCCGCACGTCGGACGGCGGCAAGATCATGGGCGCTCTTTACAAGGGCATGATCGCCGCCGGCGTCCTCGCGGCCATCGCCTTTTACCCCGTCACCAACATGATGATGGGCGACAGCGGCCTCGCAACCGGCATTTTCGGTTCCGCCCTGATCGGCCTCGCGCTGACCGCCGCGATGGTCATGATCACCGAGTACTACACCGGTACCGAGTTCAAGCCCGTCAGGACGATCGCCAATGCGTCACTCACCGGCGACGCTACCAACATCATTGCGGGACTGGGCATCTCCATGAAAGCGACGGCCCTGCCGGTGCTCGCGGTCTGCGCCAGCATCTGGGGTGCGTATGAGCTTGCCCCGGAGGGTGACAATTTCGCCGGCCTGTACAATATCGCGATCGCGGCGACGACCATGCTGTCGATGACCGGTATCGTCGTTGCGCTCGACGCGTTCGGCCCGATCACCGACAACGCGGGCGGCATCGCGGAAATGGCGGAACTGCCGCCGGATGTCCGCAATATCACCGACCAGCTCGACGCCGTGGGCAACACGACGAAGGCCGTCACGAAAGGTTACGCAATCGGCTCGGCCGGCCTTGCCGCGCTGGTGCTTTTCGCCGACTACACGAATGCGCTGAGCAGAGAGGGCATCGACGCGGTATTCAAGCTCGACGATCACCTCGTGATCATCGGCCTCTTTATCGGCGGCCTGGTGCCCTACCTGTTCGGCTCGATGGCCATGGAAGCGGTCGGCCGCGCAGCCGGCTCGGTCGTGACCGAGGTTCGCCGCCAGTTCAAGGAAATCCCTGGCATCATGGAAGGCACGGGCAAGCCCGACTACAGCCGCGCCGTCGACCTGCTGACGAAGGCTGCGATCAAGGAGATGATCGTACCGTCGCTGCTGCCGATCCTCGTGCCGCTTGCGGTCGGCCTGCTGCTCGGACCCAAAGCCCTCGGCGGCTTGCTGCTCGGCACCATCATCACCGGCCTGTTCGTCGCAATCTCGATGACGGCCGGCGGCGGCGCCTGGGACAATGCCAAGAAATACATCGAAGACGGCAACTGCGGTGGCAAGGGCTCGGACGCGCACAAGGCGGCCGTGACCGGCGACACCGTGGGCGATCCGTACAAGGATACGGCAGGCCCCGCCATCAACCCCCTGATCAAGATCATCAACATCGTTGCATTGCTGATGGTTCCGTTGCTCGGCTGATCGCCGGCAGACGTGGGTACTGGAGGCCGCCCGGCGCATGCCGGGCGGCCTTTCTTATCGGTTTCTGATCTCGCTGCCCCTGTAGGAGCGCGCCTCGGCGCAAGAATCTCGCGGTTCCAGAACCGCTCCTCCAGCTGCGATTGCGTTTCTATGTATTAAGGTTGCGATAGGCACCGGTTGTCATCGATCCGAGATTCACGGGCCGGTCGACGAAGTAGCCCTGAACGTAATCGACGCCGATGTCCCGCAGCCAGTCGAAATCTTCCTGGCGTTCGACCTGCTCTGCAACGACGCGAAACTCCATGGTGCGGGCCAGCTTGATCATAGCCGCGACCATCTCCTGGTTCACTTCGTCCGTCTGCACGTTGTGCGTGTACATTCCGTCGATCTTGAGGTAGTCGACCGGCAGGTGCTTGAGGCTGGAAAACGAGCCCATGCCGCTACCGAAGTCGTCGAGCGAAAACTCACAGCCGATGCCATGCAGCACCTCGATAAATCGCTGTGCCTGCTTCACGTTGTCGAGAATCGCTCTCTCGGTGACCTCGAAACAGATCATCGACGGGGCGACGCCGGTCCGGTCCAGCGCCTCGACGACGAATCCCAGGAAGCCGTCGTCCGCAATCGTCTGGCCGGAAAGATTGACCGCACAGCTGCGGTGAGCGGCGATCTTCAGCTCACCGCTTGCGATCGCAGTCAGCGTGGTGCTGACGACCCAGCGATCGATCTGCGGCATGAGCTGGTAACGTTGTGCCGGACGCAGGAAGTCCGCCGTGTCGGACTCGCTGCCGCGGCCGGGCAGCCTGATGAGCACTTCCACGGCCGGTCCGGAGTCGACGCCGCGGCTCATCGCGATAATCGGCTGCACCGCGAGTTCGAAGGAACCGTCGTGCAGCGCTGTCTGCAGTTCCCGCAGCCAGCGGATATCGCCGCGCTCCCGCGCGACAGCCTCGTCCCGGGCGGAGTATATATGGACCTTGCCACGCCCTTCCTGCTTGGCGACATAGCATGCCGAATCTGCGGCGCTCATAACGTCCTGCACGGTGCCGCTGATGTGGCTGATTTCGACGAGGCCGATCGAAACGCCGATGTTGAAGATCTTGTCCCTCCACACGAACCGGTAATCGGCGACGGCATTGCAGATATCCGTCGCGATCTGCCGCGCCTTGTCGATGGGACAGCCAATCAGCAATGCGCCGAATTCGTCGCCGCCGAGGCGTCCGACGTAATCCGAGTCGCGCACCTGGTCCTTGATGAGCGTCGCGACTTCGCGAAGCATGTTGTCCCCGGCGAGGTGGCCGCAACTGTCGTTGACCGCCTTGAAGCGATCGAGATCCATGTAGAACAGCATGTGCACGGCTTCTTCAGCGTGTGCCGCGTCCATCGCCTCGTCCAGGCGGCGCTCGAACTCGCGGCGGTTGACGAGTCCGGTGAGCGGATCATGCGTAGCCTGGTAGCTCATCTTGCGAGTAAGTCCCCGCAGCTCGCCAACGTCGTGAAACACGACGACGGCTCCCGAGATGCTGTCGCCGGGACCGCGAATCGGCGATGCCGACAGTTCGACGGAATGCTCCTGCTCGCCGTCCTCGGTCACCATGACGGCATGCCGCCCCATGTTGACTCGACGTCGCATCGCGAGGCACCGCTCGACAGGGTCTCCCAGCGGGCGCCGGTCTGAATCATCCACGAGCGTGAATAATTCGCCGATACCGTGTCCGGCGGCATCGTCGCGGCTCGTGCCGATCAATGTCTCGGCAGCCCGATTCATGTAATCGATGTGCCCGTCGTTATCGGTGGTGATGATGCCTTCGCCGACCGACTCGAGCGTGAATTGCGCCTGCTGCTTGTTGCGCGACAGGGAAACTTCGAGGCTTTTGCGATGGCTGACGTCGCGTGCCACCGTGAGAATTGCGGGACGCCCGTGAAACTCGATGGTGGAACTCTGCGCCTCGACCCAGAGCCCGGCCCGCTCGCCGTTGATGAGCTGAATTTCCAGCCGCGGGGGTGCGTCCTGGCCCTCCAGCCGGCGCGTCACGGACTTGCGGAATAACGCCCGGTAGGCCGGCTTCACCAGATCCACGACATCGCGCCCGACGAGTTGCTCGGGCTCCAGCCCGATCAGCCCGGCCGCCGAATCATTGGCCAGCAGGACTTTCTCGTCATGTATCAGCACGATTTCCGGAAGCGTTCGCGCAAAATCGCGAAACAGGCGGTCGCGCCCCTGTATCTTTTGATCGCGCTCTCCCAGCGCATCGAAAAGCCGGTTGATGGTGGCTGCCAACTCTGCCAGGTCCGCCACGTCACGATGCGCACCGACACTGAGCCTGCGCCCGACAGAGGCATCGGCCGACACCTCGACCAGTTCCTCACGGAGATTCCTCACCTGTTTTTGCAGCCGCCGCCGCATTATCACCGCAATGAGAATCGCGACAGTCGCCGCCGCCAGCAAGAACGACAACGCCACCAGGATTAGAATCATGGAGTCCATTCAGGCGCCAATATCAGGGCTCTGGGTCACTGCTGCAAGTACCGCCTGCGGCGACGTTGCAGATACAGTCAGGTTGTACCGGATGTAATGCCGCTCATTTATCATTTGTTATTATTAGCCGCTCGAATGTCGCCGCAGACGCGACTTCGAGGTTGAAAGCGCCCTACAATTAGGCATCTGTAAGCATATCCCAGTGGTTGAGGCCCACTGCCGTGATTCACCATAATTCGGCGGCACGGCAACCCTAAGGACCTGGAAAACCCGGTAAACGACTGAAGCATGAACATCGATTTTGCACGACGACAGATGATTGACCAGCAGGTCCGCGCGTGGACAGTGCTGGATCCGGCTGTTCTTGACGCATTGTCGCTTGTGCCACGCGAAGAATTCGTGCCCGGAGCGTACCAATCACTCGCCTTCGCCGACACCGAGATCCCCCTCGGGCATGGCGAATTCATGATGACGCCGACCGTTGAAGGCCGGGTCTTGCAGGCGCTCGATCTGCGCGCGAATGATCACGTACTTGAAATCGGCACCGGCAGCGGCTTCCTCACGGCCTGCCTCGCGAAGCTCGCCGGCACGGTGACGAGTGTCGATATCCACGGCGATTTCGTGCGCGACGCCGCGCGCAAACTCGCTGGTGCCCGCATCGACAACGTCGAGTTGCAGACCATGGACGCGACCCTTGAATTGCCCGGCAATCGCTACGACGCGATTGCCGTGACCGGGTCGATAGAAACCTTCGATTCGCGCTTCGTCGATGCATTGCGGCCCGGCGGCCGCCTGTTCGTCGTCGTCGGCTCGCCACCGGTCATGGACGCACGCCTCGTCCGCCGCACCGGTGACACGGACTGGAACAGCGAATCCCTGTTCGAAACGAGTCTCGGCCCCCTTGTTCATGGTACGTTGCCACCGCAGTTCGTATTCTGAGGACGGCGGCGATTTGCATCCGGGAGAAACTACTTCCGCGTATGCTGCATCTATGATGTAGCAGTTCCGATGCAGCAATAGGGCGAACTTCAAGGCCCCGAAAGCGTCGGACAGCGTAGAAACGATGATTATAGTAACTGGTTTAGTGATATAGTAAACTATAACACTTGGACATGGCCCCCGCCCCGCACCTCGTGGAATAAGAGCGTATGAAAAACCCGATGACATTCAAGGCATTACTGATCACTGCGGCGATGCTCGCGGCATCCGTGCCCGGCCAGGCGGCCACGCTACTGGAGATTTACCAGGAGGCATTGCAGAGCGATCCGCGAATTCACGAGGCCGAGGCGCGCCGGCTCGCTGCACTGGAGGCGGAACCGCAGGCGCGCGGCGTGCTGTTTCCGCAGATCGGTTTCAGCGCCGACTGGACGAAGTCCGAGTCGTCAGGGTCGGGCGTCCAGAACACCGTCATCGAGCAGCCCGATGGGTCGGGCAATTTCGTGGTCGTACCGTTCTCGTTCCAGACCGAGGTCGAGGACGAGACGACACGCTGGAATTTCAGCCTGCGCCAGACGCTGTTTCGCTGGGATCAGATTGTCGGTTTGAGGCAGGCGGACAAGATCGTGGCGAAGGCCGAGGCCGATCGTGAAGCGGCCCAGCAGGACCTGATCGTCCGCGTGACAGAAGCTTATTTCAACGTGCTGGGCGCGGAGGACCGGCTGCTCGCGATCCACGCCGACCGCAATGCGATCGCGCGCCAGCTCGAGCAGGCCAAGCAGCGTTTCGAGGTCGGTCTCATCGCAATCACGGACGTCCAGGAATCGCAGGCCGCCTACGATCAGTCGGTCGCCAGTGAGATCGCGGCCAAGCGGTCGCTCGCCACCGCGCGTTACCTGCTGCAGGAAATCACCGGTTCCTATGTCAGGGAGCTCGCTGCGCCCGCGGAGAACGTGCCGCTGCGCAGCCCGGATCCGGCGAGCGAACAGGCCTGGCTCGATCTCGCCATGAGCCAGAACCTTGCTTTGATCTCGAGCCGGCTGGACGAAGCCCTTGCCCGCGACGAAATCTCGTTCCGCCGCAACGGCCATTACCCGACCGTCGATCTGGTTGCAAACGTCGGGTCGACGGATTCCGAACAGGACCAGGACACGTTCAACGGCTTCGGTCCTCTCCCCGCCGACAGCAATTTCGACAGAGACAGCATCGGTATCCAGTTCAACCTGCCGATCTTTTCCGGCGGAACGACGTCGTCGCGCGTGAAAGAGGCGATTTACCTGCATCGTGCGGCGCGCGAGCAGCTGCAGCGCGTCACGCGCGAGACGGACCGGCAGACGCGCGACTCCTACCTGGGCGTACTGGCCGAGATCAGCCGTGTGGAGGCGCTGGAGCAGGCTGTCGCCTCGGCGCGGACCGCGCTCGACGCAACACAGGCCGGCTTCGACGTCGGCACGCGCACGATCGTGGATGTACTGATCTCGCAGCGGAACCTGTACCAGTCGATTACGAATTATTACCAGGCGCGATACGACTACCTGCTGAACGTCATGCGACTCAAGCAGGCAGCAGGAACCCTGCAGGTGCAGGACCTCGAGAACCTGGAACCGTTCCTCGTGCCGCGCAAGCCGCCGGAAGACCAGTTCGCCGAAGAAGCCCGCAAGGAAGCGGAAGAAGAGACGGGGTAAGCGCTCAGTCTACGAGCGGCTCGATCATCGCCAGCAGGCGGGCCAGCGCGCCCCTGTTGCGTTCGAGGATTGCCCGCCCCGCATCCCCCTGGCGAGTAGCCTCTTGCGCATCGGACAGAAGGCGGCCTATCTCGGCCGCGAGTTCGGCGGCATCCCGCACCAGTTTGCACGCGCCCTTCGCGACAAACATATCCGCAATTTCCTGGGCGTTGAACACGTGCACCCCGCTTACGAGCGGGAGGCCGAGCGCTGCGGGTTCGAGCAGGTTGTGCCCGCCGATGGGTACCAGGCTGCCGCCGACAAAGGCCACGTCGCTCGCCGCATAAAAAAGTGTGAGTTCGCCCATGGTGTCGCCAAGAAATACCTGCGTGGACGCGTCACATGGCTTGCCGTCGGTCCGGGCTACGACACTCAGCCGCTGCTTGCCCACCATTTCGCGCACACCTGCAAATCGCTGCGGGTGTCTTGGTACCAGCACGAGCAACAGCTCGGGAATGACCTGCATCAGCTGCCGGTGCGCATCGAGCACGATCTCTTCTTCCCCTTCGTGCGTGCTCGCCGCTATCCATACAGGCCTTTCCCCGAGCAGCTCCGCGCGCAATTCCCGGCCGCGAACCACCAGATCCGGCGGTATCTCGACGTCGAACTTGATGTTGCCCGTCACGCGCGTGCGCTCGGGTGCAGCGCCCAGAGACAGGAAACGCTGCGCATCCGCGTCGCTCTGCGCGGCGATGATGATGCCGTGCGACAGGGTCTCCCGAAACAGCGGCAACAGGCGGCGATAGCTACGTACGGACTTTGGCGAGATGCGGGCGCTCACGAGCACCAGCGGGATCCCGCGCACGCCGCAGCCCCGGTAAAGATTCGGCCATATCTCGGTTTCCAGCACCAGCGCAATGTCCGGTTTCGTCGCCGCGAAGAACCGATTGACGACCTGCGGCGCCTCGAAGGGAATGTAAGTGTGATACACCTCGTCGCCGAACAACGAGGCAACGCGCGCCGCGCCCGTCGGCGTGACCGTGGTCACCAGCAGTGGCCGGTCGGGATATCGCTTGCCGAGCGCCCGGATCAGCGGCACGGCCGCCACGACTTCGCCGACGGAGACCGCATGAATCCAGATACAGCGTTCCAGGTGGGGATAGCCGATCCCGAGGCGCTCGCCAATTCGCTGCAGGTAGGAGCGGTTGGTGATGCCGCGTATCAGCCAGTAGCCGACGTACGGCAGGTACAGCAGGTAGGTCAGCAGGTTATAAAAGAATCGCACGCCGTGCCCGCAATGCGCCGGCGCGCTCAGCCGCCGAGCTTTTCGATGATGCGGCTGGTGGAATGACCGTCGCGGAAGCTCAGCACACGGACCTCGCCGCCGTTCTCCAGCACTTCCTTGCCGCCCGCGATCTCCTCGGGGCTATAGTCGCCGCCCTTCACGAGCACGTCGGGCAACACGGCCGCAATTAACGCCGCGGGCGTGTCGTCGGCAAACGGCACCACCCAGTCGACGGCCGCTAGCCCGGCCAGTACCAGCATACGATCTTCGAGTGCATTGATCGGGCGCGACTCGCCCTTGAGCCGCCGCACCGAGTCGTCGTCATTGACCGCAACGATCAAGCGGTCACCGAGACTCTTCGCCTCCTCGAGATAGGCCACGTGACCGGCATGCAGGATGTCGAAGCAGCCGTTCGTCATGACGATGCGCTCCTTGCGCGCACGCGCTTCGCCGGCGACAACCAGGAGTTCGTCCCGCGACACCAGCCCACGCCCGCCCTGGCCGCGCTGATGAAGGGCAACCTGGATCTCGCCCGGCGTAACCGTTGCCACACCGATCTTGCGAACCACGAGGCCCGCCGCGATGTTTGCCAGTGCCGACGCCGCGGCGAGAGACTGGCCGCTGGCCAGCGCTCCGGCCAGCGTTGCGATGACGGTATCGCCGGCACCGGTTACGTCGTATACCTCACGCGCCTGGGTCGACAGGAACAGCGGTTCGTTGCCGGCTTCGAGTAGCATCATGCCCTTTTCGCTGCGCGTAACCAGCAGCGCAGTCAACTCGAGATCCTCGATCATTTGCCAACCCCGTGTCACGAGTTCGGCATCGCTCGCACAATGTCCTGCTACGGTCTCGAATTCTCCCTGGTTCGGCGTCAACAGCGTCGCGCCGCGGTACTTCTCGAAATCGCGCCCCTTCGGGTCGACCAGCACGGGCACACCCGCTTCCCGGCACAGCTGGATCATTTTGCCGACGTCGGTCAAAGCACCTTTTCCGTAGTCCGAGAGAACCACGGCACCGGCGCCCGCCACGGCCTCGCCGAGCCTTTCGGTCAGCGCGCTGTCCCTGAGCTCCGCCGCATTTTCCTGGTCGAGCCGAATGAGTTGCTGTCCGCGGCTCTGCACACGTGTCTTGGTAATCGTAGGCCGATCGCTGACCCGGGCAAAGTCGCAGTCGATCCCGCAGGCTGTCAGCAGGTTCTCGAGGGTATTCGCCGCAGCATCGTTACCGACCGCGCCGATCAGCTGCGTACTGGCACCCAGCGACGCGAGGTTGACCGCGACATTTGCGGCCCCACCTGGACGATCGTCCGTCTTTTGCACGTGTACAACGGGCACGGGCGCCTCGGGGGAAATGCGGCTGGTCGCCCCGAACAGGTACTGGTCGAGCATCACGTCGCCGGCGACGACGACGCGCGTCTTGGAGAAATCAGGTATCGATAAGGTCACGGCGCAAATTTACCACGCGCCACACGCTGATACAGCTGGTTCAGGAGCCTGAGCGTGTCTGAGGTGGATGCACACCAGGGAAAGTGAAACGCGGAATCGCGCAGCGTACAAGACAGTACGTGAGCAGATTCCGCGTTTTAGTTGACGCCGCAGAGCGCCGCCTCAGACGGGTCTCAGCCGCATTTGGAGTCGCCGCAACTAAGGCACGTCATGCAACCGTCCATCATGATGACAGCCGCGGTGCTGCACTTGTTGCAGAGCTGCGCCCCCTCCGGATATTCGCTCTTGGAGAAGGCGTCCTGCTGCTTCCTCGATTCCTCGAACGCGGCACGCTTCTCGGCGATAAGCTTCTGCTGGCCTTCGTCGAGTTCCTGGTCAGCCATCAGCCCGATGGAGATCAGGTGCTTTTCGACGATGTAGCCCAGCTCCGCGATGATGGACGGCATGTACTTGCCGCCCGGCTGCCAGTAGCCGCCGCGGGGATCAAAGACGGCCTTGAGTTCGTCGACGAGGAACGCGACGTCGCCGCCCTTGCGGAACACGGCCGAAATGATCCGCGTGAGCGCTACGATCCACTGGTAATGGTCGAGATTCTTGGAGTTGATGAAGATCTCGAACGGCCGACGCTTCTCGTGTTCCGTGCCTTCGTTGAGGATGATGTCGTTGACGGTTACGTACATGGCGTGATCGGACACCGGCGTCTTGACCTTGTACGTCGAACCGATGAGCACCTCGGGACGCTCGAGCTTCTCGTGCATCCGGATCACTTCGGCGCGGTTGCCGGTGCCGCCCTCGCGGCGCAACTCGGGGCGCTCGTTCTTCTCTTCCGGTTCCGGCTTCTTTACCGCGTAACCGACGATTTTCTTTTCAATCTTCATTTCCTGGGTTCCTCAACAGTCGCTGTTCGCTGCAGCCTGTTTCAAAATTTTCCGTAATAGCCTTCTTTGAGCGCGTCAAAGAGATTGGCCGCGGTATGCGTCTCACCGTCGTACTCGATCTCTTCGTCGCCCTTGAGCTCGACCGTCGAACCATCTTCCAGCGTAAACGAATACACCGTGTTCTTGAGGTCTTTCTCTTTCACCAGCACGCCCTGGAACGCTTCCGGGTTGAAACGGAACGTCGTGCAGCCTTTCAACCCCTGCTTGTAGGCATACAGGTAGATGTCCTTGAAGTCCTCGTACGCGTAATCGGTCGGTACGTTCGCCGTCTTCGAGATGGAAGAATCGATCCACTTCTGCGCGGCCGCCTGGATATCGACGTGCTCGGTCGGCGAAATGTCTTCAGCGGTGATGAAGTAATCGGGCAGGCTGTTGTGCGCCTCCGCATCCTGGGCGCCCGGCGGCATCGCCTGCTTGTCCACCAGTTCGCGGTACGCCAGCAGTTCGAACGAGAACACGTCGACCTTTTCCTTGGTCTTCTTGCCCTGGCGAATCACGTTGCGGAAGTAATGATGCGCAAAGCTCGGCTCGATGCCGTTCGAGGCATTGTTGGCCAGCGACAGCGAAATCGTACCGGTCGGTGCAATCGAGCTATGGTGCGTGAATCGCGCACCGACGTCGGCCAATTCCTTCACGAGCTCCGGCGCTTCCGCCGCCACGCGCTGCATATAGTGGCTGTAGCGGGCATGAAGGATACGCCCGGGAACCTTGTCGCCGGCCTGGAACCCGTCGCCGCGCATTTCGGGGCGATGCGCGAGCATCTCTTCCGTCACTTCGAACTGCTCGTTCATGATCGGTGCGGGGCCCTTCTCCTTCGCCAGTTCGAGGCCCTCTTCCCAGCCGGCTATCGCCAGTTCGCGTGCCACGTCTTCCGTGAACTGCACCGACCGCTCGTCACCGTATTTCATGCGCAGCATCGTAATCGTCGAACCCAGCCCGAGGAATCCCATGCCGTGACGCCGCTTACGCTGAATCTCGTTGCGCTGCTGAGGCAGCGGCAGACCGTTGATCTCGACAACGTTGTCGAGCATCCGCGTGAAGACCTTGACGACCTTGCGGAACGCGTCCCAGTCAAAGCGCGCGTCCTCGGTGAACGCATCGACCACGAAACGGGTCAGGTTGACGGAACCCAGCAGGCAGGAACCATAGGGCGGCAGCGGCTGCTCGCCGCAGGGATTGGTTGCGCGAATATTCTCGCAGAACCAGTTGTTGTTCATCTGGTTGACCTTGTCGATCAACACGAACCCCGGCTCGGCGAAATCGTAGGTTGAGGCCATGATGACATCCCATACCCGCCGTGCCGGCAATGTCTTGTAGATCTTGCAGGCAACGAGACCCTCCGAATTGGACACGTAATTGCCCGCTTCCGGCCATTCCCGCCAGACGAACTGACTCGCGTCGCTGACATCGAGGTCATCCTGTTCGACTTCTTTCTGTGTGACCGGGAACGCGAGTCTCCAGTCGTCGTCGTTGATAACGGCCTGCATGAACTCGTCGGTGACTAGCAGCGACAGATTGAACTGCCGCAGACGGCCGTCCTCGCGCTTGGCGCGAATGAAGTCCATCACGTCTGGATGGCCGATATCGAAGGTGCCCATCTGCGCGCCGCGACGCCCGCCCGCCGACGACACGGTGAAACACATCTTGTCGTAGATATCCATGAAGGACAGCGGGCCGGACGTGTAGGCTCCTGCTCCAGTGACGTAAGCGCCCTTCGGCCGCAGGGTCGAGAATTCGTAGCCGATGCCGCAACCGGCCTTCAGTGTCAGACCGGCTTCGTGCACCTTGTTGAGTATGTTGTCCATCGAATCGCCGACGGTTCCGGATACCGTGCAGTTGATCGTGGACGTGGCCGGCTTGTGTTCCAGCGCGCCGGCGTTCGACATGATGCGACCTGCAGGTATGGCGCCGCTTCTCAGCGCCCACAGGAATTCGTTGAAATAGTGTTCCTGCTTGGACTCGGGCTCGACGTTAGCAAGCGCTTTCGCGACTCTTTTATAGGTATCGTCGATCGTCTCGTCGAGCTTCGTCGCGTCTTTTGCGATGAGCCGGTACTTGGCGTCCCAAATGTCGAGTGAAGCTGGCTGGAATTCGATATCGGCGACCGTGTGCGCATCCAGATGAACGGCAGACTTCATTGGCAAAAATACTCCCTTAAACCCTTTCGGAGACCCCGAAACTGTGCAGTGCCCCAATTGTTCGAGGGAATAGACGCCCTCTCGCCGCTTGTCTGTTTTTTGGCGGCGAGTGTCAGAGGTGGCCTCGAGACCCTCGTTGATTGAACACAAGATGTTGTGTTCGACTAGGCACAAGATTATGCCCGTAGCGGGCCTCTGTCAAGGGTTTGGTTGAATTTTTTACTAGGGATTTAGGCCTTTTAAAACAATAAGTTATAGATGTTATCGAATTCTTAACATTAAAAAAACACGAAAAAAAATGACACTTTTGTGAAATCGCTGCGGCACTACATATAGTGCCATTAAGTAAAGCAAACGAGCGTTGCAGAACAGGCAGTTAGGCGCCTGAAAACGACCTCCACCACGCCTTGAATTGCCCCCGCGAGCCCTCAGATTAGCGCTCAACAGTAACTCAAGGAGTCAATCACCATGAACCTGACACGATTCGAACCCTGGGGCCTCGTGGACATGTTGCATCGGGACCTCGACCGGCTTGCCGCTCGCCAAATACCGACCAGCGACAGCGAAGCTGCCGTGACGGACTGGATCCCGGCGGTCGATATTATCGAGGAGAAGGAGCGTTTCCTGCTGCGCGCGGACGTACCGGGCGTCGATCCGGCTGACATCGAGGTCAGCATGGACGCAGGCGTGCTGAGCATCGCCGGTCAGCGGGTCCAGGAATCGCGCAGCGAGGATGCCGGTCTGCAGCGCATGGAGCGCGTCAGCGGCCGCTTCTTCCGCCGCTTCTCCCTGCCGGACACAGCGGATGCCGACAACATCAAGGCGCAGTGCCGCAATGGCATCCTGGAAGTCTCGATTCCGAAGCAACCGGAAGTGCAGGCACGCCGCATCGAGGTGCACGCAGCCTGAGATCCGGCGCGGCGGGCGCGACCGTCGGTCGCGCCCGCGCATCAATGAATGACAGGGCCCGCAGGAACTAAAGGACCTTGGTGGTGTCGACGGCATTAGGCCTATAATTCCATGTTCACCGGCGATTCAGCCGTTATGCCGTAGCGTTGAATGCGGCGTCCCTAAGCTTGAGGCAAGCGATAAATGATGAGTATTTTCCGAATTCCAGTCGCCAGCGTGCTGTTGGCTTTGTCTGCCGCAACCTGGGCAGCTCTGCCGGCAATGGTCAATGACGAGCAATTGCCGAGCCTGGCGCCTCTCGTGGAAAAGGTGTCACCGGCGGTAGTCAACATCCGTGTGAGCCAGACGGTCACCACGGGCGGGCAGTTCGGCGATGAGGCATTTCGCCGCTTCTTCGGCTTGCCCGATATGCCTGGCGGCGGCCAGCGCGAGGTTGCCAGCGCCGGATCCGGTGTAATCGTCGACGCTGAAAACGGCTACATCCTTACAAACCACCACGTAGTGGAACAAGCTGACCAGATCCAGATTTCGACGATGGACGGCGAAGTGTTCGACGCAGAAATCGTCGGCTCGGATGCGGCCACCGATATCGCGGTCATCAAGGTCGACGCCCGCGGACTGACCGAGATGCCGATCGGCGATTCGGAACGCGTCCGCGTAGGCGACTTCGTGCTCGCCATCGGCAATCCGTTCGGCCTCGGCCACACGGTGACATCCGGAATCGTCAGTGCCTTGGGCCGCAGTGGCATCAGCCGCGACGGCTACGAGGACTTCATCCAGACCGACGCCTCGATCAACCCCGGAAACTCCGGCGGCGCGCTCGTAAACTTGCGCGGCGAGCTGGTTGGTATCAATTCGGCGATCATCAGCCGCACGGGCGGCAACGTCGGGATCGGTTTTGCGGTACCGACGGAGATCGCCAGTTCGATCATGCGCCAGATTCTCGATTTCGGCGAAGTCCGGCGCGGACTGCTCGGCGTCTCGATCGCCGATGTAAACGCCGAGGTCGCGGAAGCGCTTAACTCGTCCGTTACGAGCGGCGCCCTCATTACGCGTGTCGAGCCGGGTTCGGCGGCAGAAGATGCCGGACTGCAGGTGGATGACATCATCGTCGGCGTCAACGACAAAAAGATTGCCGGCGCAGCCGAGTTGCGCAATACGATCGGCCTGATGCGCTCGGGCGACGACGTCGAGATCGAATACTTTCGCGATAATGACAAGCGCAAGACATCCACGGCCCTGGGTCAGCAGCGCGCGACGGCAAGCGTCGGCTCAGAAATTCATCCGGGGCTCGTGGGCGCGCAATTTGCCGAGGCGTCGGCCGCGCGCGACGACGGGGTCGAGGTGACGGCGGTCGAACCGGGAAGTCCCGCGGCACAGCGCGGCCTGCGTGCCGGCGATGTCATTACTGCCATCAACCGGCGCCCGGTGCGTTCACTGGCCGAACTCAACGAGATAGCGTCCAGCAGCCGCATCCTGTTCCTGCTCGTGCAGCGCGGGGACCGCGCCTTGATGCTGCAGATTCGCTGACGACCGGCGAACGGCGCGATACCCGGGCCGGGACACCTCGCGGTGCCCCGGCCTTTTCACTTTTGTGACAACCCCGGTTGCGCAACTTTTGACGGCTGCGTAAGGTCTCATTATTGAACTCGCGTCAACCTGAAAGGAACCCGGCAGCCGTCATGTCAACCCGTATGGCCTTCCTGAAACCCGTAGCCGGCATCGCCGCCGCGCTGGGTCTGCTGCTCCACGGAAGCGCTGACGCCGAATCGGAATTCGACGTGCAGCGTGAGCTGTTCCGCCAGGTCTACGCCGAAGTCGAGCGCGGTAGCTGGGATGCCGTCGACGCATTGAGTGCGGAGGACCGCGGGCGGCTGCAGTCGTACCTGCTGTGGCCCGACCTGCGCGCGGCCTGGTTCAGGGCCACGATTCGCACGGCGGACCCGGCCAGCATCGAGGCCTTTCTGGAGCGCTACGGAACGCTGAAGCCTGCACGTGAGCTCCGGTATCGCTATGCCCTGCATCTCGCGGAGTCCGGGCAGCTCGAGCGATACCTGCGCATCTACAGCTCGTATTACCAGGGTCTCGGCGCCGACAGGCTCGACTGCATTGCACTGCGGGCCGAAATCGAAGCCGGCGGCGGCGATCGGATCGAGCACAGGGGCCGCGATTTATGGCTCACCGGTCACAGCCAGGCCGACGAATGCGACCCGGTGTTCGACTGGATGCGCGAAGCACAGCTTCTGACGAAAGACGACTATCGCGCACGCTTTGCGCTGGCGGTCGAGGCGCGGGAATTTACGCGGGCACGCTGGCTCGCCCGGTCACTGGACGAGGCCTTTCTCGAACAGGCGAACGACTGGCTGCAGGCCCAGGCGAAACCGGAACGCTTCGTTGAAAGCCACGGCCAGCGAGCGGACAACGAGGTCTCGCGCCAGCAACTCGCGTATGCCATCGAGCGCATCACGTATCGCGACCCGGAGACGGCGCTTGAGCTCTGGAAGCGCGTCGAGAGGGCCTACGCGTTTTCGACTCAGACCCGCCACGCCACGCGGCGTCATATCGCACTGTGGACAGCCCGTGACAATCTGCCCGGCGCCTACGAATTGTTGACGAGCCTGCCGCCCGAGGCGCAGGACGAGGAAGTCCTGCGCTGGCGCGCCCGCGTCAGTCTTCGCGACGAGCGGTGGACCGATCTCCTTGGCGACATCGCGATGATGACCGCCGAAGAGCGCGGTGCCGAACAGTGGCGGTACTGGCGGGCGGTCGCTTTGGCGCGCGACGGTAACGACGCCGCGGCCCGGGTATTGCTCGAATCGTTGGCCGCCGAGCGAAGCTATTACGGGTTTCTTGCAGCAGACGAACTCGGCGTCGACTACGCCTTTGCCAATGACACGCTGCAGGCCGACGCTGCCGTCATCGAATCTCTCGCGCAGCGGCCGGATCTCATCCGCGCCCGCGAATTATTGCTGGTCGGCCTGGATAGCCGCGGTCGCTCCGAGTGGGATGCCGCGATTGCCACCCTGTCGGACGAACAGAAGACCCAGGCCGCGATACTCGCGCATCGTTGGAGCTGGCATTCGCGGGCCATAGCAACAGCGGCGTCTGTCGGGCACTACGACGACCTGGCGTTGCGCTACCCGCTGCCGTTCAGGCAGTCCTTTGAACAGGGCGCGTCGTCGGCAAGCATCCCCACCACCTGGGCGTTCGGTATCGCCCGGAGTGAGAGCCTGTTCATGCGGGACGTTCGCTCGCGCGCCGGCGCAATCGGGTTGATGCAGCTCATGCCGGCTACCGGGCGCCAGGTTGCACGGGAAATCCAGCTGGCGTACTCGGGGCTCGATACGCTGACCGACCCCGATCACAACATTCGCCTCGGTACTTCATACCTAGGCAGCATGGCCGCCCGCTACGACGGCAATCACGTGCTGGCTACGGCCGCCTACAATGCCGGTCCGCATCGGGTCGACCGCTGGCTGCCACAGTCGGCCGTCGTCGACGCGCGTGTATGGATCGAAAACATCCCGTTCAACGAAACCCGCAAATACGTACGCCGGGTCATGGCGGCGGATACGATCTTCCACTGGCGCCTCACGGGCGAGACGCAGCGGCTCTCCGACCGCCTGCCGCAGGTGCAACCTCTGCCCGCCGATCAGCGGCTCGCCAGCCGCTAGCCGTCGCCCGAGCCTCGTTGCCGCGCCGCGAGCTCGACCAGCCGGGCGTCCCGTTCTTGCCGGTCCAGCTTCGATATTTGCGCGGCCTCCTCGTACAGGCACCCGAGATCGGATTCGCAGTCCGCATACAGCGCCAGGAATGCCGGTACCTTGCGGTCGTATAGCGCCATCGGCAACAAGCGCGCATTGTTGAGTTCGATCGTCAGCCAGTGATTCTCGCCGCGCCCTGCCGCCCTGAGTTCCGCGCGCACGTCGGATGCCAGCAGCTCGAGTCGCGCGGACTTCAGCTCGCGCATGGTGTCCGCGTCGATGTTGCGCGCGTAATAATCGGCAAGGTCGTCTTTGGCTGCATTGACCAGCCCGACCAGGCGCCGGTGCAGCGCCTTCCCGGCCCGGTAACCGTCCATGTCACCCGGTTTGCCCCGCGCGGCCAGCCAGCGCTCGATGCCAATCTCTTCCACCGCCGTCGCGAAGGATTCGTTGAAGGCAGTGTCATCCTTGATGTAGAGGACCTGGTGCGCCAGCTCGTGAAATAGTGTGGACACCAGCTTCACATCGTCCCATCGCATCATCGTATTGAGCACCGGATCGTTGAAGTTGCCGAGCGTCGAATAGGCCGGTACGCCACCCACCGCAACATCGAAGCCCTTTTGCCGGAGCTTTTCGGCCTCCCGCTTTGCAGCTTCCTCGGAAAAATAGCCGCGGTAGCTGACACAGCCAACGATGGGGTAGCACCACTCGCGCGCGTCGAGCGAAAACTCGGGTGCCGCGAATACGTTCCAGACCACGAAGTCGCGTTCGAGATCGGAGTAGGCGCGGTAACTCCGGTTATCCGGCAGGCTCAGCTCGTCAATCGAGAACTGTCGTGCTTCCTGAACGAGGCTGAGCCGACGGCGCAATTCGGCTTGGGTATCGGGACTCTCGAGAATTTCATCGATCGGCTCCCGTTTGCTCAACACCTCGATCTGGCCCCGGGTTGCCTGCACGTAATAGCAGGAGGCCAGCAGGCAGGTGAGGCAGAGCGTGAGGACGGTTCTGAGTGCGGAGTATGAATTCACTGGCGGTGTAACAGGATCGGTTTGCTAGAATCGCGCGATGCAAGTGTACCTCGTCGGTGGCGCTGTTCGTGATGAGCAGCTCGGACTTCCCGTGAAAGAACGGGACTGGTGCGTCGCCACCGTCTAGCACCAGCGTCTGGTCTCGACTCTGGGGCGCTTTCATCTATGGAGCGCCGAAAGCGGTCCCCGAAGGAGCACTCTTGACGCCCGCGCTGCTGATCGCAAGCACCACGAACTTGTATTCACCTGGCTCGAGGTTCTCCACGACGTAACTCGTCAGGCCCGGGTTGTTGACCTGACGCGACTGGTTGAAAGCACCGCCGCTCGGTCCCCAGCGCACCTCGTAGCCGGCAAGGTCCGTCAGGACCGACCCGTCGGTATTGCGGGTCGGCGGCGTCCAGCTAAGGGTCAAAGAAGTGTTGCCGGCCGCCACTACAGTAATCGTGAACGGTTCCAGGCTGCTCGACCCTTTCCCATCTGACGCCGTCATGACGATATCACGATATTGACCGACGTCCGCGGCCGACGGCGTGCCCCTTAGCCGCCCGGTCGAGGAACTGAAGCTGGCCCAGCCTGGGCGGCGTGAAATGCTCCAGCTGACTGTGTCGCCATCCGCATCGGACGCACTGGGGCGGAAATCATAATTATCATTTGCAACAACGGTCTTCTGCGCTGTGCCCGAGACCTCCGGTGGCCTGTTGGAGGTACCGGAACCTCCCTCGCCGCCGGACGAACCGCCGCTGCCGGATCCGCTTCCGCCGCTGGACGATGCAGGCTGATTCGCCGCAGGACCCTGTGCGCCGTAATCGGCAGGATCGAGCGATGAATCCCTGGTGAGCACAATCTTGTCAATGACCATTCCGTCTTCACGCATCCAGACGTTGAGCGTCTGCACGCCGGCCCGCTGCACCTGCAGCATTGCAGGACGGCCGTCCATCGTTTCGTTGGACCAGCTCATGTATTTCGGGAAGCCGGAAATGCGATCGGCTCGTGCGTC